>OFMV01001739.1_pt1 | contig 16029 bp, 8 predicted proteins | sample 1541881 | NCBI WGS metagenome assembly OFMV01 (sample SAMN04209220, study PRJEB22552) | human gut metagenome | biome: gut; material: feces | host: Homo sapiens | place: USA: Oklahoma
AAAAAAAGATGTGATCGAGGGCGGATTAACGGATGCAGATGACATTCAGAATGCAGTTGAAAACGCTGCCAAGGATAACAACGTCACGCTGACACAGGAACAGATCGACAAGATCTCCGATCTGATGAAAAACATTTCCCAGTATGACTATGATGTCAAAGCTCTGAAGAATACATTAGATAACATTGACGGAAAGAGTGGCGGATTCTTCTCCAACCTCTGGAGTTCTATCAAAGGTATCTTCGGCGGCGATGACAGTTCCGATGGCGGAATCATTAACGGCACGGATGACAGCGCACTCGGTGATGATGTCGTAACTAACAGTACACTGGATTCTTCCGACAATTCTTCCAACAGCACAGACAGTTCAGATGCCGCTTCGGATGATACTTCGGATGACAACAGTGATGACAGCGGATTCTGGGGCAAGATCAAGAAGTTCTTCAAAGATCTGTTCGGTGGAAGCAATTCTAAGAAAGACGACACAGACAAGAGTAACGATGATGCCATTACAGAAGATAACTCTGATAACACTGATGAGCCGTCTGGCGACACACAGAACGATTCTCTGAACAACGATGCTGATTCTTCAGATGACGGCACAACAGACAACTCTGCTGATGATTCTTCATCGAATGACAGTACAGATAACCAGTCTGATAACCAGAGCAACACACAAAACAGCAGTGAATCCGATGCCTCTGGTTCCGATACTTCTGATTCCTCAGCCGACAGTTCTTCCAACTAAATACAGTCATTAATAAAGATGTCTAGTAAAACGAAAAATGCCGGGAAGTTTCAACACTTCCCGGCATTTTTATCCGCAGGCATCAAAGTTTTTTGCCACTGACTTCATATAATTAAAACTCGAATACAGCAACTCCGTAAGGCGGCAATTTGTATGCGAATGAATACGGTCTTCCATCACATTCTTTCTTCTCCGCTTTGTATATCTTCTTACGATCTGCTCCGGTTCCGCCGTATTTCTCCTCATCACTGTTCAGGATCAGTTTATACTGTTTCTTTCTCGGCACTCCGACTCTGTAATCATCTCTTGCCATCGGCGTAAAGTTGCAGACGAACAACAGATTCTTCTTTGCACCTTTGGAATGTCTCATGAAACTATAGATACTTCTGTATCCATCATCCGCATTGATCCATTCAAATCCTTCCCAGCTCTGATCCATCTCATACATCGCCTTATGACTCTTATACAGATGAAGCAACGCTTTTACCCACTCTTTCATCTGCTGATGCTCCGGCTCAGCCAACAGGAACCAGTCAAGTTCTCTTTCCTCGCTCCATTCACGAAGCTGAGCGAATTCCTGCCCCATGAAAAGAAGCTTCTTACCGGCGTGTCCCATCATGAATGCATAACCAGCTTTAAGGTTAGCATATTTATCAAATCCCAGTCCCGGCATCTTATTAAGCATCGAACACTTAAGATGTACCACTTCATCATGCGACAATACCAAGATATAATTCTCACTGTATGCATAACTCATGGCAAATGTCATCAGATGATGATTATCCTTACGGAAATATGGATCCAGCTTCATATATTCCGTGAAATCGTGCATCCATCCCATATTCCACTTCAGGCTGAAACCTAAACCGCCTTCTTCTACATCACCGGTAACCTTCGGCCATGCTGTAGATTCTTCTGCGATCATGAGTGCTCCCGGATTTCTTCCAAGAACAACAGAGTTCAAATGTTTGAAGAAATCAATCACTTCAAGGTTCTTATTCTCACCATACTTATTCGCTACCCATTCGCCATCTTTCCGTCCATAATCCAGATATAACATAGACGCAACAGCATCTACACGAAGTCCGTCTATATGGAATTTTTCAATCCAGAACAATGCATTGGAGATCAGGAAATTGCGGACTTCATTTTTTCCAAAGTCAAACACTTTTGTTCCCCAGTCCGGATGTTCTCCAAGTCTTGGATCTGCATATTCATACGTCGCAGTTCCGTCAAAATCAGCAAGTCCATGTGCATCCTTCGGGAAATGGGCCGGTACCCAGTCCAGAATGATACCGATCTTATTTCTATGCAGATAATTGATCATCCATGCGAAATCCTCCGGTGTTCCATACCGGGATGTCGGTGCATAATAACCAGTCACCTGATATCCCCAGGAACCGTCAAACGGATGCTCCGCGATCCCCATCAGCTCCACATGTGTATAACCCATTTCTTTAATATATTTGGTAATTGCTCTGGCAAACTCTCTATATGTATAGAAACCTTCATCTTCCCGTCCCGGATGGCGCATCCAGGAACCAATATGTGCCTCATAGACAGACATCGGCTTATGCTTATGATTCCAGGTCTTTCTGTGGGTCATCCATTCTGTATCCGTCCATTTTATATTCTCGATATCTGTAACTCTGGATGCTGTTCCAGGTCTTAATTCCGCATAATTGGCATATGGATCTGCCTTAAATATCTGTTCTCCCGAATAAGTCTCAATACAATACTTATACATCTGATTTTTCTTCACACCAGGTATAAAACAGGTATAGATTCCCAGAGGTTCTTCTCTCTTCATCGGGTTCGCCTCTGTATCCCATTCATTGAACTCTCCGACTACCGAAACTGCCTGTGCATGCGGTGCCCATACCGCAAAATACACACCTTTTTGTTTTCCGTCCTGTACCAGATGTGCACCCAGCTTCTTATAAATCTCGTAATGATTTCCCTGTCCGAAAAGGTATTGATCCAGCTCGCCTATTTCATACGGTTTCTTCTTTTTTTCAGCCATAATTACCCCTCGCATTCTGTTGCATATTTATAACAACATTATACTTTACAAAAGGGCAAAAAGAAAGAGTTTTGACAGTTTAGTTTGTCAAAACTCTTCCAAAATCTGACTTAAATTTTAAAATCTTCTTCTTTCAGAATAATTCTGTCAGAATCATCTGTTCCCTTACCAAATACTCTTCGTGCAAGGTGTTTTACATTTGCTTTCTGTGAATGAGCAATTGCTTCATCCATGATCTCTTTAACTTCTGCAACAGATACTGCATGGTCTTCTCTTTGCATCACATCGATACGGCTGTACAGTGCAAGGATTCCCATCTCATCCAGTTTATATCCATTCTCTTTCGCATATGTCTGACCGAATGTTACCAGCTCATCATTAATGAATACCGGAAGTTCCAGTTTCGAACTGAATTTCTTCTTGAATTCCGGATTAGCTGTCATCAGACGCTCCAGAGGTTTTCTCTGATCTTCCAGTACGAAAAGTAATTCACCTGTCTTCTTTTCCATCAGATAATTAAGTTCTTTTACCGTTCTTGAATTCAGCTTGCCAGCATGTTCAATGATGATTGCTCCTCCACGAAGCTTCTGGATGATATTCGTAAGTTCTTTCTTATTCAAAGACTCACCTGTAACGATCGCTACTTTACCCTGTTTCAGATTTCTCTGTTTCTGGATTGCTTTTACGATATCAACCGCAAGAACTGTTTTACCAGATCCTTTTCTTCCGATTACCAGAAGGTTTCCTGTCTTGGAAGTACCCTCTCTCTGGGCACGTCTGTCATTATCAAGAACCTCTACGATCTGTTCACTCATTCCTCTTACCGGAACGAAATATGAGAATAACTTCTTCTGTTCTTCCGTAAGTCCTGCCTTTAATCCGATTTCACTCGTTGCACTCAGATCATATCTTCCTGTTACAACGAATCCGGTATCAAATGGAACTCCACCTTTTGACTTTTTAATTCTTGCCTGGATCTCTTCTTCGGATGGCTCTTCAATCTCTAATTCTTCTGTGTCATCCTCATCTTCGATCTCTTCTTCGTCAAAATCTTCTTCCTCAAAGTCGCCTTCGTCAAAGTCTCCTTCATCAAGATCCTCTTCCTCAAAGTCAGCTTCGTCAAAATCTTCCCCTTCAAGGTCTTCGCCAAAATCAAGCTCTTCGTCATCGTCGATCTCTTCTTCGTCGAAATCCTCTTCGTCCATATCTTCTTCAAAGTCGCCTTCGTCAAAATCGGTTTCTTCATCATCTATGTCTTCAAAGTCGTCATCGTAATCGTCTTCGTCAAAATCGGCCTCTTCAAGTTCTTCCTCGTCAAGATCTTCTTCCTCAAAGTCAGCTTCGTCAAAGTCTTCCTCGTCGAAATCTTCTTCCTCAAAGTCGCCTTCGTCAAAGTCTTCTCCTTCAAGATCTTCTTCCTCAAAGTCGGCTTCGTCAAAGTCTTCCCCTTCAAGATCCTCTTCCTCAAAGTCGGCTTCGTCAAAATCACCTTCCTCGAAACTGCTTCCATTCATATCCAGTCCGTCAAGCTCATCTTCGATTCCTTCTATGAAATCTTCATCCATTCCCGGACCGTCTTCAAGTTCTTCCTCATAAATCTCATCTTCGGAATCTTCATTTTCACTCTCCATCTCTTCCATCAGACGGACAATGTCATCCGGTATTCTCTGTGTATTTCTTTCAGATTCTTTCTCGTCGGCTGCCTCTTCCTCAGCTTTTCTTGCTGCCTCTTCCTCGGCCTTTCTTCTGGCCTCTTCTTCGGCTGCTCTTCTTGCTTCTTCTTCAGCCTTTCTTCTGGCCTCTTCTTCGGCTTTTCTTCTGGCTTCTTCCTCAGCTGCTTTTCTTGCTGCTTCTTCTTCAGCCTTTCTTCTGGCCTCTTCTTCGGCTGCTTTTCTTGCTGCCTCTTCCTCAGCTGCTTTTCTTGCTGCCTCTTCTTCAGCTTTTCTTCTGGCCTCTGCTTCAGCTTTTCTTCTGGCCTCTTCTTCGGCTTTTCTTCTGGCCTCTTCTTCAGCTTTTCTTCTGGCCTCTGCTTCAGCTGCTTTTCTTTCTACTTCTTTGCGCTCTTCTTCCTGACGGATTCTTGCCTGTTCTCTTTCCTTCTGGAGACGCTCCTCATCTTTGGCTTTCTGCTTTGCAATCGCCTCTTCATGATCTTTCTGTTTTGCTTCCCATTTCTGAAGGATATCATCGATCATCATCTGACCGTTTGCCAGGATTTCATCCTCGCGCTCTTTCATTGCTTCTTCTTCAATATTAATACCGCTTGCAACAGCAACACCCTGTGCCAGAGCTTCTTCTAATGTGGCCCCCGTAACTACCTGTTTGATTGCTGATGTATGCTCTTCAGGTGTCTCAACAGATGCTTCCGGTTCTTCTTCTCTATACATCGGAGTCTCTTCCTCTGCTGCAGTTGCTTCCGGTACAACTTCCTCCGGTACGACATCTGCCTGTGCGGCTTCCTCTGGTATTTCAAACTCTTCCTGCATCGGAACCGGCTCCGGCGGAATCTCCTGTACTTGTGCATCATCTATTCTCTGCACCGTACTTTCCTGTACCTCTTCTTCAGAACCTTCATCATATTCATTCTCATCGTCAACTTCTTCCAATGTTGACTCCGTCTGTTTTACAGGTTCCGGCTGCTTCTTTACTGCTCCCGGACGGCTGTCATATTTTTCCTGCTGAAGCGGCGTCAGTGGCTTATACTTCATCTTAAGTTCCATCGCCAGGTATACATACTTTCCTTCGCTGAACCAAAGAATCAGGTCATCACATTCTTCCAGACATTCCGCAGTCATTCCCGCCTCATCATATAACTTGGCAAGTTCATATGCCCATTTTTCAATATATTCCGCTTTTTTAAATTCTTCCAACGCCGCAATCTGATCCGAAAGTGCTGCTCCCTGAGTTCTCAGGATCTTATACTTCAGGATATATTGATTCGGGTCTTTTGGCGCCAGCTTAACAAACTCTTCATAACAGTCTGTCGCTTCTCTGATATCCTTAATCTTTAATGCCAATGTACCTAATCGATATACGATTTTACGGCTTCCCGGTGCTCTGTCAAATGCCAGGAATAAGATATCTCTCCCTTTCTTAAATTCTCCGTTATATTCATAAATCTCACTTACCGTATTAAGCATAGAAGCGTTCTTTACTCTTCGCCAGTCTATACTTTCAGCAATATCCATTGCTTTCTGGTATTCCTTTTTTTCCAGATGATCAAGCATCTGCTCGGTCTTTACCCTATATTCATATTTATCCAATATTTCTCACCTCAAATATTTATTTTAAAAAAGCGTATTTCCCTACAATTTTACTTATATAAGTTTATCATATGACCTGTCTATTGTCAAAATATCCGGTTAAATATGTTAAAAAAATATTACAAAAGTTACAAAAGTTTATAATTTATTGTCGGCAGCTTCTTCCGAATGCATGGCAATGCCGAAAACCTGCCACTGGCAGCTCCTTACGAACGCATGGCGATAAAAAAACAGCCATCATAATTCTTTTTATTATGATGGCTGTTACATATTCAATTTTATCATATACTTTTCATTTGTTTCGGAGAATTAATTATTATTTTATTCCCTGACGCCTTTTTATGTATTTCAATGATCTTTTACTCATTGTCCTACATGTTCATTCAAATCTACTATTCATGTTTCTTTACACATTTTAATAATATATTTAAATATATGGTATTATGTTCAATATGTTTACAGTTTTTTTATTTTTATTATCCGGTTTTATTTTCTCCGTTTATTTTTATTATTATCTGAATCTCCTCTACCGGCCTTTTTATCTATTATTATAAAGGCTTACTCTATGGGAATTTTTAACTGTCATACCACTAACATATTGATTCGATGATTCTACTGTGTCCATTGGATTAAGCCTCCTTTTCATAAATTTCCAATCAACGATATCTCACCGACATATGAAATATTCTTCATCCTTGATAAACTTTTCTTTTATCACTTAAGATATAAGCTGGAATTTATTATCTCATCTCTTCTACGATTATGATCCATATCCCCTTGATACCATTCTATAATCGTTATTCATCCATTCTCTTTCTCTACAATATACTTTACGATATTTAATATCCGATGCCTTACCAGATATTTCATATCTATATCCTGTATTTTTCGATTCTTAAACGAATTGAGAATTTATAATAAAAATACATCTTATAAAATATGTGATATTCAATTTTCAAGATTCCCTTTCTCGTCAGGAATTCTTTTTTGTTTATTTTGGATTTCCTTTGGATTGATTATATAATATCATTCGGCTTTTATTTTGTCAATGCTTTTTGCAATTAATTTTATTTATTTTCCATTATTTCATTTTAATAGTTGAATTATCTGATTTTTCTTTATTTATTTTAATGTTTACACAATACTATACATTTTCAAATCGTATGCTTTTGTTAACATCATACGCTTGCGCATGTCCAATTGTTAACCAGTCATCTTTTGCAGTTGACATTTTATCCTGTTTATTTTATACTTCTGTTATATTTTTAATATGAAAACTAAAGGAAAGGAGTTCTGCCATGTCATACGGCAGACAATTACCACTATGAACAACACAGTAAATAGCACAACAACGAAAAAGCTTTCCACCCGCAAACTGGTTCTGATTGCTTTGATGACTGCAATCACCTGTATCTTCGCTCCTATGGCGATTCCGATTCCGGTCAGCCCGGTACCGATCAGTCTTACCAACCTGGTGATCATGATCAGTATCTATGTACTTGGATTTAAAGATGCAACGATCAGCTATATCGTATATCTGTTACTTGGCCTTGTCGGTCTTCCTGTATTCTCTGGTTTCACCGGCGGATTAGGTAAGCTTGCAGGTCCTACCGGCGGATATCTGATTGGTTTTATCTTCCTCGCACTGATCGCAGGACTGTTCGTTGACAAATTTCCAAAGAACAGAATCCTGGCCGTTGTTGGTATGCTCATCGGTATGGCGATCACTTATATCTTCGGTACAGAGTGGCTTGCAATTCAGTTAAAAATGTCCTTTGTTGCAGCACTTTCTGTCGGAGTTATCCCTTATCTTGCCGGTGACGCAGTGAAGATTATCATTGCGATCATTGTCGGACCTGTGCTTCGCAGCCGTCTGAGTCATATGCAGTAACAGTTACATCTACAGAACTTGCCACTGGCAGCTTCTCTTGCATACTTTGGTATCTAAAAAACACACAATACCGATTATATGATTCCTTCTGTTTCGGTATTGTGTGTTTTATTTTCCCTTCTGGAACCTCGACTATAAAACTTCCGGTTTTACAATATAATATCTCCCGTTTTCTTGCCGGTATCCATATCATAAGCCTCGATAATATTTCCACTGATCACGTATAATGTATCTTCTATATAAATTCCCCGGATACCTTGCGAAGTATTTCCATTAATCTCTTCTTTCAGGATTGTTTCAAACTTTTTCTCTTTTCCATTATAAGTCAGCAGGCAGTACGTTTCCCCATTCTGGCTGTAGCCGGAGAACCCGATCCTATTTTTCTGCTGATCGGCAAGAACGGATTTGTAATCGTATGCTGCATTTGTTCCATACAGATCATCCAATACAAGGGTTGATTCTTCTTTTACATCCGTTCTGTCTGTAATATCGAACATGGTGATTTTTACACCTTCCGACACCCCTGATTCTTCATCGGTTGACATGCCGATTCCAAGTAATTTATCTTCTCCATAAAAATGCAGATATTCTGAAAATCCCGGGATTTTTAATTTGCCGAGGATCTTTGGTTTCTCCGGATTGGACAGATCCACGCTGAACAACGGGTCTACCTGCTCATATGTCACGAAATATCCTGCCTCTTTCATGAATCTTGCAGAATAGATGGATTCCCCTTTTGCCAGATTCTCGATAGAACTGATCTTATCCAATTTCTTATCTAAGATTGTTACCAGATTTTCATCATCATTGGTTGTAAATAATCTTAAGTTTCCTTTATATTCATCCAGTGAAAATGTATCATTCAGATATCCTTTTACTTTTCCCTGAGCTACGGCCTTTAGCTTGCCCTTTCTATAAGAAATCTTGCGAAGTGTCGTCACAGTCTGATTATCCTGCTGCCATTCTGATTCATAATAGTAGATATTTTTTCCACTTACATACATTTGACCGCCTTCGGAGAGAATTGCCTTATTATCCACTGTTTTATCAGGTTTGCTGATGTCCACGGAACTGATCACTTCATACATTGTTCCACAATTCACCGGCGGCAGACAGATACTGGTCTGGCTCATCTTTTTGCCATTCACCAGAGGCACATAGGTGACCGGTTTATCTTTGACCACGTCGCCACCTGTATAGTATTCACTGAACAGATACAGATATCCGTCTGCCATACGAGACGAATTGTAAGTACCACTCTGTGTTACCTCGCCTTCTTTTACCGGCTTTTTAATATCACGGATGTCATAAGTGACCGCCGCTGTTTTAGTCTGATTCCAGGTATCTGTGTTCGTCTGCTTTTTGTTACTTTTATCTGCACATTCTTTCTGACATACAGCCACCAGTTTCTTTTGATCTGCATTTACATAAAACTCCTGTATTGTGTATTCTTTTCCAAGCGTAATCTCGCTGTATTTTTCTATATTCGTTCCGCTGTTTCCTACGTCTACAATATCGATGGTCCGGCCATTATCTTCCCGCACATATAGATAAGTCCCGTCTGTTTTGGCAATATCCCCTTCATCTACACCGGACTGTCGTACATTGGTCTGTGAATAACTGCCATCTGCTGTTGCCACACCGGTATCTGCCGAGGCCGTTTCCGTTGAAGACGCCGTTGATCTTCCTGTTGAAGCCGAATCCTCTACGGCTGCTGTTTCATTTACATTTCTTGCATACATTGCAATGCCGGAGTTATCTTGTGAACGTTTGATATATTTATAGATTTCGTCATAACTTTGGGCTGTCCTGATCTTCTTACTGTCGCTGATCTTCTTTACTGTATTACTATTTCCTGCACTGCTGCCTGCATTGCCACCTGACACATCCGGAGAATTTATCGCTCCTTCATGCATCCTTCCATACTGCCACACTACAGTTCCCGCCACAACTGCCACGCAGGCCGCCGCTACAAGCCCGATTTGATACGGGCGGAAATGTTTCTTCTGTTTTTTCTTTTCCAATAATTTATCTATATTCTCCGATCTCAGACTATCCGGGACTTCTGTATCTTCTGACATTCTTGAAATCTGATCTAGGATGTCCTGTTCACAATATTCTTTATGTTCATTCTCGCGCTTCATACCTTCTCACTCCCTTCTTTCCTTCTCATCTTCGCCGTAACTGCCCAGCACACATTCCATCTTCTTAAGTGCCCGGCTCCGCTTCGACCGTACCGTGTTCGGATTCAGCCTCATCATCTCACCGATCTCCTGACTGCAATACCCGCCAAATACGGATAATCCGACTAATATCTGTTCCTCTTCCGACAGCACAAAGAATGCTTTCTTAACATCGATTGCAAGATCATAATCCGGTGCTGTCGCTTGTTCCGGAAGTTCTTCTTCTCTTCCCGGTGTTTCTTTTAACGCTTTCTTCAATCTCTTCTTACATTTATTCGTAAGAATTGTAAATATCCAGCTTTTGAATGCTTCTTCTTTTTTTAATTTATGTATGTTCTCGTATGCTGCGATAACCGCCTCACTCACCGCATCTTCGGCTTCCTGCGGATTCTTCATCAGGCAGAGTGCGTAACGGTACAGATCACGGTAGACAGTCTCGTACATTTCCGAAAATTTCTTTATACTGCATTTCATATCATGTCCTCCCTCAGATATGAGTTTTCATGGTTTTTCTTTCTTTTCTCTATCATCTACATATATAAGAGTCTTTTACTCCAGATTCTGTTGCACTAAATTGAAAGTTTTTCTATCTTACATTCATGTTCCTTTGAGTCCTTCCAATAACCGATTCCAATTGCCAGAATGTCACCCGTGTATATTTCGTCATCACCCAGTTTTCCCTGAAAACGTAACGCATAACCCTTTTCTTTGATCTGACGCACTGCTGATTCTGCCGTATCATCAACCTTTAGATCTCATCATATGGACCAGAATTTGTCCAATAATTTCCCATTCGGATTCACCGTATCCACAAGATACTTCTCATATAGCCCGTCTACTTCCTCTTCTATAAATCCAAATATTTTTTCCAGCATCAATGTTTTATCAATAAAATATCGTGACTTCGTCTCCCCTTCGTACAAAACATATGGTGCTCTACTGTTAAGATAAAATCTCATCTTTGTGTCTCTTTCCGGTAACACTGCTTTTTTCCATCGTTCTCTTTTGTTTTCTTCCATCCATTATCCTCCACTTGCAATTCAGGAGGATCTATACTTTTTCAGAAATCCTCCCGCTCATTTTAATATGTTGTGAATCTTAAGCATTGAAAATCTCTGATATGTATTTCGCTTGAATATAGAAACAGTTTTTCTGCTTTAGAAAATATAGAAATATAATGCTTGGATATATTCTAGCATAAGGCACTCAGGTTGTATATAGTAAATTTAATTTTATTTTTCATCTACCTATTTTATTATGACGTCAAAAAACTCCTCAAAATCCCGACAAATCTTTCATGTCTCAGAATTCTGAAGAGTTTTTATTTGTTTATATTGGAGAGAAAAAAGGTTATTAAAATAATTCTAATTTATTTGTTCACTTTTTTATAAAGTTCGATCATTTCTTCTGCCAAAACCTTGAATATTTCCGTACTCATCATCTGGTCTTCTGCATGTGCAAGGATGAGACTCATCTTCGCGTCTTCACCGGCCGCTTCTTTCTGCACCAGATCTGTACATCGTCCTGTCCCAGGAACATTCCGACTTCTACGATTGGTACAGGAATCTCCTTGGTAATCGGCACTGTCGTAAATACATAATGGACTTTTGAAAAATCAAAACACTCCGGGCTGTCTATCAGACCTCCCGGAGTGTTTCTATCTGTCTTATTTTCTGTCTTTCTTATTCTCTATCTACCTTATTCTCTATCCTCTATAATAATTGATCAGGCATCCTTTTAAGATAATCTCTCTCTCCGCATCCGTCATATCACCGAGCTTCAGAGTGATCTCTTTCAAAGTATCTCCAACCACATACGCCTTAATTTCAGCACTCTTATCCTCGATTGCTTTTCTGATCTCCGGCACGAAGATATAATCACCGTTCTTGAAGCTTAAGTTCTCATGATCTTCCTCTGTAATAAATGGAAGCATACCCCAGTTGATCAGGTTCGAACGGTATCTCTTGGTTGCGTATTCGTTCGCAATATTTGCCCAGCCGCCGAGTACCTTCTGGCAGGATGCTGCCTGTTCTCTTGCGGAACCGTCTCCCGGTTTTACTGCGAAGATCGTGCTTCCGATTCCAAGGTTGCCTTCTCCTGCTTCCGGATACGTCTTGCGTACTTTTGCCATAACTGGTTTCAGTTCGTCTAATACTTCTAACGGACACTGTCCTGCCTCGATTGCTTTCTCAGCTTTCTGCACTTCTTTTGCACGGCCTACATAAGCAGGGTCTTTTCTGGATAATGCAAATTCTGCAAGTCCCAGAGGATTTGATCTATAAGAAGATGTCTCTCCTGACGGAATCAATTCGTCTGTTGTTGTAACCGGATCGTGGATCTCGGATACTACTTTCAGGAGTAAGTTCTTCGGAAGTGCTGCCATTGCCGGCCAGTCTTTGATGTTCGGTCCGAATTTGATCTCTACAGATGGATCTGCTACGCCGTGGCTGTCGAAGACACGGTTTGCGTAAATATTTTTGTCAAAGTGATATTTCTGTCCTTTGTATTCCACATCCATGTCAGTTGCAGGTGTAAGGAATCCCTTATTTGCTGCTGTTGCTGCGATGGAACGTGCATCCATAAGTGCAACGGATGCGATCTGTCCGTTCTGAAGCTTAGAGCCTTCACGGTTCGGGAAGTTTCTGGTTGAGTGACGGATGGAGAACGCATTATTGGCAGGTGTATCTCCGGCACCGAAGCAAGGTCCGCAGAATGCTGTCTTCACGATCGTTCCCGCTTCCATAAGGTCAGCAACTGCACCGTTCTTTACAAGTTCCATGTAAATCGGTGTACTTGCCGGATATACGCTGAATGTAAATTCATCAGAACCAATGTAATGTCCTTTGATAATGTCTGCTGCAGCACAGATATTTTCAAATCCACCACCGGCACATCCTGCGATGATTCCCTGATCCACATATAACTGTCCGTTCACAATCTTATCCTGCAGAGAATAATTAACTGCTCCGTCCAGGCTTACGAGAGCTTTCTGCTCTACATCGTGAAGGATGTCTTTTAAGTTCGTTCTTACTTCGTCAATCGTGTACACATTAGACGGATGGAACGGCATTGCGATCATTGGCTTGATTTCGCTTAAGTTCACATATACCATACCGTCATAGTAAGCAACAGCTCCAGGATTCAGCTCTTTATAATCTTCGCTTCTTCCGTGAATGTCGTAAAATTCTTTGATCTTGTCGTCGGTCTTCCAGATAGATGACAGACAGGTGGTCTCGGTTGTCATAACATCGATACCGATACGGAAGTCAGCGCTTAATTTGCTTACACCAGGTCCTACGAATTCCATTACTTTATTGTTAACATAGCCATTTCCAAATGTTGCACCGATGATCGCAAGTGCTACGTCCTGTGGTCCGACACCTTTCATTGGTTCGCCGTCTAAGTAGATTCCGACTATGCCCGGCATCTTGATATCATAAGTCTTATTCAGAAGCTGTTTTACAAGCTCCGGTCCGCCTTCTCCCATAGCCATGGTTCCGAGTGCTCCATAACGGGTGTGGCTGTCTGATCCTAAGATCATCTTGCCGCCGCCGGCTAACATCTCACGAGCAAATTGATGGATGACTGCCTGATGAGGCGGTACATAGACTCCACCGTATTTCTTCGCGCAGGTAAGACCAAACATGTGGTCATCTTCGTTGATGGTTCCTCCAACCGCACAAAGTGAGTTATGACAGTTCGTAAGTACATAAGGAATCGGGAATTTTTCAAGTCCGGATGCTCTGGCCGTCTGAATAATTCCGACAAATGTAATGTCATGGGACGTCAGCTTATCGAACTTGATCTGCAGACGATCCGTATTTCCTGAGGTATTATGCGCTGCCAGAATGTTATATGCCATCGTATTCTTTGCAGCTTCCTGTGGAGTCACATCCTTACCTGTCTTTGCAGCAACTGCTTCTTTTTCTTCCACAATCTCTGTTCCATTCAGTAAATAGACTCCCTTGTCATATAATTTCAGCATGTTTTGTCCTCCTACTATCGTGTTATAAATATATTGAAATGTCTGAATTCAGACACTTTCTAACAAAATTACTGTTTCATATATTTCATATGATCCGCTACCATCATAGCAATCTTGAATGTCAGTGCATCATCAAATACACGAACATCCAGTCCAGTCTTCTTCTGAATCTTCTCCAGACGGTACACCAGTGTATTTCTATGCACATACAGGCGCCTTGCCGTCTCTGATATATTCAGATTATTATCAAAAAATGTATAAACAGTCGTCAGTTCTTCTTCTTCGAAAATGTCTGCTTTGCCATCTTCGAACACTTCATTCAGGAACATCTCACAGAGTGATGCCGGAAGCTGATGGATCAGACGCCCGATCCCGAGTTCATTGTATGCAAGAATTTTCTTCTCTACATAGAATACTCTTCCAACCTCCAGTGCCATATCTGCTTCCTTATATGATCTGGATACATCCTTTAACTCCTCTACAATTGTTCCATATGCTGCTCTTACACTTACCATAGCTTCCATGTTCAGTGTTGTGACCAGCTCTTTGGCGATCTGTTCTACCTGCGGATAGTCATCGGTCGACTGCAGTGATTTTACCAGAATGATATGTTTTTCGTCAATTGCGGTTACGAAATCCTTCGTTCCCGTCGCATACAGACCTTTCAGGGTTTCCTGTACCAGAATGTCTCCTTCATTCTTCGGTTCGATTACAAATACAACCCTCTTAATTTCTGCCGGAATCTTCATCTTCTTTGCCTGATTATAGATATCGACCAGAAGCAGGTTATCCAGAAGCAGATTCTGAATGAACCGGTTCTTATCCATCCGTTCTTTGTATGCATAAAGAAGATTCCTAAGCTGGCTTGCTCCCATGCGCCCAGCCAGTTCCATACCATCTGCATTTCCCTTCAGCATCAGTATATAAGTCGGATCACTGTCCTCATAGATGCGGAACATTCCCATCTCATCCAGGATCATCTCATCCGGCTCTTCTTCATCATCACGGAAATCCTGAATCTGAAGCTCATACTCTGTCAGATTCTCATTCGTCCTTACAAGACAAAGTCCCTGCATATCCCATATTGCACAGTCAAATCCGGTGATCTCCCTGATATCCTGCGCTGTTTTGTGTAATATCTGATTTGATAACACTCATTGTCCTCCATTTCCTGTCCGCAATACTGTTCTTTGTGTCCTCTTGCATACTTGTATACATTTTAACACGCTAACGAACTGCATTACGAATACATTATAACAGATAATAACGCTTTAACAAAGTAAAATTTTATTGTCTGCATAAAAAATGCAAAAGACCGGACGCTGTCTCACGCCCGGCCCCTCTTATATTCATCTGTTCCCCACGATTACCGCGGTCTTTATTCCTATCTGTAATTACAGACTAGTTAGTGATTGTAACCTGTGTCTCTTTATCAAATACGTGAATCTTCTCAGCATCCAGAGCAAATTTCACATGGTCACCTGTTCTTGCTGTTGTTCTAGGATCAACTCTTGCTGTCATGCTTGATCCTTCATAGTCAAAGTATAAGAATACTTCTGCACCAAGCATCTCATATACACGGATCTTAGCTTCGATCACTGTATTAGGAGAAGTTTCGATGAACATCTGCTCATCATGTACATCTTCCGGACGGATTCCGAGAACAACTGTCTTTCCTGCATATCCACCTTCGATCAGCTTCTTAGCTTTTGCCGGTGGAAGTTCGATCTCTGAAGGTCCTGCTACTAAGTATACTTTATCTCCGACAACTTTACATGTAGCGTCAACAAAGTTCATCTGTGGTGATCCGATGAATCCGGCTACGAACTGGTTGCATGGATGATCGTACAGAGTCTGTGGTGTATCTACCTGCTGAACGATACCTGCGTTCATAACTACGATTCTGGTTCCCAGTGTCATAGCTTCTGTCTGGTCA
>OFMV01001751.1_pt1 | contig 15929 bp, 7 predicted proteins | sample 1541881 | NCBI WGS metagenome assembly OFMV01 (sample SAMN04209220, study PRJEB22552) | human gut metagenome | biome: gut; material: feces | host: Homo sapiens | place: USA: Oklahoma
CGACCATAAGCCACACCTTTCCAGTGCATCACGATATTGCGTGGCGATGCAGGAACTTGGAACAACAAAACACGTTTGCCTTCAACCTCAATAGGTACAATATCCCTAAAAATAAGGTTGTCTGTAGTGTGTTGAGACATGTCTTGCTTTAGGCGGTTCAAGGCTACTTCACCATCTTTGAAACTGGTGCCAATGATTTGGTGTTTCTTGTCCCAAACACCGAAGACTATCCAAGCGAACTCATGTTCTCGTAAGTTTGCTTCATTGCTAAGAGCGGAGAAGTACTTTCCCAACTCGTCAACATCAAAGTTGGTCTCTGCTTTCTTAAACTCTACGACCTCATTTTCTGAGTGCTCCCAGAGTTCTTTGAATTTATCTATGAATTCAATATTGTTCATGATGTTTATAATCGATTTCTGTAAGGAATAGCCGATATGATTACTTCTGTATCAAAACACTTTGTCCATAAGAATGATTTTATTCTCATGACAACTTCAGACGAGGATTGACATGGTCCTACAATGATTCTTTTTAGACATTCAATGGGGATGTTAATTTTGATGTATGGTACAAGTTTGTTGTCTGCAAGACGATATTGTGGCATTATTTGATGTTTTATGATGCGATATTCGCCCTCTGCTTCATATTTTTTATTTTTATAGATAGGAGCATAAGCATTGTTTATTATAGCCTGTTTTACATCTGTCCACTCATCTTTATTGAAAATGTTTTTTAATGTCTTATTGCAGGCTTCTTCTGCAATCTTGATGTTATTTGTATCAACATACTCACATTTTTTTATTTCATCATAAAGTAAATATGTCGGCTCACTTTCACTCCAATATTTACGTTCTTTGCAATCTGCTCCATACATAGGTAAAGTTGATGGAAGCTTGGAGAAATCGAAACCTAAACTTATGCCATCTCCATTTTGTCCATATCCACGCCACATTGTTAAATCATCTTCCTGCTTAGAGAACGAAATCGTAAATATGTTCAGATTATACTGGGGGTGTTGTGTGAGTTCCTTTTCTTTGTCGTTAAGTGCAATGTTGTTCTTTTTAGTATAATCAAGTACACCGGCTTTTAATCCTTCAAAGAACAACTGACATTCTGTTGGATCGTTTTGAAAGGCGTAATGTGTTGCCCACATTGTTATATATTTGGGATGTATATCGCCTTCATCATAACACAATGAATGTTCTATCATATTATAGAACGTATTCATTGTGGTATAGTGATATAGTATAATATTATCTTCTTTAGTCATACTTATCTCTTTTTAATTGTCAAATCCAAATTTATTCCAGGCATCGAGGACGAGACGCTTGGTGCGGTATTCTCCGTACTGGCGCAGCTCGTTGTCTTTGAGCACACGGATAGTTTCCTTTGATGCTTTCTAACTTCTACAAATATAATGCTTTTCTTTGAGGTATAACAACAAAAAGCAAACTGATTTAATAATCGAATATATACTTTTCGATGTCTTTAGTCATTAGTGCCTCAGATTTAACGAGACACTAATGATTTTAAGTTAAACAATTCTCCATCTAATAGAGAATAATGTCCTTTTATCAAAGTTGCACTCTAATGATTTTAATAACTTTGTTGTCATTGTGTCAACGTTCTTGTTGTATTCATCTTCCAAGTCGAATAGTTGACGCTGTTTTTTAGAGAGTTTCTCAGACAAATGGTTTTCTTGTTTCTTAAGTAATAGTTTGGTCTTGATATCCTTTTCTTTTCTTATTTGTCTGTGAATTGTATCTCTTTCTTTTCTAATATCTATTATTTCCTTTTGCAAAGGAACAAGTTTGTCATCTGACCATGATTCGTATTTTTCAATCTCATATGAAGCATATTCCTCCATTCTGGCATTGACTTGATCTTTATATTTTTCAATGTTTTTATCAAATATATATTCTGTATCTTCTTTAATATGGTCAGGCAACTTACAAGTGACACTTTCTTTTGCTTCTAATTCTAATAATTTAAATCCAAACTCAGCAGGCAGTACATATTTATCATCGGTGATAGCACAGAAAATGATATTCTCTTCGTCGTCATACTCATTAGTGGAAGAAACTTCATAAGCAATAAGCCAACCGGCTTTGTCTTTATATTCTTCTAATAAAATAGATCTATAAGGGTATGATGTCAAATCGAAAGTTACATCTTCGACAACATTCAAGTAGGGTATTTGTCTAAGTATATAGCTTCCAATAGAACTTGTTGCCCTTATTTGTATTTTATCTGTCTCTTTCTTGTTTACAGAGTACACTCCTGCCTTTATCTCATTTGAAATGTCTGCATCTAATTTAAATGACGATGTATTCTCATTTATATCAGAAATGAACCCATTTAAAGCGACAAGAGCTAACTTCCAAAAATGGCGAATATAACTATCGATTCTCTTTTCGTCATCATCTTGTCTAACCTTTAATAAGTTAACAACGTCTTCATCAAAGTTTTCCAATAGAGTTTTCTTTGTATCCTTGATACGCTCTGAAATAACATCTTCCAACTCCTTCTGCAACGAATCGAAAGCCTTGTTTATTTCACCTTCTGTTCTGCATACTCGTAATATTGAACTCAATCTGCTTTCCAAATCAAATGTAGAGTCTATAGCCCCCAATATTTCATCACTGCTACCCAATACGCCTTCAAATAAATTAAACTTAGTTGACAGTAACTCATATACACGGCAATCTGCAGCATTAGCCTTATTTACGAAATTCACAACCACCACATCGTGCTTTTGCCCATAGCGATGGCAGCGTCCAATTCTTTGTTCTATTCGTTGGGGATTCCAAGGCATGTCGTAATTAACCACTAAAGAACAGAATTGAAGATTTATACCTTCAGCACCTGCTTCTGTAGCAATCATTATCTCTGCTGAATCCTTAAAGAAATCTACAAGAGACTGCTTCTTGTCTATCTGTACATTACCTGTTACATAAGATGTTCCTGCATGGGTCAATAGCCATTTCTGATATATATTGTTGGCTTCATCATTACTATTTGTTCCATTAAAACATACAACCTTTTTTCTGAAACCGTTCGCTTCAAAGAAGGTTTTTAGATATTCTTGAGTTTTACGACTCTCTGTAAATATTAAAGCTCTTCGCAGACCTCCAAGGCGTTCAACCTTGTCAAATGATGCAGTAAGGGCTTTCAATAATGCTTGAGCCTTTGTCTCACAACCAATTCCTTCGGCCATTGAAACATAATGTCGAAGCTCTTCAATTTCGTTATCAATGGCAGCTTTGTCTTGTTCAGAAATTTCTACTGTTTCATATGAATCTGAATTATCGTCATTATCAATGGTTTCCAAATCATTTAATACAGATGACATACTAAGTATTTGTCGTCCTTCATCCTTAATTCGTTTAAGTCTTTCAATTGTACTTTGAAGCGTGAAAGACAGTGCATAAGCAGATGACGACATAATTTTTCTGTAAAGGAGTGATAGTAAAGGACGTATTCTATCCGGTATACCATAAGTGCCCTCACGAAATAAATAGTCGCTAATAGCTTCATATAAATCAATTTCTTTCTTTGAAGGATGATACTCTTGCACAAAAGGAATACGTTTGGTGTATTTCACATACTCCTGTACTTGGTTTCTCAATGTACGATGCGCTATATGGGCAATCCTTGCCTTCAATTCTCCATATTTAGAGTTGTCACGGATTGATATTGTATTATACTGTTCCTCAAACGTTTGGACAGAAGAGAAGAATTTATCATCAATTATACTGATAAGTCCATATAGCTCCCTTAAATTGTTTTGTAAAGGAGTGGCTGTAAGCAATATCTTCTTGTATGGGCGCAATGTCTCCTTCAATACATTTGCGGTCACATTTCCTTTTTTGTATACGTTACGAAGTTTGTGAGCCTCGTCTATCACAACAAGATTCCACATGACTTTTGATAACTCGTCCGCATGGGTAACGGCAAACTGATAAGAACAGATTATTATACTTTCATCTGTTTGAAAAGGGTTTTCTGTTTTGGCTGCAATGGTTTTGTAAGAACCTTGCTCTAATATTAAAGACGGGAGAAAAAACTTCTCTAATAGCTCTATGCTCCACTGATTTCTCAATGAGGCAGGAACTATAATCAATATGTGTCTTTTATGTTCTGCCCATAATTCTGACAATAAGATACCTGCTTCAATGGTTTTTCCAAGTCCCACTTCATCGGCAAGTATTGCTCCTTTACTTAATGGTGATTTAAATGCAAATAGAGCAGCTTCCACCTGATGAGGATTTAAATCGACCTTTGATTCAGATAAAACGCCAGTAAACCGACCTTCATCTGAAGTCGATTTTTTGTGGCAAATGTCCCACTTATAATATATTTGTTGAGCTATAGATATCATTACTTTTTATTCTTACGTTCAACTTTAACAGAATATTCCGGGGATACAGCATCGAATTCATTTATTGCTGCTCCTTTCCAATAGTTTATGGCAAGTTCTTCACATTCTTTGCGTAATCTGTCATTGAAATCAGGTTCCTCTTCTTTGCCATAAAGGTTTACAATATGGTTGTATTGAGGAAGTATAGAAATATCACTGAAAGATATTCTTACAATCCGTATTTGCGCATTGGGATGATTGCGAAGGAATGCATTTTGCAGTGCGGATATGCCAATGGGTATCTTGTTGTCTGCAATGCTTTTTATGGTAGAGACAACGCTTACGTATTTCTCACCATTGTTTATGTTATAATCACAACCTAATAAGCTATTGCTTACTGACTCATATTTTATGCCTTCGTTTAAAAGATATTGTTCATATATCTTCTTGCCGATATAATTCACAATGCGTCGAACCATAGATGGTGCCTTGTCTTCATCTATTATCCAGTTAACGATATCATCAACGTGGTCTGCCACAACAGGAAGATTGTCTGCGCCAACCTTATCTACGATTTGTACAAGAGATTCCAAATTAGAAGTAATGATGTTCGGTATTCTGGAAGTTTTTCCATCAGAATAGGAATATAATTTTGAATTAGAGCCAATTCCTATATGGTTGTCTTCGCCATACGAAGAATGCGACTCATTTAAAGCTTCTTTTATATCCACTCCATTTTCTAATGCGGATACGATTGATGCCAAGGTCTCGACAGAACACTTTTGCTCTTCTAATTTCTTATATAGTTTCTCTCTACTTATTTTGTCTTGTTCTTCTTTTTCTTCTTTATCCTTTTTTATTTTCTCCGCTTGAATCTCATTCAAAAAGGTCAAATGCTGTTCAACGGTATCTTTTTTTTCATAACCTAACTGATGAAACTCGTCAATGGTTATTTCGTTAGGATTGCAGAATGAACCATCAGCTCTAACTATCCACTTGTCATTTTTCAAATTATGATAATAAGAGCTCTCAAAACCTCTAACATGGTATGACCACTCACGATATAAACAATATTCTAATTCTCCATTTTTCTTTGTACCAATCCCGTTTTCACAGACAAATCTCCACAAAGCATGAGACCAATCTTTTGAACAATTATTTATATCATAACCATCCAATTGGTAATCTTTAAAGAAGGGAAATTTAGTAACAGCCAAATATTGCTTTTCAAGGAAATCAACAATATATTTAGGGAAATTCTCATATGAATAATCATACACAATCCTTCTATATAGTTTCTCTGCTATTATCGTTATCTCACGAATTTGAGGTTTGCTACTAACGTTTAAATATAGTTCAAGAAAATGTTTAACTTCAGAGTATGACAAATCTGTGCCTTTTGTATAAAAGTCACAATCAACAAATTTAAACGAAGTGTCGCCTTTTGCGTAATTCAGAAAATCAGTTGTTGGTATGTACATTTCTGATAGGTTACACAACGTAAAACGAGATTCGTCTAACTGTTTTAGTTTCCATTCTTTCTTTATTATATCTTTAATTCTCTGGTTTGCATTGGCATAGACCAACTTGTATATATACTCAAAATCTTTTAATAAGATTTCTTCTGTTGGAATGTCATTTTTCTTATAGCGAACAAGCAGAGTCTTTTCTAAATAGTCAGCCATGTCTGGCTCCTTTATTCCCATACCCCGGAAAAGGCTTTCATGTTTCTCAAAGATTTCCTTATCTAACACTTTACCGAAAGCGTCAGTTTCTACATCCTTAAAACCTGAATATGGAAGACAGACATTTGCATTCTTTTTATACAAATAATACGGACTTATCCATTCTCCATCTTGTGTTTTTGCTATAGAAGCAAATCTAAATTTGAGCTTGTTCCAAGAATCTACGGGGAATTTATACCATGTGTCGCTAATAGTTCTTGGTTCATCAGACCTCCATAAAACGCGTGCTTTGTCCTCTATATATGTAAGAAGTCTGTGAGCCCATTCCAATGGTTGGTTTGCCATGAAGGAATTTGAAATATGCTTTGCTATGTATTCATTATCAAACGGCTTAATTTTTAATTCTGCTTCGACTTCCTTAAAATCAGATCTATATTGTTTTAAGTAAAGAAAATCCCTATCGTTGTTTTGGCATAATTGTGCAATCTGTGAAGAGGAAATCAAATTTTCCAAATCAATGGTTGCAGAAAACACATCGTTTATAGAAACATAACGCTTTGACCTATTAAGAAGCAGTTTATTATCTCTTACTTTTCTGAAATAACACTGTTTCAAATATGTGTCTCTGTATTCTGTTGATTTAATATTTAGAATCTGGAATATGTTGTCGTTTATAAGAATGTTTTTGTCCGTAGTCGATATTTCGTTATCTTCCGATTCTAATAGTCTTGAATTCCTGCATTCACCAATTTCTTTAAGACACAACAAGGCATCAGCCGCTAATTCGGCAATGCAATTCAAAAACTCTTGATTTATAACTTCAAAGTCTTTAAATCGATCTCTATTGTCAACAAGTAAAAATGGAGCATGGCTTACAAAACAACTATCAAAGTGCTCACTTGTCGGGAAGAAACAATATATTTGTCCCTTTGCATCAATATCCAATGATCCGTCAGGGTTTACATAAAATCCAACACTTATATTGTACTTTCCTTTTATTGTATTGCAGTCACGATGGAACAGATACATTAACAGGTTCTTGTCGTATTCATGAATACGGCAAAATTCATATTTTATGCCATGACGTTCACCCGTTTGTATTACTTCTTTTGAGTACTCATGTATCGTTTCTTCTCCATCAATACACCAGGTGATTTTTTGAATATGAGGCAGAAACAGTACAGGCATATTAAGATTCTGTAGTCTTTGTAGAATCTCTGGGTACGCTTTCTCGGGGTCCTTAAAAGGTAGTTCAAAAAGAGTTTCGCCTGCATTGCGGAGTTCATGGTCGTTTTCTAATAATGTTGGAATAATATAGTTTTCTATCTTAAACCAAAAAGTATCGTCATATATGGATGGGGTATCTGTATATTGGAACACCGACTTAAAACCTACACCGAATTTACCTATAGTTTGTTCTTCATCTTTTTTTGAAGAATTAGCAACTGAGGTTATAGAATTTAAATCACCAACAGGGCTTTTGTCGCAATAACAATCTGTTAATGAAAATTGTCTTTTCCCATTATGAATGAATACTAATTTATGTTTATATAGAACTATTCTTACTACAGTAGCAATCGCATCGTCAGCATTTTGAGTTAATTCATAAATAAAATGAGCCGTTTCTGGATATTTTTCTATTACACTCTTCCAAATGCCGATGTTGTCAGGATCAGAGAATGTTTCCCAATGTTTTAATTTTTTATTTCTTAACATTAAGAATAGCCTTTCTTGTTCAGAATTTAAGGTATGTGTATTCTCATTCATATTTCACACTATTATTGTTTTTAAGGATCATTATCTTTTTCTATTTAGATTCTACAAATGTAGCACATTCTTTTGAATGATGCAACTAAAAGAAAATAAAATTTAGTAGCGAATTACGTTGCCAATCCGTTGTCAAATATATAAAAGCAAAAATCCTAACTGCTCAATATCAAGCAGTTAGGATTCTGTATGGTGCGCCTGAAAGGACTCGAACCTTCACGTCCTAAAACACCAGATCCTAAGTCTGGCGCGTCTACCAATTCCGCCACAAGCGCATTAGCGAATGCAAAGTTAGTGAAAAATGGTGAGACTGGCAAAATATTATGTGACTTTTATGATCCGCACCGGTCGGTGCGAATGACAGAACTCTACTTCTTCAGCTCTTCGATGAATCGCTTCATCTCTGCCTCGTGTGCCTTTGCTTTTAGGAAGAGGTGCCACTGGTTGCGGGCGCGTGTGAGGTTATGCTCGGCATACTGGCACTTCCAGTAGTGGTCGCCCGAGAGGTAATCCCAGAGGAAGCGCACGCACTGCATGTAGGGGAAGAGCTCGGCGGCGTAGGGGAGGAGTGACACTTCGAGCGGAGTGAGGAAGCGTTGTGCCGACTCTAAGTAGCCGCGTGTGAATGCCTCGAAGATGTCCATGCGGAAATCGATCTTCTCGTACTCGGACGAGTCTTCGGCAATGGTGTTGGCAGCGGTGCGCAGGAAGTCGCCGTAGTCGCTGACGAAGAGCGACGGCATCACGGTGTCGAGGTCTATCACGCAGAGCACCTTGCCCTGTTTGTCGAACATCATGTTGTTCACCTTCGTGTCGCAGTGGCACACGCGCTTCTGCAGTTTGCCCTCGGCGAGTAGTCGTTCGCCCAGGCACATCTCGTCCATATATGCCTCAATCTCTTCTACGAACTGCTTCACGCTCTCGGCGCGTCCAACGGGGTCTTCGGCGTACACCTTGCGCAGCTGGTCGCGGCGTAGGCACATGTTGTGGAAGTCGGGGATTGTCTCGCCCAGCTGGTCGGCTATGTCAGCCAGACGCGCCTCGAAGTCGCCGAACGCCTTGCCTGCGTCGTAGGACGAGTCGGGTGTCACGGTTTCCATCGTCACGGCATCACTGATGAATACCGACATGCGCCAGTAGCTCTCACCGTCGAAGAAGTAGGTCTTGCCCTCGGCGGTGGGTACGAAGCGCAGCACACGACGGTCGAGGTCGTCGACACCTTCCGCCTTCAGCTGCTCGCGGATGTGGTTGGTCACGGTCTCCACGTTGTGCTGCAGCAGGTCGACATCGGTGAAGATGTGGTGGTTGATGCGTTGCAGAACATAGTCGGGGCGGTCTGTTTCAGCGGTCTGTATGCGGTATGTGTCGTTGATGAGTCCGTTGCCGAGTGGCTTGATGTCGCTCACGGTGCCCTCGATGAGGAACTTGCTGGTTATGTTGTTTAGATTGTTCATTGTTTTTTATTTATGTGATTTGTATTTAAAGGTCAGTAGGGGGTGCACTTGTCTCAAGTGCACCAACAAAGCAAGATGTGCACCAACTAATTGGTATTTTACTCGGTTGGTGCAGTTGAGACAACTGCACCCCCTAATTTGCAAATTTACTGCTTTTTATTATAATAGATGAGGTTATGGCGGTTTATTTCGCTTTTTTGCAGTAACTTTGTGGTGATAGACAAATAAAAAACTAATCATAATGCAATCAAAAAAACAACTCCTTGCGCTTCTTGCGCTTTGTGCCTTGGGGTCTGCCAACAGTTTCGCCGAGCGGAACACCCCTTTGAAGTATTGGTTCGACCGTCCGACGACTATGCGCGGACAGGCTGTGTGGCTCGCTTCGAGTCCCGACCGTATGCCTACCGAGCGCCAGCTGGTGCGTGCCGGCGACTTGGTGAACAACCCCGACCCCGAATGGGAGTCGCAGTCGCTGCCCATCGGCAACGGCAATATCGGCGGCAACGTGCTCGGCTCGGTTGAGGCTGAGCGCATCACGTTCAACGAGAAGACGCTCTGGCGTGGCGGTCCGAACACCTCGCGTGGTGCTGCTTACTACTGGGACGTGAACAAGCAGTCGGCTCATGTGGTGGGCGAGATACGCGAGGCGTTCACCAAAGGCGACTGGCAGAAGGCGGAGCTGCTCACACGCAAGAACTTCAACAGCGTGGTGCCCTACGAGGCTGACGCTGAGGAGCCGTTCCGCTTCGGCAGCTTCACTACCGCCGGCGAGTTCTACATTGAGACCGGACTCAGCTCTGTGGGAATGACCGGCTACCGCCGTGAGCTGTCGCTCGACTCTGCTCTTGCGAAGGTGAGCTTCTGCAAGGACGGCGTGCTGTACGAGCGCGAGTATTTTGTGTCGCATCCTGCCAACGTGATGGCGGTGCGCTTCGCTGCCTCGCAGCGCGGCAAGCAGAACCTCGTGTTCTCCTACGCTCCCAACCCCGTGTCGACGGGCGAGATGAAGGCGGACGGCACCGACGCGCTCTGCTGGCTGGCACGTCTCGACAACAACAGTATGGAGTACGCCGTGCGCATCAAGGCTGTGGCTAAGGGCGGTGCGGTGAGCAACGAGGGCGGCAAGCTCACGGTGAAGGATGCCGACGAGGTTGTGTTCCTCATCACTGCTGACACCGACTACCGACCCAACTACGACCCCGACTTCAGCGACCCGAAGGCTTACGTAGGTGTAGACCCTGCGCAGACTACTGCCGACTGGCTCGCCAAGGCTGCCACAAAGGACTACGCCTCGCTGCTCAACGAGCACTATGCCGACTATTCGGAGCTTTTCAACCGCGTGCGTCTGAACATCAACAACGCTTCGGTTGATGCCGACGACCTGCCCGTGAACCGCCGTCTTGAGGCTTACCGCCAGGGCAAGCCCGACTACTACTTGGAGCAGCTCTACTATCAGTTCGGTCGCTACCTGCTCATCTCGTCGTCGCGTGCCGACAATCTGCCGGCTAACCTGCAGGGCTTGTGGCACAACAACGTCGACGGACCGTGGCGCATCGACTATCATAACAACATCAATCTGCAGATGAACTACTGGCTGGCTTGCCCGACGGGACTCTCGGAGTGCGAGCTGCCGCTCTTCAACTTCATCCGCACGCTCGTGAAGCCGGGCCGTGTAACGGCGAGGTCGTACTTCGGCACACGTGGCTGGACAACGTCCGTATCTGGTAATATCTTCGGCTTCACATCGCCGCTCTCGAGCGAGGATATGTCGTGGAACTTCTCGCCGTTCGCCGGTCCGTGGCTCGCCACACACCTCTGGAACTACTACGATTTTACGCGCGACCGCCATTTCCTTGCTGACAACTACGACATACTGAAGGAGTCTGCCGACTTCGCGTCCGACTATCTCTGGCATCGCGCCGACGGCGTGTACACCGCCGCTCCGTCCACATCGCCCGAGCACGGACCTGTTGACGAGGGTGCTACGTTCGCCCACGCCGTGATACGCGAAGTGCTCCTGGATGCTGTAGAGGCTAACCGCGTGTTAGGCAAGAGTGCCAAGGAGCGCCGTCAGTGGGAGGACGCGTTGAAGCATCTCGCGCCGTATAAGATAGGTCGCTACGGACAGCTCATGGAGTGGTCGACGGACATCGACGACCCGAAGGACGAGCATCGCCACGTAAACCACCTCTTCGGTCTGCACCCTGGTCGCACCGTGTCGCCCGTCACAACGCCCGAACTGGCTAAGGCATCGCGTGTGGTGCTCGAGCATCGTGGCGACGGCGCAACGGGATGGTCGATGGGCTGGAAACTCAACCAGTGGGCACGCCTGCACGACGGCAATCATGCCTACACGCTCTACGGCAATCTGCTGAAGAACGGCACGCTCGACAACCTCTGGGACACGCACGCTCCGTTCCAAATCGACGGCAACTTCGGCGGAACAGCCGGCGTAACCGAGATGCTTATGCAGAGCCACATGGGATTCGTTCATCTGCTGCCTGCACTGCCCGATGCTTGGACTGAAGGCTCAGTGAGCGGACTGCGTGCAAAGGGCAACTTCACCGTGTCTATCAGCTGGAAGAACGGCAAGCTCGCTGAGGCGACAATACTCTCCGGCTCGGGCGAACCGTGCGAGGTACGCTACGGCGAGTCGGTGCTGAAGTTCAAGACAAAGCGAGGCGGAAGCTATAAGGTCGTGTTCTGCGAGAACAAGCTTGTAGGGGGTGCACTTGTCTCAAGTGCACCAACCAAGTAAGAACTGCATCAACCAAGTAATAAGTGCACCAACCAATTGGTATTTTGTTCGGTTGGTGCACTTGAGACAAGTGCACCCCCTACAAGTACCCCTAAAACAACAAAGGTCGAGCGACTTCGCTCGACCTTTGTTGTCTTTGTATTATTAATACTCATCCTCTTCGTTGCAGTCATCATACTCCCACGAGTCGAAGTAGATGCGCGACGATACATGTTTTGATGTGCTGCCATCGCCAGGCTTTGGGTTGTCTATGCTACCTTGTGAGCCAGAGCCATCTATGCCCGTAGAGCCAGCCATGATGCTTGTTGTTTCTATTTCCATCGTTGCTACCGATGGCTTTATATAATACTTTTTCATTGTGCTTTAGTATATTACTGGTTAAATGTTGCGTTGTTTACTTCACTACTACTTTCTTGCCGTTCTGAATGTATATGCCACTCTTCAGCGCGCGGAGTGAGTTGCCTACGCACTGTCCCTGCAGATTATACACAGGAGCGTTGCTTTCCTCAGTGTCGAAGATAGTGCCGAGCGATGTTGGTGTTCCGTCGAGGTTAGCGCGCAGTTTCTTGATGTCGGTGCCTTGTGGCACGATGAAGTATGCACGCAAGCCACCGATAGTACGAGCATCGATATCGTCAATCGGGTAGTAGAAGAGGTCGTTGTCGCCAAGGAAGAGCTCTGTCTTGTCGGTATTCAGCAATATCTGGTTGTAGATACCCTTCATCTGTACTGTGCTTGCATCGCCCACAGCCTGCGGGTTGCCGTTCTCGTCGAGTCCTGTTGCCACCATGCTTACTCCCTCGAATGTTGGGTTCTGCACAACGGCGTTGCCTGGTTTCATGATGTACGGCTTGCCAGCCTCTATGTTCTCTACAGTTGCAAAGTACACAATGTTGTTGTTGCAGTTGCCTTCGTATGTGCGTAGCTGTGTGCCCTCGCCGAAATACTGTGTAACCTGCTCCGCATCAAGTGCGAACGGCACGCAGAATGTGTTCCAGTAGTCTTTGCTGAGTGTGCGCTGCAGTGTCACGTTTGCGTTCTCGTATGTCTCGATGATGTTGTCGGTCTTCGTTTCGTCGAGAGTGTAGTTCTTTGCTTTCGGTACTTCTACTGTGACGATGATCTTTGTGGCGCGAGCCTGCTTACTATTTGTAAATACAACGTCTTTAGCAGAACCCACCCAAACACCATAGAGTTGACCAGTATAAGTGTAGTTGTTGTCTGCAGAAATCAAGTTCGTCAACGGATAATCTATATCGTTGCCTATAAACTCAATCTTTGTGATTTTACCGATCTTGGTTGAGATGGTGTGGGTTGAATTATAGAAACGATAATCAGCATCGCGTCCTAATGCAGCCTTATTTGAAGAAATCATAACACATCCCTTTTCCACTGCATCACCAGTTGTTGATGTACTATTTTTTCCCTTATCTACGCCAGCTACGAACTCGATGCTTGTTTCTTCTACTGCGCTGTTGATTACCTTCAGCGTGCATGTAGCCGTTGTCTCCTTATAGGTACCAGTAGCAGCACCGGTAGCGGTGATGGTGTATGTGCCACGCTTAGAAATAATAACGTCGCCGGTTGGTGCATCTATATCAACATTTTCGTCTTTAGGAGATATAGTGTAGGTTACTTTGAGGTTGTTAGGGTTCTGCAGCACATTTGCTGCATTGAATGTTACAATACCGTCTGTTGCTTCTGCTAAATCTGCGCTGTAGCTCTCTGCTGCGAACTTGAAGTCGGCATCAGTTGTGCGTGGGTCTTCCACTTCGAAAGTGTATGATACTTCCGCAGGCTTGTATGAGTCGTTACCGCCAAATTTTGCAGTGATAGTGGTTGTGCCAACCTTGTTAATTTGTATTAAGTTGTCTACAATCGTATAGCTATTATCGCTGCTTGTGTATTTGAACGTCTTGCTGTTCAGACCGTTGTCGCATGTGATGTTGCTTGCCAGGTCGTATATATCATCCCCAAGTTTCACCTTTACGGGGTTCTCCTTTACTGCCAAGGCTGCATCCTTGCGTGAGTCGGAAATGATGAGCTTGTAGGACGCAGTGCCTGCAGCATACTTGTCTGTAGCAGCCGATGTGGCGGTGATGGTCGCCTCGCCAGTCTTGTACATGTAAATCATACCATCTGATACCTCTGCAGTCTCTTTGTCCGAGCTTGTGTATGTGATAGCAGATGCATCAAGGTCTTCGGGCTTGGTGAGAGCCTGAACCTCTATAGTCTCTTCCTTCAACTCCTTTGTTACAGTTGCCTCGGCGAATGAGAGGGCAGGAGCAGCCTTCTTCTCTGCTGTCGTGACGATGATTTGGGTGACATCATCTACTTTTGACCCTGCTGTGAATTTTACAGACTCCTCATAGCCAGTCCAAGTGCCGGTGGTTTTGTCGTAATTGGGCTTGTCTGTTGTGAAATTACCGTATGCAGAACCACCTACAAACTTAATGCTTGTAATTACTCGTGTAGGATCGGTAAGTGAGAACGTTGTTTTGCTACCACTATAGAAGCGGTAGTCGGTATATTTACCTAATGCACCACTTGATGTGTTTATTTTTACAATTGACTTTGTCAACGTCAGCTTACCAGTGCCACTCACTTTGTCTTCAGAGACATCGAACACTATCTCCGATAAATCAACAGCCTTCTTGTTCGTAATCTGATACGTAGCGGTGGAGCCAGAGTATTGTGTTGGGTTTGCAGGTGTGAATGTAGCGGTAATGGTCGTTGTGCCGTATGTTGTGGCGTTGATGGTTACTGCGCCCGTTGTTTCGTTGACAGTAGCCACTGCGTCGCCCGAAGCTGCGTATGTGATAGTGCCGGCAATGTTGCTGGCTTCGGTAGCGGTGTAGCCCGCGAAGTCTGCGCCAGCGTCGGTCTTGCCTTCGGTAAGAGTGATGTCGGTGCCGTTAAAAGAGAGAGAAGTAACGATGTGGTTGTCTTTGTTTTCGACAAAGTATGAGTCGGTAGATGTTTTGTAGGTGTCTGTTTTAGGTAGAGTGGCTATGATGGCAGCCTTGCCAAACTTGGTGTTGGTGAATGTCAGTTCGCCGGTTTTAGAGTTAACGGCTACGATGTCCGCGTCAGAGCTTGCATATTCAATAAGGTTAGACAAGTCGGTGTTGTCGTCGCTCTTTGTAGCAGTAGCCGTAGGCGCGGTAAAACCCTCAAGCTTGCCATTGGTGAATGTGAATGTCTTGCTGGAGTTGGTGCCAAAGGTGGTAGTGGTGGCAGAAGAAGTAGAGCTGGTTGTATATTTGTAATAGCTAATCTTAGTTGCTGTTATACTATTTTTCGCATAAGCTCTCCAATCCTTATTTGAGTAGATGCAAATATATCTATTTGTTGATGTATTTAAAAGTCCTTCATATTGTTTAGAGCTAATAGCAACATATTTAAATGTCTTGTTGGTGCCTGTTGAGCCAATACCTAAATTGGTGCTATTGCTACTACTATATAGCCATGCTTTTTTATTGCCATTAGGATAGAATGTATATTTCTCTTCACTCTTCTCAATATTCCATTTTAGGTTGTCTGTAACATCCGCAGTGATTTGATTACCATCTGTAGAAATTGTAATTGCAACAGCTGCAGGTTTGCTTTCTTTTTCTGTATTCGGAAGTGCATAAGTTTTGTTTGAGATTGTTCCCACAATGACGAATACGTCATCGGTTGTCAAATCAGTCAAACTCACCTTTTCCCAAGTCTGACTATACCCCCCCACCGTGCACACAATCGTGAGCAGTGTGAGCATAAAAAATCGTAAATGTTTAGTCATAATATGTAATTTTTAATGTTATAGGCTTGTTGTTATGTCGTTAAAATTACGAATGTTGTAGTTGAGATAAGGGATGTTGTTTCTTTGAATGCAAAATTACATCTAATGTTTTGTATTTGTA
>OFMV01001806.1_pt1 | contig 15568 bp, 8 predicted proteins | sample 1541881 | NCBI WGS metagenome assembly OFMV01 (sample SAMN04209220, study PRJEB22552) | human gut metagenome | biome: gut; material: feces | host: Homo sapiens | place: USA: Oklahoma
AACAACTGTACCCCAATCTCCAGCCGGGAGTGAAATGCTATAAGGCACTTATGGGGCTTGATTCCCCATGCCCGCCCTGCCCTGTAGCACTGGGGATACAGGGGCCAAAGACCTACCTGGATCCGATCCGTCATATTTATGAGACAGTTGATGCAGTAGAGACTGTACAGCCCGACGGTAGCAGAGGACATGCACTTGTATTCAGCACAGTAGCCGAAGGAGAAAGCCTGTCAAAGTCTATTCCCACAGGTGAGAACTCTCTCCGTCTGCTGGGTGCCATCAACCTGCTTGCTTCTGACTACATGTCTGTTTATGGCGTAAACCGGGAAACCGGGAAAATCTCCGTATATCGTTCCAGATTTACTGATGCTTTTGCGGATATTAAAGATAATGCAGACTATAAGCTGTCATTTAATTTTATCATCCAGAAATATATTCATCCGGATGAGCGTTCCTATGTGTCCAGACACCTGAATTATGAAACCCTGCTGGAAAGACTTTCTCAGGAAGCCTCTTTCAAAATCCATTTCAGGGTTGTCACAGATACTGTCCATTACTATTATCTGCTCATTGCCAGAAACGGAAACGCCGATGACTATCGGGATTTCGTAATTGCAGTGGCCTGTGAAGACAATGATGTGACAGCACGCAAAATCTATGAAAATCAGCTCCACTCTCTTCTGGCATCCATTACCCATGCTGCCGGCTACTTTCATCTCGACCTTACAGATGATAAGATTCTGAAGATCGGAGGCACTTCTGCCCTGGCCTATAAGATAGATGCTGACGCTTCCATTGACCATTTTATTGCAGAGACTGCTGTTTTTATACCGGTATTAAAGGACAGAAATGATTTCATCAACGCATTTTGCCGCAGTTCCCTGATGAAAAGCTACGAGGACGGTCAGGTAGAGGTCACCAGAGTTTCCCGCTGTCTCTACGATGACAATATAACCAGGCTTTCCAAATATGTGACAAGACTGCTGCTCAATCCTTCCAATAACCATCTGGAAGCAATCCTCTACGGTGAGGATGTCACCAGAACACAGGAAGCCTATGAGACACAGGTAAGTATTGTCCAGACACTGAGCAGCAACTACCTGAACGTATACCTGATCAATCCCAGAGAAAAAACTCTCTCTGTGATCAAGCAGGAAGACCGCGATGTCCCTGCTCCGGACAAAAAACACAACAATACATACCCCTATGATCTTTTCCTCTCAGACTATATCCGGCAGCGTGTATATCCGGATGACCGTACAATGCTGGAAGAATCACTGGAACTGGATAATGTAATGAGTGTTTTGTCCGGTCAGTCCGAATACAAGGGGAATTACCGGATAAATGACAGGGATGGTATCCATTACTATCAGTTCCGCTTTATCAAAAACGAAGACTCCGGTATCATTGTTCTGGGATTTTTGAATGTGGACGATGTGGTGGAATCAGAAATCAGACACCAGAAGCTTCTCAAAGAAGCTCTTGATACTGCCGAACGTGCCAATGCAGAGAAATCCAATTTTCTTTCCCGTATGTCCCACGATATGCGTACGCCGTTGAATGGGATCATTGGTCTGCTGGAAATCGATAAAAAGCACGAAAATGATATCGGATTCCTGAAAAGTAATCGTGAAAAAGCATTCATTTCAGCCAGTCATCTGCTCTCTCTTATCAATGATGTACTGGATATGTCCAAGATCGAGGAGGGCGGACTTGTACTCAACCATGAACCTTTTGATCTGATCAGATATGAAAAAGAGACACAGATGCTGATTGATATGCAGGCACAGAAAAACGGCATTGATTTCACCGTTCATATCGCACCGGAGATATACGAACATCCCTTTGTATACGGCAGCCCTCTGCACCTCCGTCGTGCCATGATGAATATTTACAGTAACTGTATCAAATACAACAGAGAAAATGGGGCAATCCATACGGAGATCCATGCTCTCCCTTCCCATGATCATAAGCTGGTCTGCAGATGGACGATCTCTGATACGGGAATCGGCATCAACAAAGAATATTTGGAGAAGATCTTTGAACCCTTTACTCAGGAGAATATGGATGCCCGAAGTGTATATCATGGCACCGGACTGGGTATGAGCATTGCCAAAGCGCTATTTGAACAGATGGGTGGTACCATTGAGATTTCCAGTACTCCGGGTATCGGAAGTACTTTTGTGATCACTTTGCCATTTGAAGAGGCAGAAGAAACGGATATCTCTTCTGAGCCAGAATCTGAGCGAAACTCCATTCAGGGCATAAAGATCCTGCTGGCAGAGGATAATGAAATAAACAGAGAAGTGGCACAGGTACTCCTTGAAGAGGAAGGTGCTGTGGTAACTGCAGTATCCAATGGCAGGGAAGCTGTAAAACTTTTCTCCCGTCACCCCGAGGGGACATTTGATGTGATACTTATGGATATTATGATGCCTCTGATGGACGGATACGAGGCCACACGCCAGATCCGGAAGCTTGACAGGACGGATGCTTCTTCCATTCCCATCATCGCACTGACCGCTAATGCTTTTGCAGAGGATGTACGCCATGCACTGGACTGTGGTATGAACGCACATCTGGCCAAACCACTGGATGTAAAAAAAATGATCCATACGATTGCCTGTTACTGTTCAAGGGTATGCATAAGTCATTGTAAAAAGTGACGAATTTTTATTTTTTTATATTGTGGATAATCATGTCCAGGGGATCCTTGTACACGATCATGACCGGATCTTTTATAATTATGGAACGGATCATCAGGAATGCCTTGCACCAGAAAATATATTTGACAGAGTGTCCAGGATATTTGGATAAAGAAAACCGATGGCTTTAGCTGTTTCCCAGTTTACACCATCGGTTTTCTTAAGTCCAGTTAGTCCTTGAACAGTAACGTAAAAAATTAGCATTTTTAATATCATTTCACATATTTTTTATAAAGATAATTACTGTCAGACAGGGAAGAATGTGTTAATATAATAATATGAGTAATTATAAATCTTAACAAGAAAATTCGGAAAAAGGAGAGGTTTCTTATGCCAACAACATACGCACATTATAAATTCGGAAAAGAGGTGCTCAGCGCACTTCCAAGACCCCTTCAGAATTCTATAGAAGCGCATAGAGAGTTGTTTGATATTGGGTTACATGGACCGGATATTTTATTTTATTATAATGCATTAAAGAAAGATCCGGTGAATGAACAGGGGCATACACTTCATGAACAATTTGCCGATGAGTTTTTCCATCATGCTGTTGAAGTGATTGAGAAAGCAAAAGATCCGGCAGTGGCGCGCGCATATATTTATGGATTTATCTGTCATTTTGCTTTAGACAGTGAATGTCATCCTTATGTTGAAAAAATTATGCAGGTAGGAAGAGTTTCACACAATGAGATTGAGATGGAACTGGATCGAATGATGCTGACGGAAGATTATCATGATCCTTTGCGCTATCTGACAGCAAAGCACATTCAGCCGAAGATGGAGTATGCGGAAGTGATCGCACCATTTTTCAAAGATGTAACAGCCGAGCAGATCTATAAGGCATTAAAAGGGATGGTTTTTTATCATAAGCTGTTTCTGGCACCGACATCTGGAAAGCGAAAAGCGTTGTTTCTTGGGATGAAGGCAGTGGGGAAATACGATTCATTGCATGACATAGTGATGAGTGTAAAGCCAGATCCGTTATGTCAGAAATATTGTAAGGTTTTAAAACGGCAATATTCAGGTGCAGTGCCGTTAGCTGCGAGTCTGATCGTACAGTATCAGAAGAAATTATTCCAAGACACACCGCTTCCGGAACGTTTTCATGAGACATTCGGTGCAGGAGAAGAGTGGGAGAAACTGCGTCTGTAGAGAATCGAAGAAAAGAGCAACAGACTGCTTGCCAGGAGAGATGCAGAAGAAGAGAAAAAGAGTCAGGAGAATGTAGATGAAGGAATTCGTTAAAGTGCAGGATATCACGAAAACTTATAAAATGGGTGAAGTTGAGATTCATGCAGTGGATCACATCAGCTTTTCGATTGAGCAGGGAGAACTTGTTGTAATCGTTGGACCAAGTGGTGCAGGTAAGACAACTGTGCTTAATATTCTCGGCGGAATGGATACGGCAACAAGCGGGAAGCTGTATGTAGATGGAAAAGATATTACAGCTTATAATTCCAAACAGCTGACAGGATACCGCAGAGATGACATCGGATTTGTTTTTCAGTTTTATAATCTTGTGCCGAATCTGACCGCATTGGAAAATGTTGAGCTTGCGTTGCAGATCAGTAAGGATCCGTTGGATGCACAGGCAGTTTTGGAGGAAGTTGGTCTGGGGGAACGGAAGAATAATTTTCCGGCACAGCTTTCCGGCGGTGAGCAGCAGCGAGTTTCAATCGCGAGAGCATTAGCGAAGAACCCAAAGCTTTTGCTTTGTGATGAGCCAACAGGTGCATTGGATTACAATACAGGAAAATCAATTTTGAAATTACTTCAGAATATGTGTAGAGAAAAGGGAATGACAGTTATTATCATTACACATAATCAGGCACTTGCGCCGATGGCAGATCGATTGATTCATATAAAAAATGGACAGGTAGCAAGAATAGAATCTAATGAGAATCCGACTTCGATTGATGAAATTGAATGGTAGGGGATGTGGATGAAGAAAGCATTACGAAAAAACTTTTATATGGAGATCCGTCATAGCCTTGGACGTTTTTTATCCATTTTCTTTATTGTTGCGATAGGATGTGCATTCTTTTCCGGAATTCGTGCATCAGAGCCGGATATGAGATATTCAGGAGATGCATATTTCGATGAGAAGAACCTGATGGATATTCAGGTAATGAGTACAATGGGACTGACAGAAGATGATCTGGATGCAATTCGTGCTTTGGATGGTGTATTGGATGCAGAAGGAAGCTATGCAACAGATGTACTTTGTACGATTCGGGGAAACCAGGTAGCAGTTCATGTTATGGCGCTCCAGGATAAGATGAATCAAGTTCAGTTAGAAGATGGCAGGCTTCCAGAAAAGGAAAATGAATGTGTAATAGATGCAGATTATCTAGATGGAAAGAATCTGAAGATTGGGGATAAGATCACATTATCGAGTGGGACTTCGGATTCTTTGGAAGATACACTCAAGACAGATACATTTACCATTGTTGGTACGGTCAGCAGTCCGGAGTATATTGCATTTCACAGAGGCAGTACAACAATCGGAAATGGAAGTGTCAGTGCCTTTCTTTGCGTTCCGGAGAAAGCATTTTCATTAGATGTGTATACAGAGATTACAGTGCAGGTTGAAGGTGCAAAGGAAGCAACTGCATTTACGAAAGAATATGAAGAACATGTGGATTCTGTGCTGAAAAAGGTTCAGGCAATTAAAGCGGAAAGAGAACAGGCCAGATATGATGAGATTACTTCGACAGCGCAGGAAAAAGTGGATGAAGCACAAGAAGAGTTAGCTCAGGCAGAGCAGGATTTGGCGGATGGAAAAGAAGAGGCAGAAGAAGAACTTGCAAGTGCAAGAGAGAAACTTGATGCAGCGCAGAAAGAGCTTGAACGAGGAAGAAATCAGCTGGCAGCTTCGAAGCTTGAACTGGAGCAGTCGAGAAATCTTCTGATATCAAAGCAAAAGGAGCTGGATCAGTCCAAAGCACAAGTTGAGCAGGGAGCACAGGAACTTAGTGAAAAACAGATTACACTTACAACATTAAGAAATCAGCTGGCACAACTGAAAGAGCAGGAAGAAAGTCTGGAAGATCAGAGACAAGAACTTTTAGAGCAACAGACACAGATGCAGCAAAAGAAAGACGAGCTTCTGAAAGCAAAGGAGGAATTGCAGCAACAGGCAGAAGATTATCAGTCCGCGTATCAGCAAATTTATCAGCCGCTGAAACAGTCTTATGAAGAATTAAATACACAGTATGAACTTCTTTTACAGAACTATGAGGCACTGAAAGAAGAATATGACCGGAAACAGGAAGCAGGAGAAGAAGATCCGGAATTAAAAGCTCAGTTAGAACAGTTGGAAGCTGAAAAAACAGCAATGGAAGAGAAGTTGACTGAATTGAAAGCAAATCTGGATAAAATGGAACTGGAGGCGAAAGCTGCCGAAGCGGAGATTCAGAAAAACCAGACAAAGATCGAAGCCGGATTGACGCAGATTAACGAAGGGCTTCCAGCAGTTGAAGCCGGGATAGCTCAGATTGAAGAAGGTATTCCGGTATTGCAGGATAATATACAGAAACTGACGGATGTGTTGACACAGGGAGATGCTGCAATCCTTACCGCAAGTCGGCAGATAGATCAGGCAAAGGCGCAGATTACATCCGGTCAGCAGCAGATTGACAGCGGATGGCAGCAGATCAGTGAGGGACAGAAGAAGATTGATGAGGCACAGCAGCAATTAAGCAGCGGAACAAAGGAGCTGGAAGACGGTTGGGCAGAGTATGAGGAAGGTCGTATAGAAGCTCAGAAGAAGATTGAAGATGGAGAGCGGCAGATTACAGAAGCAAGAGAAGAGCTTGCGAAAGCACAGCAGAAGATTGATGATCTTGAAAAGCCAAAGTGGTATGTTTATGATCGGAACAATCTGACAGAATACAGTGGATACGGAGATAATGCAGACCGTATGCGGGCAATCGGTAAAGTGTTCCCACTCATTTTCTTCCTTGTTGCAGCATTGATCAGTCTGACAACAATGACACGAATGGTAGAGGAGGAGAGAACGCAGATTGGTACTTTGAAGGCTCTCGGATATGGAAATGCTTCAATTGTTGGAAAATATCTCTGGTATGCGATCCTTGCGACATTAACCGGTGGTGTTTTCGGAATTCTGATTGGAGAAAAGATAATTCCATATATCATTATCACTGCATATAAGATCTTGTATCGTCATATGTATGATGTTGTGATCCCGTATAATTTGTATTATGCTGTAACAGCATGTGCAGCGGCACTTGCATGTACAGTAATCGCAACACTGTTCTCATGTATGAAAGAATTACGAGAGCAGGCAGCAGAATTGATGCGTCCGCCGACACCAAAACAGGGAAAACGAGTATTTCTGGAACGAGTTCCGTTTATCTGGAAAAAGCTGAATTTTACATGGAAATCGACCGTGCGTAATCTGGTGCGGTATAAAAAACGCTTCTTCATGACAGTATTTGGAATTGGCGGTTGTATGGGCATGATGTTGTTTGGTTTTGGATTAAAAGATTCTATTTCAGCAATCGTTCCGCTTCAATACGAACAGATTCAGCTTTATGATGGAGACGTTATTTTAAAGGAAGATGTGACAGAAGAAGAGAGAATTGAGGTTCAGAAAGAACTGGATACGGATAAGAAGGTATCAGTGACTGCAGAAAATCTTTTGAAAAATATTGAAGTCAGTTCAGGAGAGTCTTCTCAGGAAGTTTATTTAGATGTACCAAAAGATGTGGAAGCATTCAAAAAGTTTGTCGTGATCCGGGATCGGAAGACAAAAGAAATTTATTCATTGGATGATAAAGGAGCAATCCTGACTGAAAAAGTAGCGAAACTGCTGGAAGTCAATGTCGGTGATAAATTAACGATTGATACAGATGATGGAGAGAAAACAGTCTTGATCAGTGCAATCTGTGAGAACTATATGGGACATTATCTCTATATGACATCTGAAGTCTATGAAAAGACATTCGGTGAGGCTCCGGCCTATAATTCAATTTATTATAGAACTCAGGACCGTACAACAGAGGAGGCAAAGGATGTCGGCGAAAATATAATGAAGTGTGATGGAACACTTAGCATCAGCTATACGACAAGCCTGAAAAAGCAGGTGGATCATATGCTGGAGAGTCTGGACATCGTGATTATTGTATTGATTATTTCAGCAGGAATGCTGGCATTTGTAGTGCTGTATAATCTGAATAATATTAACATTACAGAGCGTAAGAGAGAACTGGCAACATTAAAGGTACTTGGATTTTATGACAAGGAAGTTTCTTCTTATGTTTACAGAGAGAATATCCTGCTGACCTTGATTGGGGCACTGGCGGGATTGTTGATCGGAAAAATTCTGCACCGTTTTATTGTTGAGACAGTGGAGATTGATTCAGTTATGTTTGGACGAAATATAGATCCACCGAGTTTCCTGTATGCCTTTCTGCTGACAGTGGCCTTTTCCTTGTTTGTCAATGGAGTGATGTATTTTAAATTAAAGAAGATCAACATGGTTGAGTCACTCAAGAGTGTGGAATAAGACAGATTTGTCAGGAAATATAATAACGAGCATAATAATGAATTGCAGAGAAGCTGCATGGAACATAGATACAATTGTGAAATGTTTCATGACAGCTTCTTTGTTGTTGCCGGCCGCATATAGCGTAAGCAGCAACCGCATGTAGCATGAACAGTAACTTTTTGTTAAAAAGCACTTGAAATATACCTGTAGGGGGTATATATTAATAATTAGAAAATATACCCCCTGGGGGTTATACAACAGGAGAAATACAATGGAAGAAAAGAAAGTCTGTCCGGGATGTTGTCACAAGACAAAGGATCGACCGGAAAAAGAATATAAAGATCTGATGAATCGTCTGAGTAGAATTGAAGGACAAGTCAGGGGAGTTCGAAGGATGGTTGAAGAAGGCGCGTATTGTCCGGATATTCTGATTCAGGTATCTGCGGTGAATGCGGCTCTGAATAGTTTCAATAAAGTGCTTTTGGCAAACCATATCCGGACATGTGTGGCAGATGATATCCGGGATGGAAAAGATGAAACGATTGACGAGCTCGTGACGACACTTCAGAAATTGATGCGATAAAAGATCTGAAGAGAGATCTGGCACAAAAAGTCCGGATCACAACTTGAAGGAGGAGTAAGATGGAACAATATAATGTGACGGGAATGAGTTGTGCAGCCTGCAGTGCCCGTGTTGAGAAGGCGGTTGGGAAAGTCCCCGGAGTTGAGAACTGTTCAGTCAGTCTTCTGACGAATTCCATGGGAGTGGAAGGCACAGCAACAGTAGATGCGGTCATTGCGGCTGTTGAGGAAGCTGGATATGGGGCAACGTTGAAATCTGCAAAGAATGAAGGGCATGGGATGAATCAAAGTGAGCAGAACTGTGCGGAAGATGCGTTGAAAGACAGGGAGACACCGAAGATGAAAAGGCGTCTGATCGCTTCTTTGTGTTTTTTGATTCTGCTCATGTATCTGTCAATGGGGCATATAATGTGGGGCTGGCCACTTCCGATATTTCTGGAAGGGAATCATGTGGCGATGGGGCTGGCGCAGCTCCTGTTAACGACAATCGTTATGGTGATCAATCAGAAGTTTTTTATCAGTGGATGGAAAGGCATGATTCATAGAGCACCAAATATGGATACGCTGGTTGCACTCGGTGCAGGTGCATCTTATGGATATAGCGTGTATGCATTATTCGCTATGACAGCAGCGCAGACGGCAGGCGATATGGATCATGTGATGGAGCTGATGCATGAATTTTATTTTGAATCAGCAGCAATGATTTTAACGTTGATCACAGTCGGAAAGATGCTTGAAGCGCATTCAAAGGGAAAGACAACAGATGCATTAAAGAGCCTTATGAAGCTGGCGCCAAAGACAGCAACGCTCCTGTGTGATGGAAAAGAACAGGAAGTTTCTATCGATCAGGTAAGAAGAGGAGATCAGTTTGTTGTAAGACCGGGGGAGAATATTCCGGTGGATGGAATTATTCTGGAAGGAAATAGTGCAGTAGATGAAGCTGCCCTGACCGGAGAGAGTATACCGGTAGATAAAGCAGAAGGGGATAAGGTGTCTGCAGCTACAATGAATCAGTCAGGTTTTCTACGCTGCGAGGCGACGAGAGTTGGTGAGGATACAACATTATCACAGATTATTCAGATGGTAAGTGATGCGGCAGCAACAAAAGCGCCAATTGCCAAAGTGGCAGATAAAGTTTCAGGAGTATTTGTTCCGGCAGTTATTTCTATTGCAGTTGTCACAATGATCGTATGGCTGCTTGTCGGAGAGTCTGTTGGATTTGCACTTGCAAGGGGAATATCTGTTCTGGTGATCAGCTGCCCGTGTGCATTAGGTCTGGCCACTCCGGTTGCAATTATGGTTGGAAATGGAATGGGAGCGAAGAATGGAATCATGTTTAAGACAGCTGTTTCGCTGGAAGAGACAGGAAAGACGGAGATTGTTGCACTGGATAAGACAGGAACGATCACAAGCGGAGAACCGAAGGTGACGGATCTGATCCCTGCGGACGGAATGACAGAACATGAATTATTATTTTTTGCAAACGCATTGGAGAAGAAAAGTGAGCATCCGCTTGCCCGGGCGATTCTTGCAAAGGCAAAAGAAAATGGAAAAGCAGAGCAGAAAATTGAAATCACACAGTTTCAGGCGGTTCCGGGAAATGGTCTGTCAGGAAAACTTGGAGAGGACTGGCTGTACGGAGGAAATTTCAAATTCATTTCTGACAAAATGAAGATTTCTGCCAGCATAAAAGAACAGGCAGAACAGTTGGCTCAGCAGGGAAAGACACCGCTGTTTTTTGGAAAAAACGAGCAGTTCCTTGGTATGATCGCAGTTGCGGATGTGATCAAGGAAGATAGTCCACAGGCAGTGAAAGAACTTCAGAATATGGGAATCCATGTTGTTATGCTGACCGGAGATAATGAGCGCACAGCGAAGGCAATTGGTGAGCAGGCAGGTGTGGATGAAGTGATCGCAGGTGTTCTTCCGGAAGGTAAAGAACAGGTGATCCGCAAGCTGAAAGAAAAAGGAAAGGTTGCGATGGTAGGTGACGGTATCAATGACGCACCGGCACTGACCAGGGCAGATATGGGAATTGCCATTGGAGCGGGGACAGATATTGCAATCGATGCAGCGGATGTTGTGCTGATGAAGAGCCGGTTAAGTGACGTGCCGGCGGCAATCCGTATGAGCCGTGCAACATTGCGCAACATTCATGAGAATTTGTTCTGGGCATTTTTCTATAATGCGATAGGAATTCCACTGGCAGCAGGAATCTGGATCCCGGTCTTTGGTTGGAAATTAAATCCGATGTTCGGAGCGGCGGCAATGAGCCTGTCCAGCTTCTGTGTAGTAACAAATGCATTGAGACTGAATCTGTTTAAAATGTACGATGCCAGCAAAGACAGAAAAAGAAAGATGAAAAAGGTAGAAACAGCAGAAAATACTGTTTCAGATATTGTCTTAGCAGACAAAAATGAGTCAGAAAACAAGGAGGAGACAAAGATGACAAAGACAATGAAAATCGAAGGAATGATGTGTGGACACTGTGAGGCGGCTGTGAAGAAAGCTCTCGAGGCACTTGAGCAGGTTGATACAGCAGAAGTCAGCCATGAGGCCGGAACAGCAGTTGTAACACTGAATTCCGAAATCAGTAATGAAGTGCTGAAAAAGACAGTCGAAGACAAAGATTATACAGTAACAGCGATCGAGGATTAATGAGCAAAGAAGAGGTTCCCTGCGGAAATGAAAGATTCTGCAGGGAACCTCTTAGATTATAAAAATAATGTAACAGTTACGTATTAGTCCTTGTATACAATCTTTCCATCACAGATTGTATATTTTACTTTTCCATACAATTCCCATCCGGTAAATGGAGAATTGGAAGACTTAGAGGCATAAGTCTCAGGAATCCATTTCTCATTCGGATCAAACAGTACAAGATCAGCTGATTTTCCTTCTGCGACAGAACCGCACGGAAGGTGATACAGGCTGGCAGGATTGATCGTCATCTTCTCGATCAGCTGGCTTAATGTCAGGTGTCCCGGACGTACAAGGAAAGTGATTCCGAGAGCAAGGGAAGTCTCAAGACCAATAATACCGCTTGGTGTTTGTGTGATAGGACGGGATTTCTCTTCCGTACTGTGTGGCGCATGGTCTGTAGCAATCAGATCGATCGTACCGTCTTTGAGACCTTCGATGATAGCAAGGCGGTCATTTTCTGTACGAAGCGGTGGGTTCATCTTGGCAAGTGCGCCGTATTTTAATACAGCTTCATCTGTCAAAGTGAAATGATGCGGAGTTGCCTCTGCATGTAGATTTGCTCCCATAGCTTTAAAGGTGCGTACCAGTTCAACGGACTGTCCGGAGCTGATATGCTGGATCACGACCTGTGCACCGGAACGAAGCGCCAGCAGACAATCTCTGGCAACAAGAGATTCTTCAGCAATCGAAGGAGATCCGTAGATGCCCAGCGCATCAGATACAGGTCCGTGGTTGATTCCGTTTGTTTCAATAAATGCAGGATCTTCTTCATGAAGACTGATCGGAAGGTCAAGTGCCTTCGCCTCTTCCATTGCCTTATAGAGAAAGGCAGCATTCTTAAGAGGAATTCCGTCATCTGTGAATCCACAGGCACCGGCAGCGGCAAGTTCTTTCATAGAAGTCATTTCCTCACCTTTGAGTCCGCAGGAGACAGCAGCAGCCTGGAAAATATGGATGTCTTCCAAAGCCTCCCGTTCCATCAGTTCTTTGAGAACCGGAACAGAATCGATGACCGGTGAAGTATTTGCCATACAGATCACGGAAGTAAATCCACCGGCAGCAGCTGCAAGAGATCCGGTATGGAGATCTTCTTTATAAGTAAATCCGGGATCACGGAAATGAATGTGTGTGTCAACAAGTCCTGGAGAAATCATAAGTCCTGCAGCATCAAGCTCATCCTCTCCATTTTCAGGTGTCAGAGTTCCGGCATCTGCGAGTGTCTGGATCAGACCGTCTGTGATGCGAAGGTCGACAAGACGTTCTGTATCAGATGCAGGATCAATTAGAAAACCATTTTTTATAAGCATAATTCATCCTCCTTTTGCTGTTAAGTATACCGTATTTTTGATAGAGATTCAAATTTATTAGAAAATGTGTTATCATAAACGCACCGTAACATGAAAAAAAAGAGGGCAGAAAGGTTATCTCTGAATTTTACCGGATCCAGACAATCGTTCTGCGGAAAGAAGGAGTAAATGAAAGAATACGATTATCTGATTGTCGGAGCAGGTCTTTATGGAGCTGTCATGGCACATGAATTAAAGAAAAAAGGGAAGAAATGTCTTGTGATTGACCGAAGAGATCATATTGCAGGAAATATTTACTGTGAGGACATAGAAGGAATCCATGTACATAAATATGGTGCACATATTTTCCATACGTCTGATAAAAAGATATGGGATTACATGAATCAGTTCGCGGAATTTAATAATTACATCAATTCACCGGTAGCAGTTTATAAAGATGAACTTTATAACCTGCCATTTAATATGAATACATTCAGTAAGATGTGGAATATCCGTACACCGCAGGAAGCAAAAGAGATTATTGAAAAACAGCGCAAAGAGACAGGAATCACAGATCCACAGAATCTGGAGGAACAGGCACTTTTTCTTGGCGGAAGAGATATCTATGAGAAGCTGATCAAGGGTTATACAGAGAAACAGTGGGGAAGAAAGTGTACAGAACTTCCGGCATTTATTATCAAACGTCTGCCATTCCGCTTTGTTTACGATAATAACTATTTCAATGACAGATATCAGGGAATTCCGGTTGGCGGTTATACAGCAATCGTTGAGAAGATGCTGGAAGGGACAGAAGTTCGTACAGGGATTGATTTCTTTGAATTCAGAAAAGAGAATCCGGAGATTGCAGAGAAGATTATTTTTACAGGGATGATCGATGAATATTTTGGATATCAGCTGGGAGCATTGGAGTATCGTTCTGTCAGATTTGAGACAGAAGTTCTTGATTGTGAGAACTATCAGGGAAATGCTGTTGTCAATTACACAGAGCGTGAAGTTCCGTATACAAGAATTATCGAGCATAAGCATTTTGAGTTTGGCAAACAGGAGAAGACAGTTATTTCCAGAGAGTATTCATCAGAATGGAGTGTTGGCATGGAGCCATATTATCCGGTAAATGATGAGAAGAATAATACATTGTTTGAAGAATACAAGAAGCTTGCAGAAAAGGAAGAAAATGTAATCTTTGGCGGACGACTGGGAGATTATAAATATTATGACATGGATAAAGTTGTTGCCGCAGCTCTTGACAGACTGGAAGAATTCAATTAATATGAGAGTCACACTTCAGTCGTTCTGACTGAAGAATCAGGAAAGATTCTGAAGAGTAGTTCGTATCAGATTCTGATAATTTTCAATTGGACAGGTATTGTATCGTGTGCGGTGTGGGGCCGCACACGTTTAGATGACAGATTGCAGTAGAATTAAATATGGAAAAAATGTATGAAGTACTTCGCTTCGTGGAAAAAGGAACCGAATGCCAGCCAAGTATCGATTGCCTGCAGGGAGAACTTTTGATTTATTATCTGCGGGATAATACACAGTTGGATAAAGCGGTGTTATTTGAATGGTTCCGACAGATTGCCGGAGAAATAAGAAAGTATCAGCAGTCGAGACGTGGGCAGAATTATCGTTGTCTGACCCCATATAGTATTGTTGTGACAGAAGAAGGAGAATTGCTGCTTTTAAATCCGGATGCACAGGAAAATGAATTTGTTATGAAGAAGATGCAGCAGAAAGCGGTGAGAAGTCATTTTATCCGCCCGACAGCGTCAGGAAGCAGGAAGAATTGTTCGGTAGATTTGTTCGGATATGGTAAAATTTTGCAGTTTTTACTGGCATATACAGAGCAGATCCCGGAACTTAGCAGAAGTGAAGAACGCAGACTGGAGCGGATCATTGAACGTTGTACCGGTGGCGGAAGACGGCATTATGATAAGATCAGCCAGGTGATACGTGATCTTCCGGAGGAACGCGAGGAATGGAATTTGGAACAGAAAGTAAAATTTCGGAATGTCAAACTGGCGGTTCTTTTATTTGCTGCCGGGGCAGTAATTGCGGCAGCAGGAATTGGGATGAGCCGGGGAAGAGAGAGCAACAATACAGTTGGGAAAAGTGAAACGGCAGTGCAAGCTCAGAAAGCAGACGATGTAAAAACAATACCAGAAGAACATAGTGAAACTGAACAGGACAGAAAAAAAGCATTGGAAGATATGAAATGGAAGAAAGAGATGGAGGAACGGGTTCAGGAGATTCTGGAATCGGTCAAAGCATGTGAAAAGAAGATAGAAGAAACGACGAAAGAAGAGAATAATGGGGAAAACAAGGAAGAAGCAGAGCAAACGACAGAACAGAAAACAGAGGAAACCGCGGAAAAATCTGTAGAAGAGGAAATACAACAGGAAACGAAACAAGAAGTGATAAATGATCCGGTTGTTCCGGAATAAGAAAAAAGTCTCCATAAAAGGGAGGATGCCGGGTAACCATTTACTGGCTCCCGGCATGTATTATGAAAAAGTTTATTCAAAGTTTTTTGTTTTTTCCTTTGATGCTTATAGTATATGTGAGAGAAATGAAGAAAAAGTGATAAGAAGATGAAAGATTTTTAAATGATAAATGAACAAATTATGAACGACAGATGTAGTGGAAAATAACGGTTTAAAAAAGAATGGCAGTGTGGTATTCTACATCTAAAGAAAACTTCGGAAGTTACTGTTCACTCCCGTGTCAATCACTCCGCTGATTGACACGGAGGATGCGTG
>OFMV01001820.1_pt1 | contig 15505 bp, 2 predicted proteins | sample 1541881 | NCBI WGS metagenome assembly OFMV01 (sample SAMN04209220, study PRJEB22552) | human gut metagenome | biome: gut; material: feces | host: Homo sapiens | place: USA: Oklahoma
GGGGGGTGGATGACACTGAGCAGAAAGCATCCCCATCCGATGCAGACGGGACGAAAACCGATAAAACCTGGAAGGAAGTCAAGGTCCGCTGGGTGCTGGATGAGACATTCAGTGAGAAAGATACATACGATGGAAAAACACCGGGTATCTATGTGTTTGATGCGGAAGTGAAAAGCAGCCGCTATGAACTGGATACCGGCTTTTTGCCGCGCATCGAGGTGACGGTGCTTCCGGAGGAAAAAGGTCCGGCGATCATCGGATTTTCGGAGTTAGATGAGGCAGTTGCGGTGCAGAAGCTTCCGCTTGGCGCGAAAGAAAGCGATATCGTCCTGCCGGATACACTGGAGGTTGAGGTGGAAGCGGCGGATGAAACGCTGGCGGAAGACAGCCAGAACATGCATCTGGTGGAAGCAGCGAATAAGGGCACAGAGAAAGATACAGAGGCGGAAATGGCAGTCTGGCAGCTCTCTGGTATAACCTGGAAACTGGACGAAGAGCAGAGTGACCTCCCGGAGTTCCACGGCGGCATTTCCGAAAAAGACTATTTCGAAGAATTTGACGAAAACGGCGAGCCGGTTGAGACCTCGACGAAGACCTGGGCGGGCTACGCTGAGGCGAACCAGGACTATAATGGCCGTGTGTATGTGTATAGAGCGGTACTGCCGGAGGAGCTGGGCAAATTTGAAGTGGCGGATACGGCTGACCTGCCGGAGATTTATGTGATGGTGGGTGACGCGGGCGTGGCGCTGCTGGCGGATGAAACGTATGATTTGAACGGAAATTATCTGGTGATTAATAAAGACAATGTGGGTCGGTTAAATGGAATGACGATCACTGGCACCTATCATCCGACGGAAAGGTTATCGGAAGGCCGGAAAATCGAAGGTGGTATTGTAATTGATGATGTTACAGTAAATTTGACAATTGAAGGTGTAAATGTTGGCTATGGCACTGATATCATAGATAATGCAGCCGGAATCCTTCTGAAAGGAAAGGCAAAATTAAATTTAACAGTAAAAGGGGAAAATTCATTAGAGGGTACATACGGCGGCGCTGGAATCGGGGTTGAGGAAAAAGCAACCCTGATCATTACCAAAGAAAGCACCGGAAGTCTGACCGCGACCGGAGGCGGATATGGCGCGGCAGGAATCGGCGGAAGGGCGACGGTGCCAGATCATGAAAATACAATAATAAGCTATAAGACAGGTACGATTGAGATTCAAGGCGGCAATATCCATGCGGTTGGTGGAGGTTGCTGGTTTAGGGGTTCGAAGGTACATCTTGGGGGTGCGGGAATCGGAACAGGTATGTATGGCATTGGCGGAACGATCCGGATTTTGGGCGGTACCGTAAAAGCGGAAGGCGGAAGAGAGACCGGAGCTGGAATTGGAGGCGGAGACAATGGAGCCGTAGATTCGATCCAGATTGGCGGGAAAGAAGGAGAAGCACCGGAGGTTGAGGCAAGCAGTTGGAATGTAAAGTACGGTGCTGCAATCGGAAGCGGACGGAATGCTCTGCTCGATTTAAAGCTGCCCTGTGGCACGATAAACATATTCAGTGGAAATCTGAAGGTTAAGGGAAATATCGGGTACGGAGGTATCGATAAAAATGGAGACAATAAACAAATAGGCGGAAGCGTTGATATTTCAGAGCAGGTGAAATTAAAACTGACAGACGGAACGATAGAACCGCGTGGAACAACGTGTACATTTGGTAAAAAAACATTCCAGATGACCGTCTATGACAATCAGTTGTCAGATGGAACATACTCTGTAAAAATTCGTTTCTATCAGGAGGGAGATACCGCTCGAAGCACGCCTGTTTATGAAACAGACGCAGAGATGATTGTTAGAGAATTCAAAGGCACGATACCGGCTGTGACAGAGTGGCTCGGATTTACGGGAAATATGTCAGTTGTGGCGGAGGTGACAGACTCCCAAAACAATACGGTTACAGAGACAGGAACGGCTGTCCTGTCTGCAGGAAAAGATGAGAACGTTCCTGTTACGCTGGGAAAAGAGGCATATAAGAAAATGCTGGATTTAACCATTTATGATGGCCGTTTGAAAAATAATCAGAATTATACGCTGACCGTTCAGGTAGGCGATCAGGATGAAAGCGGAGTTTTGCCGGATATTCTGAGTTATTCGGATACGAAAGCGTCTAACTATCAGATTTCGGCAGGAAAGGTCAGCTGGTATTCCTCTCTACATGGAGATGAGATTCCGGTTGTAGTTACGATTCAGGAATCTGGAGAAAATGGAACGGCGTACCAAGTGTCCGGAACGCTTACCTTAGAAAATAAAGAAGAAACGGCACTTTCTCTTTCCATTGGTGAAAAGCTGTATCCGGTACACTTCGTATTCTTATCATCACAGGTACAGGATACCGATCAGGTGGAACTGCAGGCAAAGCGGACAGATGCAGCTGGCACAGGAAACCCTGTAGAATTGAACAAGGAGCTGGGACAGTTTGCTTTTGATGGGAAATTGGTAAAAGATACTGCTAACGATAATAGTGCAGTTGCAACGGCATATCTTCCGGCAGGCGAATATCAGTTTGAAATTGAGACGGGGATTGCGGGACTTGGAGAGTCGAATGGCCAATTTACATTGAACCAGAAGAAGGTGAATGCAGATGAGGCAGGGACAGAGATAGTGGTTCTGAATGAAATGCAGGCCTTTGAAGGTGTGCTGGATCTTTCCCAGGGCGATATCACATTCTCGGAACAGGGAGGAAATCTGGTCATTTCGCATTATCAGAAGGAAGCAGATTCGACCGGGAGCACGTTAAAAACAATACCGGGGCAGTCGTATGAGACAGTCTATACGATTGTGACAAGTGAAGAGAATACGGCGCATCTTTTAAAAATCAATACATCAGCAGCGCAGGATGTGAAGCTGGTTGTAAAAGGCATCCATCTCCAGGCATCAGAAACCGCAGCACAGGATGCAGCGCCAATTCAGATTAACGGTAGTTCCCACGTGCTCATGTATCTGGAAGGAGAGAATAAGATTCAGGTTCAGAAAACGGAATCAAAAGCTCCGGCGGGGATTAGTGTGGCTGAGAAGGCACAGATTACCATAGATTGTAAGCCAGATGCAGACGGTTCGCTAGAGGTGGTAAGTCAGGCTAGAGGTAACAGTGGAGCAGCGATAGGAGGCGCTCCGGAAGCGGATGCGGGTACGATCATCATCAATGGAGGAACGGTTACGGCTAAGCTTTCAGGGAGCTCTTTTGCAGCGGCAATCGGTGCTTCGTTTTGGAAAAGTGTACAGAAAATACAGATTAATGGAGGAACTGTTACTGCTGATGTAAAGGAAAACAGTGGGCTAGGAGCAGCAATTGGTTCTGGTTATTCGAATAGGCTGGGTGTTTCAACGGCTCAGATCCATATTACAGGTGGAAAAATTAACGTACATGCGCAGTATGGGGCTGGGATTGGAAGCGGATCCGGATCCGGATTCGCGAGTAATGCACAGGTGAAAATCGATGGCGGAATGATTACAGCGTACTCAGGGAAAGGGGCTTCTGTTGGAAGCGGTGAGTCTGGAAGCTCACAGATAGAGATTAATGGTGGAACGTTTTGCCTGGATAAAAGCAAACAAACGGATTCTAAAATATCAGATATAGGATCGGGAGCATCGGGCAAGGAGACAGAGGTTATTATCAATGGTGGAACGTTTTATATGGTAAACAAGGGAAACTTTTATAATAGTGCACCTCGGGTTCGAAGCCTGAAAGCAGATAATTCAGGAAAATTGAACCTGGAAAGTCCATTGAATGGTGAGGGATCTCCTGTTTATGCCACGAAAGCCGATTTATCCAGCGTTTATGGAGCAGATGGCGTGATGAAAAATGCCAGCATCGACGTTCCTTCTTGCAACTATGGTTTTAAGGATGCTCAGACAGCTCCAAACGGCGTTGTGTATATGTACCTCCCAGCCGCCGATTTAGTGAAGGCAAGCTTTTCCGGCATCAACTATGAAGGAAAAGTAAAGGCGGATGCAGCTACGAATGAGTTAAAACGTGAACTGACTTCGGTTGATTATGGAAAGGAATTATTGAAAAACAATTTACAGAGCGCAGTGGAATTTGCACAGTCAAAAGATGCATCGTCCTGGACGGAAATTCAGGTAAATGGTGCGGCATCGCTGACAGAGATTCTGGATAGCCAGCCAGAAGGTACAAATGAGATTTCCCTGTATGTCCGTAAGAAAGCGGACACTTCCGGCGCTGCAACCGAGATAAAGATTCCGGCAAGACCGAAAAAACCGGATCCGATACAGATAAAAAATGTAACGAAAGGCAGCTACTATATCAAGGTAGCAGGGCCGGCCGTTGCCGGTTGTGAGTACGGAATTTCAGAATCCGTGGATGGTGAGCTTCTGTGGAAGCCAGGGACTCAGTTTAGTATTTGGTTTAATGGTCTGACTCCGGCTAACACCTATTATATAACTCTTCGTGTGAAAGCAACAGACAACAGTTTTGCATCGAAGCCGGCTGATCGTTTATCTGTGACAACACCGGATATCTTACAGTTCCAAGGTCCCTCTGGCGCTGTATCCTTTGAAACGATGGGAACCTATGGACAGACTCTTGATAAGATTCATGTACAGCTGGCAGAGGACTTTCAGGTTATTAATTATGGTAGATCACCGGTTTCAGGAACATGGAAGTTCAGTGAGAATCAGAGCGGAACGCCCGCTTCCTCCATTTATCCGGATGTAAAGGGAACCACTGCATATCAGGTAGAATTTATACCTGATAAAGCATCGGAAGGGCAGTATGGAGAACCTTTGATCAAAAGTGTGACTCCGGAGATATCTCCGAAAGAGTTGACCGCAGTTCTTACGACACCTATTGAAAAAGACTATGACGGAAGTACAGATATCGCATTAGAGGCGACGGTGAAGATAGGTACTCCGGGTCAGAGCGATAACATTCAGAACTATAACATCAGCGGTCTGAAAGGAATCTTTGAAGATGCCAATGCCGGAACCGGTAAGGCGGTAACCATTGATTCCTCAAAGGCAGTAATTGATACAGGTGAGAGTGGAGTGAATCTGCAGAATTACCTTATCACATATCCACCTCAGACCGGAACGATCCGTCCGATACAGGGTTCGGTTTCAATCGATCCGCAAGCATGGACCGGAGAAAAAACCTATGGAGATGACAGCTTTTCGCTGACGGGTGTGACCCCAGAGGGAGATGGAGCTCTGAAATATACAAGCTCTAATGAAAATGTTCTCACCGTGGACGAACAGGGACAGGTGACTATCAAAGGCCCGGGTTTTGCAGAGGTAAGCATCACCATGGAAAACGGAAGAAATTATCTCGGCACAAACACACCGGCAGAGAGAAGGATAACCATTGAAAAAGGAACACTCGCCCTTACTTTAACGGCTGTGAACCGAACGACTGGGGTTCAGCTTTCGAAAGAAATTCTGGGAACAGAGGAAGAGGATTTTGATATTATTGCCAGAGTGCAGGGCGTTTATCAGGACAAGCTGCAGGGTTATGTTCGTTTCTATGATAATGAAAACCCGGATGCAGTTATAGTTCCGGTAGGGGAAGATGGAACCGCTGTACTTAAGTGGACGAAGCCGGGAGAATCATTGGTAGGCACCCACACAATCAAAGCCGAATTTGATTTTGGCGAATTTAATACGTGGGAATCCAGATACAACACACCGGTTCCGGCATCCGTTGCATTTGAAATCAGTAAGGCAGCTCCACCGGCAGAGGATAAGCCAGATGACTCCGACAAGCCAGATGACTCCGACAAGCCGGATAACTCCGACAAGCCAGGCCAATCAGGCAGCCAGAGCTCTTCCTCCGGACGTGACAAGTCTTCCAGCAGCGGAGTGACCCGGCAGGATCCGGTGAAGGGAAGAACCAACAGCACCATAGGTATTCTCACAGGAACTGCCAACAGTACTGCCAATGACGGAAAGAGCCACTGGATGCAGGATGAACATGGATGGTGGCTCCGCTTCGCAGACAGCAGCTACCCGAAGGCAGAAAAACGCGGCACATCCGGCATTGCATATGCATGGGAGCAGGTAAACGGCAACTGGTGGGCGTTCGACGAAAGTGGTTATATCAAGACCGGCTGGATGCGCGACGAAGACTACAACGGCTGGTTTTACTTCGATCCGGAACACGGCATGCAGACCGGCTGGGTCCTGATTGGCGGAAAATGGTACTATTTCCACCCGACATCGGACGGTATGAAAGGACTCATGTATGCCGGACGCAGAACACCGGACGGCTATTATGTCGATGAAAATGGCGTCTGGGACGGGAGAGAAAAGCAGTAAAATGACCAAATAGGTCGAAGTTTGACCGTTTGCGTCGATGTGGTTTTCATGAAATGTTCTATTTGGTATCTTTAGAGTAGAGAGATACCAGGTAGGACATTTTGTGATCTCAGAGAAATATCGAATATGAGATAATTCGAAATGGTTAATAATACATAGAGAAAACGGGATTGGAATAGTTGAGGAAGGTGGGGAAGACGATGAAAAAGACTTACAAACGCATTCTGGCAGCTACATTGGCGTCGATATTGGTTTGGAATACGTGTGAATGGCAGCCGCGTGCCCTGGCAGGCAGCAAAGTGTATCAGATCGAGGAGGTCAAGGCACTGCCGGAGAGTGTGCTGCATCAGGAAGTGCCGTATGGGACAAAATATAAAGATTTGGAGCTGCCGGACAAGCTGAGTATGCGTGTGTGGGCGGAAGAGGAAACTGGAACAGATGGGGAAGAGGATGCAGCGGACAAGGGCGGAGGCGAAACGATAGCCACGCCGTCCCAGATTTCAGACGCAGATGAAAAATCCCAGCCGGATGCTTCGCTTGAAGTGAGTAAAACAGTCCGGAAAGATGCTTTATCAGCGTCCCCATCGGAGGCAGATGCAGCGGAAAAATCGGAAGCAGGCACGGATGACATCGCGCAGAAAGCATCCCCGTCCGAGGCCGACGGGACGAAAGACGATAAAAACTGGAAAGAGGTCAAAGTCCGCTGGGTTCTCGACGAGACATTCAGTGAGAAGGAAAAATACGACGGAAAAACACCGGGTGTCTATGTGTTTGACGCGGAACTGAAAAGCAGCCGCTATGAACTGGACACAGGTTTTCTGCCGCGCATCGAAGTGACCGTATTGCCGGAAGAGGCAGCGCCGGAGATTACAGAATTTTTCGAATTAGAGGAAACAATTCAGGTTCAGAACCTGGCACTGGGAGCGAAAGAAAGCGATATCATCCTGCCGGATACGCTCGATGTGCAGGTGGAAAATCTGGATGAGGGCGGTGCAGACGAAGCGGATGCAGCGACAGAAGATGACAAGGCCGTAGATGGCGAGTCAACGGAAGAAACGGTCGGGGAAGAGGAAAATGTTGGGGATGAGACGGCATCGCAGTATCAGCTGACAGGAATTACCTGGAAACTGGATGAAAAACAGAGCGATCTTTCGGAATTTCACGGCGGTATTTCCGTACAGGAGTACTTCGATGAGTTCGACGAAGACGGCGAGCCGATCGAGAGCGAGGAGAAAACCTGGGCGGGTTATGCGGAAGCGAATCAGGAATACAACGGGCGAACCTATGTCTACACACCGGTGCTGCCAGAGAAGCTGGGAGAACATTTGATTGGACTTGACGGCGAAACAGCAGAGAAGGTTGAATTGGCGGAAAAGATTGACCTTCCAGAAATTTATGTATTAGTTGGTGAAATACAGCCGATGACACTGACAATGGATACGGTTCAGGTAAAATATGTTTCTAGAATTGACGGTACCGGAGATAACAGGAATGAGCCTATATACAGTACCGATACGGTGGATTGCACAGTTTTAACGGAAAACTTCAAGGTATGGCTTCCAGGCTGGTATGTAGTCAATGAGAATGTAACGATTAATGAGGATGTAACACTTTCAGGCGATGTACATCTCATTCTTGAAAACGAAAAAACGCTTACGATTAACGGCAGTATTTCGATTCCGGGCGGAGCGAGCCTGTATATTTATGAACAAGAGTCTCAAACTGCGTATGATAGCAAAGTCGGTAGAATGAATATTACAGCGAAGAACGATTATGCGTTCAAAAAGGATGGCGGTATTTCGAGTGCGGCAAGCATTTATTTTTACGGTGGCAAGATCACGGCTGAGGGTGATCTGGCTGCGTTTGAGCCATCTGAGGTTCGCCTGTATAATTCGAATGAAGACACCAGACAGATTATGCCGATGGCGTGCTGGGAGGATGATACTGCGGAACATGAAAAAATGGAGGTGGAGAGCTGGCTGACGAACGACCTGTCTGCCAAGTCCATCAGGATAGGAAGATGCTGGCACAATCTGCAAAGTATGGATTCTGATTGGAATCTTAACCCAATGTCTGACGGAAAGCATCACACCAGAACCTGTCTATACTGTGGCTATAGATATGGCGGCGATATGGACAGCATTTATGAAGAAGCGTGTGATTTTACAACCGGTGAGGAATGGGGCAAAATAGACGAAACTGGGCATTATGGAATGTGTGTCTGCGGCAACGTGAGTGAGACGGCGGAACCGCATACTGAGTATACCATTCCGACCGATGACGGAAAGGGACATACCAGCCGGTGCGTATATTGCGGATATACTGGAACAGGCGCTGTGGTCGAAGCACATAGTTACAACGAAAATGGCGAATGTACCGTTTGTGGTTTCAAACCTGTGGCAAGTGATAATAATGGAAATCTCTATGAAGAATTGAATGATGCATTGAGTACAGTCGAGGACGGCGGCTGGGTGCAGCTGGAAACAGAATCGGAAAGCAAAGAGATCCAGCAAAATATTAGTTTTGAACGGTCTGGTATTTCGGTTGAATTAAGAATGAATGGCTATCATCTGAAGCAGCAGGGAAATCCAACAGTGATGGTTGAGAATGGAACTCTGACGATTAGCGGAGAGGCCGATATCATTCAGAATGGTTCCAACGAGATGGCGGCCTCTGCCATTGCACTCCGTGGCGGTACTCTGATCGTTAAGAACGAACTGACTGCAAAAGGGGCCGTAACAAGTAGCGGCGCGAGACCTGCTATTGAGGCATCTGGCGGAGAACTGGATCTGCGGGGAAATGTTAAACTCGGCGGTGGTTTGGTTCTGACGGGAGAAGCAGAGCTCAGCACACCGCTTACACAAGGTATGTTCTATACTACTTCTAGCGAAACAGATGTACATAGAGTTGACATCACAGACAGCGAGACGTATAAGGGAAAGAGCGTCAGCGCATTACTTGCGGATGGTTACGCCTTTGCATACTGCGATAAAAATGGCGCTCTGACGGACGCAGAAGGAAATTTAGTCACAGAAGCGGTTCTGGTTGGAGGGCAGAGCATACGGAAAGATGTAAAAATTGTCGAGCATACACAGCATTCGTTCAAAGACAATGGCACTGGAGTGTATGAATGTGCCTGCGGCGCAATTTGTACACACTCAGATATCGCCAGCGACGGCTACTGTAAGCAGTGCCACGCCGGACCTTATGTGGCAAGTGTGGACGGTACTTACTACGCGGAGCTGTCAGCGGCGATCAGCCATGCGAATGGCGGCACGGTAAAGCTGGAGACGAATATAGGAAACAGCATACATATTTCCACCGGAACCTTTACGCTGGATTTGAATGGCAAGACAGTGAATGAAGTGACAATTTCTGGCACCGGTGCCCCTACGATCACGGATAGTACGAGTGATATGTCTGGTCTCCTCGAGCAGCTTAGCATTGAGAAGGACAGTACCGGCGCTATCTGTCTCAGGGATTTTCGGATGAAGGCTTATTCGAATACAAAAGATACAAGAAACCTGAACGACCTGCTGCCGGATGGCTATGGCGTATATAGTAATGCTGGTTTGGGCTGGTTGAGTCTTTCTGTTGCCAGCGCGAATTTTGCTGACAAGGGAGAAGTTATTCCGGCTGTCAGCGGGATCCTGGGCGGCAAGAATATTGTCATTCCAAAGAACTCCCAAACACTTCCAGCCGAGTTGTCTTTCCAAGTCAGCGATAAGGTGGTTTCTAATTTTAAGGGTGTCCAAATTAAGTGGTATAATGTTAAGTCAAGTGGAACTCGAACACTTTTGGCAACTGAGACACAGTATAACGCTGTAAAGGAAGATGGAAGTTATGTTCGTAACACAGAACAGAAGGTAACTTATGAAACTGGCCTTATGAATGCTGCAGTTGGGGATACGTTTAACAATGTAATTGCTGAGGTGTCTGTTTTTGATGGAGCTGAGAGCCACCCGATAGTCACGACCAGTTTGCGCGGCTATTCCTTCACCATCGATCATCCAAGCATCAAAGATGCAGAGATTACGGTAACAAATGGAAATGCCGATACAGGATGGTTTGTCGTATCCCCTAAAACGGATAGCGCGGAGGCAGCTCCGGTTCAGCTGGATTTTGATGTAAAACTTGGAGACAAAACGCTGACGCTGGGTACGGATTACGAAGTTTTGAATGATAGTGATAAAGGAGCGGATGCCGGAGATTATACATTAAAGATTCAAGGTAAAGGTAACTACAGCGGAATCAAGGAGTTCCCATGGGGGATCCTGCAGCACAGACTGGGAGTTCCACAAGTGGGAAATATTATAAAGACCTATGATGGCACAAGCGCAGTTACGCCGACTCTGGGAAACTTTGGGAGCAGCGAGAATATTACTGGCTTGTCTCAGGTGAAGATGAAGGAGGGAAAAGATTACAAAATAGTATCCGCTAACTTCGATTCCCCGGATGTTGGCAGCGGCAAGATTCTCACGATAAAGGTGGAACTGTTAAACCCGAATTATATCTTCGAAGATGGGGAAAGAACGGCTGTGTTCGCATATTGGCCGGAGTTTGGGTTTGACTTCCAAATCAACAAGGCGGATGTACCTGATTTTACCAGGGACACGTCCTTTACGGTTGTGAATGATCATGAAGATATTTATTGTGTAGATCTTCCGGCTCTGCCTGAGCTGGAGCAGCCAAAACAGTATGGGACTGTCTCCTATGAGCTCAGCAAGATTGATATCCAAAACGGTTATTATACCGGCGGTGTGGAGGTGGAGGATGGCAGACTGATTCTGCCGATCCAGAAAAACAGTGTGGATACCACCGGCCCGATCGGCAGCGTTGAGGTGACCGTCAAGACCACGAACTACAATGATATCACACTGACAGTCAATCTAAACGCTGAGAATAAGCGCATTCCGGTGGTGACTGCGCCTGTAGCCAATACACTGACCTATAACGGGGAGGAACAGCCTCTGGTAACTGCGGGCAGAACTACCGGCGGCACGCTGCTTTACCGTCTTGATGATTCTGACTGGAGCGAGCAGATCCCTACGGCGAAAGAAGCAGGAAAATATACGGTATGGTTTAAGGTTCAGGGCAGCGCAGAGTATACGGATGTGGCGGAACAGAGTGTGACGGTAACGATAGCGGAAAAATCGGCTGATATCGTGGCCCCGGACAAGAATACCTCTACTGGCGGTTCTTCTGGTGGAAGAGGCAGCAGCGCGGGAAGTAAACAGTCTGATAGCGTGACCAGGGATTCGAAGAAAGGAAATGTCAGCAGGGAGCGGGGCATCCTGACCGGTGCAAATAATAGCACCGCGAACGACGGCTGCAGCCACTGGATGCAGGATGAACACGGCTGGTGGCTCCGTTTTGCAGACAACAGCTACCCGAAGGCAGAAAGACGCGGCACAAACGACATCGCCTATGTGTCGTGGGAGCATATCAACGGAAACTGGTGGACGTTCGACGAGAACGGTTATATCAAGACCGGTTGGATGCGCGACGAAGACTACGGCGGCTGGTTCTACCTCGATCCGGAACACGGTATGCTGACCGGCTGGGTGCTGATTGACGGAAAATGGTACTATTTCCACCCGACATCGGACGGTATGAAAGGACTCATGTATGCCGGACGCAGAACACCGGACGGCTATTATGTCGATGAAAATGGCGTCTGGGACGGGAGAGACAGACAGTAAAAGTAAATCGTAAGTAGTAAATAGTGGAGAAAGGATCCGCGATCAGATAGAGCCGTATTTATGAATAGAAGGGCAATGCTGGAAGTTTGAGTTCTGGCGTTGCCCTTCTTATATAGAATTAATCTTCATAATCTTAAAATGAAATTCCAATGTGTTTACAGCTGTATTCATGAAAAAAGTATGATACAATGAAACTTGGGGGATCATAACTTGATTCACAAGGGGAAAACAAACCGACACAGGAGGGGAACACATGAAGAATTTCTACACCGAAGAACAATGGAATGAGATTCTGAAACAGCAGGAATCTGTACTTCGCTACGACACATTTACCCGGAAACAGGCGCTTGAGCTGGGGCTTTTGATTGCGGAGATCACGGGGAAAAAATATCACGGTTCGGTCGCTGTCCGCATCGTGGAGGACGAGACGACCATCTTTGCCTACAAGATGGAGGGAGCGACGCTGGAAGCAGACTGGTGGATGACCAACAAGCTGGCAGCATCGCGGCTCACGGGGATGAGCTCGCTGCGGGCATTGACGGCATCGAGAGCCGGAGAACTGGAAGCATCCTGGAAAGTGCGCGAGGAGAACTTCTTCGTGTGCGGCGGCTGCATCCCGGTTTTCATGAGAGATGGAAGCCGTCCTTTTGCCTATGTGATGGTATCCGGCATGGAACACTGGGACGATCATCAGGTGATCGCGGATGCGATGGCGAAACAGCTGGGGGTTGAGATTCCGGAGATTCGGAAAGAGCAGCCATAAAACGATTGACTTGTAAAAACAAAGACGTTTGCAGAAATGGAAGGTAGATGAGCTATCTGCATTTTTGCAGGCGTCTTTTGTGGTTTTATTGCGCCGTATGGCGATGAATTATCCGTTATTTTGTATAGCGCACTTCCCCACCTGGTGGTATAATTCAAGTATTATAAAATTTGATATGAAAAGAATATTTGCAATAACTCAGATGGTTTTTGCATAGCAAAGAACCATCTGAGAGATCCAGAGAATGCGAGGGATGTGGATGAGTAAAAAAGAGGTACGTCAGGCGGCTGCGGAACTGACCGAGCGCCTTTGTGAAAAAGACTTTTTAGACCGGTCGGGACTGAGCCGGAAAAATGTCATGATGCTCATGAACAAGGAACACTGGGAGGAGCAGTTTGCCCATATTTTCCCGATCAAAAAGCGGATTTCCTGCCGGGCGGTCTACGAGATCTGTGAGGAACCCTTAAGCCTTTTAGGGCATGAGCCGGAAGAGGGCTGGATGAAGTTTACCTACCAGTATGTGTGCCATATTCTCTACCCGGATGCGGAGTTTAAGAAGGAAAATGCCGCTTTTTCCGCCGGTGCGGAGTTCTATCTGGCAGTGCTTCAGTTCGTGTTTGACCGCGAGCGGGCGGTGCTTCCGTACAAACCGATGGAGGACTTTGCATTTTTGGGTGATGAGGAAGCTTCAAGCTTTGAGTGCGCGGCAGAATACAGCCGTTTCAAGAAGTTTTTCGCACAGGAATACATCTATGAGATGATGCGCCTCAATGCGGAGGTGACGCCGTTTCGGACGCTGGAACACATCGCGGGCGTGCATTATGTCGCGATGACGGTGGCACGCGGGCTTTATGCGGCGGGAGTTCCGATCGATCTGACGCTGACCTCGGGCGCGGCTGCGGGACATGATCTCGGCAAATTCGGCTGCAAGCCGAATGAGCGGGTTCCGTATCTTCATTACTATTATACAAACCAGTGGTTTAACAACCATTCGATGGAATACATCGGTCATATCGCGGCGAACCATTCGACCTGGGATCTGGAACCGGAAAACCTGTCGGTTGAATCCCTGGTGCTGATCTATGCCGATTTCCGTGTAAAACAGAGCCGCGGCGACGATGGGCGTGAGATTACCTACATTTCCAATCTGGATGAGGCGTTCAACGTCATCCTCTCGAAACTCGACAACGTGGACGAGGTCAAATTAAACCGTTACCGCTTTGTTTATTCCAAACTGCATGATTTTGAGGATTATATGCGGTCTCTCGGTGTGGATGTGGATTTGAATGGACACCCGAAAAAGCCGGAGGTGCTGCCGGATATTTCCCTTCGGAACGCAGAGCAGACGGTGCAGTCCCTCGTTTTCATGGGTATCGAGCATAATATCCGCGTTATGCATCAGATGGGGGCAGAACGCCAGTTTGGCAATCTCCTCGAGGCGGCGCGCAGCGAGAAGGATTGGAAGAGTGTCCGCGCGTACTTAAACATTTTCCGTGAATATTTTACATACACAAACGACAAACAGAAAGAGCAGACGCTGGGCTTTTTATATGAGCTTTTGATGCACCGCGAGGGCGACATCCGCGCGCAGGCGGCGAGGCTGCTCGGACACGTGATCGCGCAGTTCAACGCCGGTTACCGCAAGGAGCGCCCGGCGGGGATGCCGGATATTGCCGAGGAGCGGGTGATGGAGATCTGGAAGCAATATCTGGAAATGATCATCCGGCCGGATCACAAGCTGATGCTGCAGCAGAAACGGCGCATCCGTTATCACCTGAAAAATGTGCTGGCATCGGTGGTTGATCATGCGACGCCGGGCGATCTGCGGGAATTTCTGGGGGCATTTCTGGTTTGGTATGACCGGGCGGATGAGCTGGATCCGGGCGAGGCATTTTCTTTGCTGGATACGGTGCATTTCATGCCGTTTGATAAGCTGAGTGAAGAGGAACTGGGGAAAATCGCAAAATTTGCCCTGATTGAGTCGCAGAGTGGGGAACCGGATGTGCGGATCGCATCATGGCGCGCCTTCAAGCTTCTGACGGCGTACCAGCCGGATCATCCGTGCTGTGCCGAGATCGGCGTGTGCGTGAGGGCGGCGCAGGTTGAGGACAATATCACGATGACCTTCCTCAAATACCGCGTGTTAAGTAACCTCGGAGAGGACACGGCGAGAGAACAGGAACTTTTGTATGACCGCGACGTTGTCTCCGATATTTTCCTGGATAACCTCAAAACAGCGACGCCGTGGGTCATCAAGTCGGCCAATATCAAGCTGCTCGTCGATCAGATCGCTCATGGTAAACAGGAACATATGCTGCATATCGCAGCGCATCTCTCAAACCTTGTAAAAGTCAGCGAGCACGTGATCGTGCGCCATGATGCCGGAACCGCCCTGCTTCGCATCATCGGGCTTCTGACACCGGATCAGAGAAATGAGATCGTGGTCGAGCTGATGAAGGGGCTGGAAGTCGGTGAGTACGAATTTTCCAAATATATTCCGCAGTATCTGGGGCAGGCGGCGCTGTGGCTGCCGCCGGAACAGCTGGAGGAGATCGTTTCCTACCTGCATGGCATGATGGCAAATGCAAACGACCAGATAGTCTCGGTTGCGCTTGATACGGTCGGCGTGCTGCTGGAACGGTATTCGTGCTACCCAGAGCGCTTTGCGGAGGAAAAAGAGATATGCGAGGAACGGCGCGGACGTCTGCTTGGCA
>OFMV01001821.1_pt1 | contig 15485 bp, 10 predicted proteins | sample 1541881 | NCBI WGS metagenome assembly OFMV01 (sample SAMN04209220, study PRJEB22552) | human gut metagenome | biome: gut; material: feces | host: Homo sapiens | place: USA: Oklahoma
CCTCTCTCGAAATCGGAGTGGATCTTGCCGGCTGCCTGAGGTGCCTTGGTGCCAATCTTGATGGTCCATGCTCTGGTCTCATCCTCTCCTGCAGTCAGGAAGCTCATCAGACCTAAGATATGATAACTTGCCTTAATCAGTTTCTCCAGACCGGATTCCTTTAATCCCAGGTCGTCTAAGAACATTGCCTTCTCATCATCATCCAGCTCGGAGATCTCTTCCTCGATCTGTGCACAGATCACGAATACCTCACTGTGTTCACCGGCTGCGAACTCTCTTACTTTTGCCACCATCTCATTGGATGCACCGTCATCTGCCAGATCATCCTCGGCTACATTGGCTGCATAGATCACAGGCTTATAAGTCAACAGATTGTATTCCTTTAACAGAGCCAGTTCATCCTCATCGGTAACATCCAGGCTCTTTGCCATCTTACCGCTCTCCAGATGCTCCTTGATACGCTCAAGCAGTGCCAGCTCCTTGGCATAGGTCTTGTCCATTCTGGCTGCCTTGACTACCTTGGACAGTCTTCTCTCCAGTACTTCCAGATCTGCGAAGATCAGCTCCAGATTGATGGTCTCGATATCACGCAGAGGGTTCACGCTGCCGTCCACATGGATGACATTAGGATCCTCGAAACATCTTACCACATGTACGATAGCATCCACTTCACGGATATTGCTTAAGAACTGGTTGCCCAGTCCCTCACCCTTGGAGGCACCCTTTACCAGACCTGCGATATCCACGAATTCGATCACTGCGGGAGTTACCTTCTTGGAATGATACATCTCGCCCAGTGCTTTCAGTCTGTCATCCGGAACTGTTACCACACCCACGTTAGGGTCGATGGTACAGAAGGGATAGTTGGCGGATTCTGCTCCCGCCTTGGTCAGGGAATTGAAAAGTGTACTCTTTCCCACGTTGGGAAGACCTACGATACCCAGTTTCATGATTTATTTACCGTTCAGACCTAACGACAGGGTCTGCCTTTCTTGTATTTTCTATTCTTTATTTCACTCATAAGTCCATCCGCCTCCGTACAGAGACAAACGAATCCGAAATAGTATTATAGCATACCTCACACTCTTTGCAAAGTCCCTACTGTTCAAAGTAAGTATTGATTCCGGTGAGAAGTCCTGTGGCTAATTGTTCCAATATCACATCGCTGTGGTCCGAATACGCATTTCCCAGTTCCATATCCACAGAAGGGATCGTGCTGTAGGATGTCTGGGTCAGGTCAATGCCCATATGTCCTTTCCCATAAATTGTGGCTCCCTGCTCCCGCAGTCCTTCCACCAGATCTGTTCCCAGGGTATCGTGCTGCTGCCAGTGCGATGCCACCGGCTCCATGTTTTTCAGTGCTTCCGGCACCGAGATGTAGAAGCATCCCTTGTCGTAATTTTTGCCGTCTCCGCTGTCCCAGTGCAGTGCAATATGGCAGTCCGCGACATTGTTGCAGATCACAGTCCGCGCCACATTGTCTAACTGCACATCCTCACTGTCCCTGAGCATCAGCACATCATAACCGGAAGATAACAGCTTATCCCGCAGGATCTGTGCCATACGTAATGTCACCTCCCGCTCCGGTGTGCCGTCCTGAAACGTCATGCCTCCGGAAACTGCTGCAGCTTCCATTGCTCCCGCCGCCGTACTGCCTCCGGTGACTTTCGCCGAGCCGTCCGGATGACACAGAGTCTTTACTTTACTCCCTCCCACAGTACCATGTCCTGCATTGACACCGATGACGATACCTTTTCGTCCGGATTCCTCCGGTGCCCTGTAGAGTACTGCGGCTCCGGTATTTATTTTAGAATGATCTGCATAATCCCATGTGGAATCCAGGGTGATCTGCTGCAAGTTGGTGTATTCCACCGGTTGCATCTGTGGTGTGACATTTGCCGTTCCCTGTGGTGCCGCACTCTCTGAAACCATAGCTTCTATAATTTCTACATTCTCTATGGTTTCTGTGCTTTCCATGGTTTCTATGCTCTCCACGGTTTCTGTGCTCTTCACGCTTTCCGTAATCCCGGTATTTTCCTGTGTTCCACAGGCAGTCAGGGTAAGCGCCAGCACCATAATGGTTACTCTCACCGCCACCCTGTATTGTTTTCTGTGAAGCATTTGTCTTTTTCTCCTCCGATATGAAAAGAACCACAGCTGTGAACTTACAGCTATGGTTCTTCTGTTCTCTCTTCCTTATTCCGCTCATTTCGGAACACATCCTCTGATCAGCCGCGCAGTTTGAAATGCTCTAACAGCTCGTTCAGAGTAGTAGCAGATGCGGAAAGCTCCTCGCTGGTAGCGGAAGTCTCTTCAGCTGCTGCAGAGTTAGACTGGATAACATCATTGATGTCTCCCACACCCTTTTTGATATTTTTAACGGAAACCGCCTGTTTGTCAGACGCAGTACGGATATTGGCAACCTCCTGGATGATCTGATCCAGCTCAGCCATAACCTCCTGCATAGCATCATTGGTCTCCTTGGTGACCTTATTACCCACCTCTACCTCGTTCATGGACTCTTCGATCAGCTTCTTGGACTCTACTGCGGAATTAGCACTCTCTTCTGCCAGCTGTCTGATCTGATCTGCCACGACTGCAAAGCCTCTTCCTGCCTCTCCGGCACGGGCTGCCTCGATGGAAGCATTTAAGGACAGCAGATTGGTCTGGGATGCGATATTCTCAATATCTGCGATGATCTTTTCAATGTTCTGGGTCGTTGCGTTGATCTTCTTCATGGCATCTACCAGCTCATCCATCTTCTTCTGGCTGTTGGCTGCCTCGATACCTACCTTTTTCGCCTTGTCATGTACAATGTCGGTAGACTTGGTATTCTCCAGTACCTGACTGGTTACTTCGTCTACGGTAGCCACCAGTTCTTCTACGGATGCTGCCTGATGGGTAGCGCCCTCCGCTATATCCTGTGCACTGACTGCCAGCTGATTGCTGCCCGCAGATACCTGCTCGGAGGAATCCTGAATACCGTGCATGGTCTCGCTGACCTTATTTACCATTTCATCCAGCTCATCTAAAACATCTCGGAGCTGTCCGACATATGCTTCCGGGCAGCTGCTGTGAACATCAAAATTACCATCGGAAAATTGCTCTACGATAGTCTGCAGATCTGATACAACCTTTTTCAAAATAGCTGCGGCGGTCTCAAAGCTGTCGGAAAGTCTGCCCAGCTCATCCTCAGATTCATAAGGTACGCCGATCTCAAAATCACCGGATGCGATCTTCTCAGACGCAGTTACCAGGTTCGTGATCGGATCTATCAGCATTTTGGCAAGCATTTTCGACATGGATGCATTAAATATGATAGCTAAAACAAGTAAAACCACAACAACTATACTTCCTATATAGCCTTTTGACCGTATCAATTCCACCACTGCCACCAGTGCAAGCACCACATATAAAATATCCATGATGCGGAACGCAAAAGACAGCTTATTTTTAATTGGTTTGTCTCTTAGTATTTCTTCCAGTTTTTTCATTTGTTTCTGCTCCTTCCGTGAATGAACCTTCCTGTATTTTATTTTAATTTTCCTTATCTGTTTCGTCAAGATGAAGCTTCTTAAAATTATGTAAAAATTAAGTATGGGAAGCCCTGCTCATCTCCAGTAATTTATCTCTCATTTCATTCTCAATGCGCTGTAAATCTTCCTCAGCGCTCTGTCTTCTCGCACGTCCCTCTTCCTGGATCTTCATGACCTCATCCAATGTCGTCATCAGTGTCTGATTGGTACTCTTAAGTGTCTCTATATCCACAATTCCCCGCTCGGATTCTTTCGCTGTCTCCACAGAAGCCACCTTCAGTGCTTCCGCGTTCTTCTTCAGCAGTTCATTGGTCATATCCGATACGGCACGCTGTGCCTTGGCGGCATCGGTAGCATGATCCAGACCGATGGCAATGACCATCTGACTCTTCCACAGGGGGATCGTATTCACTAACGTCGACTGGATCTTCTCGGACATGGCGATATCATTGGACTGGATCAGACGGATCTGGGGTGCCATCTGCAGGGAAATGGCTCTGGTCAGCTCCAGATCATAGATCTTCTTCTCAAACCGCTCACACATTGCCGCGAAATCTTTCGCTGCCTGTGTGTCCTCCGGAAGTCCACTCTTCTGTGCCTTCTCTAAAAGCTCCGGAAGCTCTACACTTTTTGCCTGCGCCAGCTTCTTTTTACCTGCCAGGATGTACATGGACAGTTCCTTGAAGTAATTCAGGTTCAGCTGGTACAGCTTGTCCAACACAGCCACATCCTTTAACAGCACTACCTGATGACTCTCCATGGCATCACAGATCTTTGTGATATTGACTTCCGCCTTATCGTACTTTGCTTTCAGATTGCTCAGCTTGTCTCCGCTTTTTTTGAACAGTCCGAAAAATCCCTTATCTTCCTCGGTGTCGAAATCCTTTAACTGTGCCACCACGCCGGTTAACAGATTTCCAACTTCTCCCATATCCTTGGTCCGGACATTACTAAGCGCCGTCTCTGAGAAATCGGCGATCTTCTTTTGGCTTCCGGCTCCGTACTGTAACACCGCCTGGGTATTGGTCAGGTCGATCTGTGCTGCAAAATCATCCACCTGTTTCTGCTCTTCCGGTGTCAGTTCCATCTCGGGAACCGCCTGCTCTTCCACCAACTCCTCCGGCTTCTTCTCCACGATCTCTGCCTTTGCCTCGGCAAAAGGATCCAGTGTAAGAGTCGGTGCTTCTTTCGTTGCTGCGTCTAAATCCATGTTCATACTAATCTCCCTTCCGCAGACGATTCCTTTCGTCGGAGGAATCGCGAATCAAATTTCAATTTACTGTTTTTCCATTACAAAATCGGATTCCGTCAGACCTTCCTTTGCCAGCATGGTCTGTAATACCTGCGCATCAGCCGCTGCGTCAAAGGCTGCATCCTGAAACAGATTGTTTAACAATGTCACAAATGCCTGATTGATCATGTCCAGTGTCTTCCCGATCTCTTTCTTGGCCTCGAGAATTTCCTCTCCCGGACTGCTGACCTCGTCAAATTCCGCATACTGCTCCACCAGTTTTAAAGTAGTGGGCAGATAATAATCCATTAATTTATGCATTCTGTGCATCTGCTCCGGGTGCTCCTGCACTCTGTCGAAGATCTCCTTCAACAGATTCTCCAGGCGGTACAGTTTCTCAGAGATTGCCTCCTCTTCGATCCGGTCGTTCAGATCCCGCAGATGTCTGATGCATTCCATCCCCTCTGCCACCATACTGTGGAGTTCCTGCTCTCTCTCCGTCTGTGCAGCGTCCTGTGTTGTTCCTTTGTCCGGCATCTGTTTTGCCTGCTCCTCTGATTTTTTCTGTTCCAGATAAGCCTTTTCTGTCTCCAGATATTGATGATAGATCACATCATTTAACATAAAACAGGTCTCTTTGTCATCCAGATGCCCCTCAGGGAACATTCCGGCTTTTAACATTTTGCGCAGATCCTTTTTTACATAGCGGACGCTTTTGCCTGTATAACGCGCCATCTCCGTGATCACACCGTACATCTTGGTACCGCACAGTTCCAGATATTTCTCCGCACGCTGTAATCTTCTGCGCTGTCCGTTGCCATAGGCGATCATCTCCAAAAATACCAAAGAAAGTACTCCCGGAAGGATCGCCGCACTTAAACTTGCTGCACTAAAAGCGGCCAGAAGAAGCTGTACCAAAAGTCCCAGCCCGGAAAAGCCTAGTCCGATGCCACCGAACACGGTACACAGAGTTCCGGACACGCTTCCTTTTTTCTCCATTTTTACCAAAGAAGTCATCTCCAAAGCCGTAGTCTTTCTGGGTGTCCAGACACCGGCCTGATTTCCAGAACGGTTCTGCGCCGCCTGTGCCTTACGCTGTTCTTCCCATTGTTTTTCCCGTTCTTTTCGCTGTCTGTGCCACTCTTCGTTCTGTCTGCGGTGTTCCTCCCGCTGTCTTTCCCGTTCTTCGCGCTCCGCCTGGATCTGCTCTTCGGACTTCTCTTCTTCCCGCTTTTTATCCTGCCAGCTGCGTTGGGAATTCCAGACCTTTTTCTCCGCGGCTTCCCTGGACAGATTCGCCTGAAAATCCGCTTCCCGCAGAGCATCGTTGACTGTATCGCTCACTAACGTATTCAGTGCCCGGAAATCTCCGGTCTTCATGGCTTCGGCGATGGTTTCTTTAAATTTTTCCCCAAGATGATTCTGCACTTCACTCATAATTAATATTTTCTCTGACTTTTCAGTTCCTCATAGAGCAGACAATAATTCTCGTAACGTGTCCGCGAGATCTCCCCTTCCGCCACGGCATCTTTCACGCCGCAGACCGGTTCTGAGATATGAGAACATCCTCCGAATCTGCAATATTTTTCAAAAGGAACAAATTCGGGATAAAATCCCGCCAGCTGCTCTTTTTCCAGTCCGAACAGTCCCAGGGAGCTGAACCCCGGAGTATCCAGAATGTAAGTATCCGGTGCAATGGAGATCAGTTCGGAATGCCTGGTGGTATGTTTTCCACGCTCGATCTTCTCACTGATGGAACCGGTCTCCATCACGATACCCGACTGTAAACAGTTGACCAGCGAAGACTTGCCGACGCCGCTGGGCCCCGCCACCGTGGTGGTCTTGCCCCGAAGCAGGTCTTTTAATCTGTCGATGCCTTCCTTTTCCCTGGCACTGACAGTAATGGTCTGAAATCCCGCCTGTTCATAGATGGAACGATAATCCTCTTTTTTCCCCTCTGCATCAATGTCCTGCTTGTTAAAACAGATGATGCAGGAAATGTCCTGTTGCTGCATCATGATCAGAAAACGATCCAGCAGATTAAAATTGGGCTGTGGCTTACAAATGGCGAAAATCACCAACGCCTGATCCACATTGGCTACCGCCGGGCGGATCAGTTCGCTGTGTCTGGGAAGCAGCCCTGTGATATTTCCCTTTTTCTGTGCTTCGTCTATGATATCCATTTCCACATCATCCCCTACGAGGGGTTTTCTGTGGTCCTTACGGAAGACACCTTTTGCCTTGCATTCATAGATTCCGTCCGTACTATGCAGTGCATCCCCCGCATGGACGTAATAGAAGCCGGCAATTCCTTTTATAATCTTGCCCTTCATAGTTCCTGCCTTTGCATTATTCCTTCACGAATTCCACTCTTCGGGTAAAGGACTGGTTCTCCGTGGTGCCGGGAACAATAATGGTATTGCTGCCATCTGTATCCGTTGTAGGGGTTCCCTCCGTTGTCACCTGATAGGTCATGGTAAGCGTACCGCCGGAGGAGGCGATGCCGTTGATATTGGTTGCTACCGGGAAGGTGGTAACCTTCGTATCCATCAGCACAGTGCCGTCATCCGCCACCAGGGTGATACCGACTTCCATTCCCGATACATACTTGGGTGCCTCGGAAGTCGTCGGTGCCACAATGCTGACATTGCACTTATAGGTTACTTTCTGTGCGCCCTGGCTCACCTTAATATCAATGGAGGTTCCCTGATCCACATAGGAACCATGGGAATAGCTCTGATAGCAGATCATGCCCTCTCCCACTTCATCGCTGTAAATATGGGTCACACTGCCTACTGTCAGTCCGGCCTCGATTGCTTCCACCGTACCATCCTGCTCTGACAGTCCGATCAGGTTCGGCACGCGGATCTTCGTATCTTCCTTTCCCAGGCTTACGGTAACGGTGATCACACTGCCTTTCGGCGCCTTATTTCCATCTGCGGGAGTCTGGGCGATCACGCGTCCTGCTTCTATGGTGTCGGAATAATCCTCTGTCTTATTGACCAAAAAGCCCTTGCTTACCAGCTGTGTATTCGCCTCGTCAAAAGTAAGTCCCACCACATTCGGAACTTCTACGCCCTGGGTTCCGGCGCTTGCCGTAAGTGTTACCTTGCTGCCCTTGTCAATCTGGGCACCCACGCTGACGTCGGTACTGATCACCACACCTTCTGCCACGGAATCAGATTCCTCATATACAACTTCCGTCAGAATTCCCAGTCCGGTCAGTGTATTTCTCGCATCATCCACATTCATGCCCTTCACATCCGGCATGGCGACTTTCTCTGCCTCTTCTTTGGTTTCCTCCGTAGTGATGATCGGGCCGGAAGGATTATTGCCTTCGTTCTTTTTCCCGCCGAAGATCTTCACCGCCAGTACGATCAGTATAATACAGATCACCACTCCCGCAACGATTGCCAGAACCGTTGTCACGCGTTCCATCTTGGGATCGTAATCATAATCATCCTCTCCCTCTGCCTCTTCATCATTCTCATACATGGCTTCTGTATCGGAACGTAGGCGCATCGTCTCATCATGATCCTGTTCTTCATACTCCCGGCCACTCTGATACGGAACTTTTCTCTTGATCTGTGCCATATCTTCATCCGAGATCATTCGGGTGCCGCCTTCCATATCCGGATCCTTGTTCACGACAAAGTCCTCCTCCGGATTGATCAGGGACTGCTTCAGGTCTGCAATCAGTTCTGCCATGTTCTGATATCTGCGGTCCGGTGATTTCTGACAACACTTTAATACAATACTTGCAACGCTGGAAGGGATCTCCGGCACGAATTCCTTGGGAGAAGGCATTTCTTCCTGAATATGCTTGATGGCGATCGCTACCGTCGTCTCCCCATTGAAGGGGACTCTTCCCGTAAGCATTTCGAACATGGTGATGCCCAGTGAATAGATATCACTCTTCTCATCACTGTAACCGCCTCTGGCCTGTTCCGGAGACGTATAGTGTACACTTCCCATTACATTGGAAGTGATCGTATTGCTGGTCGCTGCCTTGGCAATACCGAAATCCGTGACTTTTACTTTGCCGTCTTTGGAAATAATGATATTCTGCGGTTTGATATCCCGGTGAATAATATGATTATTATGTGCTGCCTCAATGCCCATACTCACCTGGATGGCAATGCTTACTGCTTCCTTGTAAGACAGACGGGCCTTTTTCTCAATGTACTTTTTGAGGGTAATGCCCTCCACCAGTTCCATTACAATATAGTAGATTCCGTTTTCTTCCCCTACATCATAGACATTTACGATATTGGGATGCATCAGTCCTGCTGCCGCCTGGGCCTCAATACGGAATTTGGATACAAAATTAGCATTCTCGCTGAATTCCTGCTTCAATACCTTGATCGCCACATATCGGTTCAACTTATGACATTTTGCTTTATAGACATCTGACATACCGCCGGTTCCGATTTTCTCCAGAATCTCATAGCGATCGCCGATCATCATTCCTATTTTGATCATTATTGCTCTCCATTCTTATATAACCTAAGTAACTAAGAGTATTATCTGTCTTATGCGCACGGCTCAATAAGGATAACACTGATATTGTCTCTGCCGCCGTTTGCATTGGCTGCCTCTACCAGACGCTCTGCTTTCTCCACAAGATCTCTTGCACCACTGATGATCATGCGGATCTCTTCATCTTCCAGCATATTCGTCAGTCCGTCCGAACACATAAGGACAGTATCGCCTTCCCTGAGTTCTACGGTAAAAAAGTCCGGCTCTACATGATCCTCCGCACCTACCGCTCTGGTAATAATATTCTTGTCAGGATGATTTCTTGCATCCGCACGGTCTAATCCGCCCATGCGTATCATTTCCTCTACAAGAGAATGATCCCTCGTAATCTGCCGTATCTCACGATTCACCACATAAAGTCTGCTGTCACCCACATTGGCCACCTGTAAAAATCTGCCCATGCAGGATGCCACCACAACCGTCGTTCCCATTCCTTCCAGCTTCTTGTCTTCGTCGGCTCTCCTGCGGATCACCTCATTGGCTTCCTCGATCGCTCTGCGGAAAATCAGCGTGGGATTTTTTTCAAAAGAACTCTGCATCTCAGCCAGCATGGTCTCTACTGTCACTTTGGATGCATAATCTCCCGCATTATGTCCGCCCATACCGTCCGCTACAATAAACACGTTGGGCAGATTTCCCACCGGTTCCTCAGAGGTATAGATATAGTCCTGATTTACTTTTCTTTTCCTTCCGATATCGGTTATGGAAAACGTCTTGAGCACGTCAATTTTCCTCCTGTGAGAGTCCGTCCGGGTTCTGCATCTCCTGTGTATGACGACGCCTTAACTGTCCGCAGGCTCCGTCAATATCCCGGCCCATCTCTCTTCTAATTGTAACATGTATCTTCTTACTTTCAAGTTTATTTTTAAACGCCTGAATATGCCCGGTATCCGACTGCACGAAGTCCCGCTCTTTAATCGGGTTTACCGGAATCAGGTTAATATGACAGCATAAAGGCTTTGCCAGAGCGATCAGCTCTTTGGCATCCTCTTCCGTATCGTTCACACCGCCTACCAGACTGTATTCAAAAGTGATCCGGCGCCCGGTCTGTTCAAAATAATACCTGCAGACTTCCATCAGTTCTTTGATGGAATACCTGTTGGCAATGGGCATCAGTTTTCTTCTTTTTTCATCTGTGGTTGCATGCAGTGACAATGCCAGGGTAATCTGCAGCTTCTCATCTGCCAGCTGTCGCATTCTCGGCACGATTCCGCAGGTGGACACCGTGACATTTCTCTGGCTGATGTTTAATCCATTCTCATCCGTCAGCAGATGCAGAAACTTTAGAATATTATCATAATTGTCCATGGGTTCTCCGGTTCCCATGACTACCACATTGGAGACCCGTTCCTGCGTCAGTCTCGTGATGGCATAGATCTGATCTAACATCTCCGAAGGCGTCAGGTTCCGCTCCAGTCCATCCAGGGTGGACGCACAGAATCTGCAGCCCATCCGACATCCCACCTGGGAAGAAATGCACACACTGTTGCCGTGTTTGTACTGCATCCACACGCTTTCCACCACATTGCCGTCAGACAGTTCAAATAAAAACTTTTTCGTTCCGTCGATCTTCGACTCCTGTATTCTGACAGGCTTTACACAGGTATATTCATACTTTTCCTTGCATTGTTCCCTGAATTTTGCGGAGAGATTGGTCATCTCGTCAAAGCTTCTCGCTAACTTCACATGCATCCACTCATACATCTGTTTTGCCCGGAAAGCTTTCTCTCCCATACTCTCCAGTTCGGTCTTCAGTTCCTCCAGATTCAGGGATTTGATATCTTTTTTACTATCCATGTCTTATATCTCACGTTCTTCTGCGCAGCCTTGCAAAGTAGAATCCGTCGGTCTCATCCGTTCCCGGCAGAAGTTGTCTCTCCTCCTCTAAAACGAACGGAAACTGTTCCGTGATCCAGGCTGCCATGTTCTGATTCTCTTCTCTGTTGATCGTGCAGGTGCTGTACAACAGCACGCCGCCCGGCTTCACATACCGCCATCCGGCTTCCACGATCTGCCTCTGCAGTTCATGGATAGATTTAAGGCCTTCCGGTGTCACATGATATTTAATGTCTCTCTTTTTGCCCATGACACCTAAGCCCGAACAAGGGACATCCATCAACACAACATCCGCAGATGCTTCCCTCTCTGCGTCATAAACCGTGGCATCATGCACTTCCACTTTCACATTGGTTCGGTGCATGCGCTCCAGATTCTCAAGGATCAAAGCCGTCTTATATTCTGACACATCGCGGGATAACACATGTCCCGTCTCTTTCGTATATTCTGCCGCCAGGATCGTCTTACCTCCCGGTGCCGCACACAGATCCATAACAAAGTCTCCCGGCTTTATTTTTGCTGCTTTTACCGCCAGGGCAGAAGAAGCATCCTGTACAGTGAATTTTCCTTCGGCAAATCCGGGCAGCTCGCTGACGTTTTCCAGATTTTCCGCCAGATATACATAGGGAAGTTCCTTATGTGCGCTTAAGTGGACCCCTGTAGCCTCTATCTTTTTCTTAAGATCCTCACGGTCCGTTTCCGACAATTCCAGGCAAAAACGCAGAGATACCGGATGAATCTTAAGCAGTCCCATGAGAAGTGTTTCCGTTCCCTCCGTGCCGTATACCGGAAGCCACAGATTCACGATCCATTCCGGCATGGAATATTTTACGCTGAAATATTTTACAGGATCCGTAGGATCCGGCAGGGGCATTTTGTCCTTGCTACGGGATATATTTCGCAGGACGGCATTGACAAACCCCTTCAGAGTACGAAAGCCGCGCTTTGCCGCAAGCTTGCAGGCTTCATTGCATACCGCACTGTCCGGCACCGCATCCATATACAGGATCTGATAGGTACTCATGCGGAGCAGACAACGGATCAGAGGCTTCATCTTGCGGACCGGAACGGAAGAAAACCGGTTCAGATAATAATCCAGCTCCAGCTGTCTCTCTATGGTACCCTCTGTAACTCTCTTGATAAATGCCTTATCTCTGGGATCCAGGTAATCGTATTTATCCAGCACTGCTTTTATTAATTTATGGGAAAAATCCTGCCCCTTTTCCAGGTCCAGCAGGATCTCCACAATAATCTCTCTTGTATCGGTGGTTGCGGGCTTCCCCATGCTTAGTCTCTCCTTCTGCGGTTACCGCCATACAACAGGATCAGACGAAGCAGCTGTAATGCGGAGGATGCTGCTCCCGCTACATAGGTAAGAGCTGCCGCTGTCAGCACCTTTTTACCACCGCTTACTTCTTCACTGCCTAACAGTCCGTATTCCTCCACCTTCACGATTGCTCTGCGGGAGGCATTGAATTCCACAGGAAGTGTCACCAGCTGGAAGATCACGGTCAGGGCAAATGCCCAGATTCCCAGCTGGATCAATGTCTGGTTCCAGCTGAGCAGTACTCCTAAGAAAATCAGGGGAATACTTAAGTTGCTTCCGATGTTCACCACCGGTACCAGTGCCGCACGAATACTCATAGGTGCATAGCCATGGGCATGCTGGATCGCATGTCCGCACTCATGGGCAGCCACACTGACTGCGGTGACTGAGGTTCCGTTATAATTATTATATGACAGTCTTACGGTATCTGTCCGGGGATCGTAATGATCGCCGTCGTTTGCGTTCAGACACTCGATCTGTACGTTATACAAGCCTTCTCTATTGAGAAGATTCCGGGCAGCTTCCGCTCCCGTAATTCCTCTCATATTCCGGACCTTACTGTATTTTCGCATGGTGGAATTCACCAGCGCACTGGCCCCAAGGCATAACACCAGTCCGATCAATACCAGAAAATACGTGGGGTCAAAATAATAACCATATCCATAATAACCACCGTACATAGCAAAGTCTCCTTTCTAATTGCCTGGATTGTTTATCACTCTCCCAGGATCTCTCCAGGCTGTACCTTCACGCCTAACAGGAAATCATGGGCTGTCATACGTTTTTTGCCTTCCAGCTGCAATTCCATGACCTTCAGACCGCCTTCCGACGCTGCCACCTCAAAGGAATCCTTATTCACCGTAAGGATCGTTCCCGGGGCTTCCCTGTGAGCCGTCACCATGGGAATCGCCTTCCAGATCTTTAACTGTTTTCCGCGATAAAATGTATAGGCGCTGGGCCAGGGAGTCAGTCCTCTGATCAGTCTGTCCAGTTCGGCTGCCGTTTTGGTGAAGTCCAGTCTGCCCATTTCTTTGGTGATCAGTGCCGCATAGCAGGTCTTTGCATCGTCCTGTTTCTCCGGAGTCAGCTTTCCTGCTTCTAAGAGCGGCAATGCCTCGGTGATCGCTTCTCCGCCGAGCACCATAAGCTTGTCGTGCAATGTTTCAAAAGTATCTTCCGAAGTAATGGAAATCTTCTTCTGATACAGCATATCTCCGGTGTCCAGTCCGGCATTCATCTGCATGATGGTCACACCGGTCTCCGCCTCTCCGTCGATGATCACTCTCTGGATCGGAGATGCCCCACGGTATTTCGGAAGCAGGGATGCGTGGATATTCAGGCATCCGTACTTCGGCAGATCCAGGATCTCCTGAGACAGGATCTGTCCGAAGGCTGCCACAATATAGACATCTGCGGGATATTTTTTCAATTCTTCAATAGCCTCGGGAGTCTTGATCCGACGAGGCTGGAATACCGGGATGCCGTGTTTTACAGCACATTCCTTCACCGGCGGAAACTGTAACTGCCCGCTTCTTCCCTTTGCCTTGTCCGGCTGGGTCACCACTGCGGTGATCTCATGTCCCTGTGCGATCAAAGCCTCCAGAGCTCCCACTGCGAAATCAGGGGTTCCCATAAATACGATCTGCATAGCTTATCTCCTTCCCGGAATACTTATTCTTCTTCCTCGTCCTCATAGGTCATGTCCTGCAGAGGGCCTTCTGCCTTCTCCACATAGAGATGTCCATCCAGGTGATCCAGTTCGTGGCAGATGGCTCTTGCCAATAATTCCGTACCCTCTACTTCGATGGGTTTCATATTGACATCCAAAGCTACCGCTTTCACATAATTGGGTCTGGTCACAATACCAAACTTCCCGGGAACACTCAGGCACCCTTCCTGTCCGGTCTGCTCTCCGCTGCTCTCCACGATCCGGGGATTAATAAGAATATACGGATCCTCTCCGGTGGTGTCGATCACCACAATTCTCTTAAGTATGCCCACCTGGGGAGCAGCCAGTCCTACGCCGTTGGCGTCATACATAGTCTCTAACATATCCTCGATCAATTCCTTCGTCCGGGGAGTCATCTCCTTGACTTCCTTACAGGTCTTTTTCAGTACCTCGTCTCCATATTCACGAATATTTCTGATTGCCACAGTTATTACCTCCTATAACACGTTTACCGGGTCAAAGTCGAATTGTATACTCAGCTGTCTTGGCTGCCACTGTCTCAAAGTCTCCTCCACACAGTCTTTTACCGCCACCAGCGTATCATACTCCGCATGCTTCGCATAGAACACATACCGGTAAATATCATTGATTTTGCTGATATTTGCCTGGGTCGGTCCCAATATCTGCAAAAAGTCCATATTAGACTTTACCACATCTGTCAGCCTCCGGGCAAGTTGTTTTACATTTTCTTCCTCTTTGCCATAGATCTGCACCGCCAGCATATGTGCTGCGGGAGGATATCCCGACAGTTCTCTGTACAGGATTTCTTCCTCATAAAAGCTTTTATAATCCTGGGCTGCCGCGCAGGTAATGGCATAATGATCCGGCTGATAAGTCTGGATCACCGCTTCTCCCGGAAGCACCCCTCTGCCTGCTCTGCCCACCGCCTGGGTCAGCAGCTGAAATGTCCGCTCTCCGGCACGGTAATCCGATGCGTTTAAGGACAGATCTGCCGCCAGGATCCCTACCAATGTCACCTTCGGAAAATCATGTCCCTTCACGATCATCTGGGTGCCGATGAGCACATCGGCCTCTCCGTTTGAAAATGCTGACAAAATTTTCTCATAGCTGTCCTTCGTCCGGGTAGTATCCGCATCCATCCGAAGCGTCCGCACCCCCGGATACAGTTCTTTCAATTTATCTTCAATCTGCTGGGTACCTGCTTTGAATCCCAGAATATATTTGGATCCGCACTTCGGGCATAGCTTTGGCAAGGGTTGTGTATAGCCGCAATAATGGCAGATCAGCCTTCCCCCTTTATGTTCCGAGAGGGAGACATCACAGTGT
>OFMV01001826.1_pt1 | contig 15473 bp, 20 predicted proteins | sample 1541881 | NCBI WGS metagenome assembly OFMV01 (sample SAMN04209220, study PRJEB22552) | human gut metagenome | biome: gut; material: feces | host: Homo sapiens | place: USA: Oklahoma
CAATTAAACGATTACTTAATTGAATATTGTATACAATGTACAGCATACAATTAAACGATTACTTAATTGAATATTGTATACAATGTACAGCATACAATTAAAACGATTGTTTAATTGTTTATTGTATTTATAAAAAACATTGCACGTTATACTTGAATAATGCACGTTATAGTGTTATAATATAATCAGTAAAAGGAAAGGAGAACAGCAAAGATGGAGAAAAAAGTATTTGAATTGTCACAGGAGGAGTTAGACGTAATCGCAACATACATGGATGATGATATTAGAGAGAGCGTTGCATTTGATTTGGCATCATGTACGCCGAACCAGTTCTTGAGAGAATATGTAAGTAGGGATGAACACTTTGAAGAGCTGTTAAAATCAGAGTTTGGCATAGAAATGTGATAGTAAAAATAAAGGAGAAAAAACATGAAAGGTTTAACAAAACAAGAGCTTGAGACATTAATGGAAGTAGAGAACATTATATATTCGCATTTAGACGGTGAAGTAAAGGAAATTTTTAATCGTTCGGCTATATCGTTACATAAAGCTATTATAAAATACGTAAAGTTAATGGCTAAAGAGAGTGAATTTGATAATGATAAAGCTGTAGAAACGTATGTTAAAAGCGACATAATAGCATTAAACAATTTATACAGTGAGAAAGTTGGTGAATAACCTGTGGCAGAATGGATAACACACGCACAAATACGCAAGAGGTTTCAAGATCATTTTTGTGAGTCGTTATACGATCATCCTGAACTTGTAACACCTGACACGGTTGTTGAATACGAAAAAATGAGAGATATAATGAAAGAAGAAAACGGTACAGCGCTTTCACTATGCAACACAACATACCGCACTAATTTACATTATGCTTTTTTATACATCACGAAAGCAAAAACATATGATAACGGTAGATATTATGTTGCGTATATAACAAACGATCAGCGGATTGATGTGCCGATTAGTAAAAGTTTAATAAAGGAGATTTATTCGTGTCTAGAAGAAAAATTAAAAGACTATTAAAGAACCTTATAGTGTTAATTTCATTAACTTTAAATATGTTAGTGTTAGCAATGATTGTTTACGGTATCTTTTACGGAATGGCGGAACTAGTGAACTACTTCGTTCCGTTATCGTAATATTAACACAAATGTTTCACGTGAAACACCTATCAAAAGTGAGGTATAATAATGAAAAGAGAAAATGTAGATGCAATCTATAAAGTTATGTTTGTAAAGTCTGGGTGTAGTTACACAGCGCGTGTAGTAATTCCGGCAAGTGCTGTCTCTGATTTGGGGATAACTGAGGGCGACAAAATACAGTGGACAAGAACGGTTGGCGGTTTATTGTTAAAAAAGGTTGGTGATAACAGTTGACGGTTAAAGAGCGGTATAAGCGCGAATATCAAAACTATCTTAGACGTGTAAATAGAGCGGTAAAACAGGGATATGTGGTGGATGTTATTAGACGTGTCAAAAAACCAACAAGAGCGTCCATCAACCGATTAAAACATCAGACAGGTGAAAAGATTAGATCAAAATCAGAGATCGTTGACATTGAGACAGGGGAAATTTTAAAACCCATTAAAAACAAAAAGAAACGTCTGCAACAACAGAGAAAAAACGTTAAGATATTAAAAGCAGATTTACCGACTATTGATATAGTAATTAACGGTGACACACCTATTCCACAAGATTTAGGTATGTATGACGGTATTCTGCCACCAACAGACAGTTATGAACAACTCATAGATAATTGGTATCAACAGGTTAGAGAGTCATTCTACTGGTACATTGCTCAGTTTATTGAGTGGCAAACAAACAAATTAATATATGGTAAATCAGAAGAAACGCGTAAGCGTTTTGCCTATGTTTTTTCACAGCATCCTGATTTATTCCCCGAGCCACCGTACGAAACAAGAGACGTTATATTAAAACGTTTTGACGAAATAGCGCATATGATGGACTTAGCACCCGACAGTGAAGCTTACTATGACTTTCTATCTATGTATGATGGTGTGGAGAGTGAGGAATAGACACGTGAATGTGACGGTGAAGACGTTATGGCAAGAAAGAAAGAAATAACATACTGGGCGTGTGATTTTGAAACGACTGTTTGGTCAGACGACAAGATAAAACAAGTAGGACATGAGCAAAATTATACTGAGGTGTGGGCGGGTGCTGATGTTGCATTGTACGACAAAGCAGAGACGGTAACAATTACGCATAGTATACGCGATTTTCTAACTAGATTTTTACGTATGCCGGGAAACAACGTTTTATTTTTTCATAACCTATCTTTTGACGGGTCGTTCATTGTTGATTTTTTGCTTCGTGAGGGTTACACACATACAAAGGTAAAAGATAGTGAAATGAAAAGTCGACAGTTTAAATCTTCTATTTCAGCTATGGGTCAATGGTATTACATTAAAATTAAATGGTCACACACACTACTAGAAATAAGAAATAGTTTGAAGCTCATGCCGTCATCACTACGAGTAATCGGTGAATCATTTCGCACAAAGCACCAAAAGTTAGAAATGGAGTACACAGGCGACAGGCACGCGTATTGCAGCATAACACCGGAAGAAGAGGAATACATAAAAAATGATGTGTTGGTGTTAAAAGAGGCTCTAGAAATGATGTTCAATGAGGGTCATGACAAATTAACAATAGGTTCATGTTGTTTATCGGAATTTAAATCTGAATACACGAAAAAGGATTTTGATAGATTGTTTCCTGATTTGCGCAATGACCCTATGCACTATGATTTTTGTGGGTATAATAACGTGTGGGAATATGTTCACAGTTCATATTCCGGTGGTTGGTGTTATGTCAATCCTAGATACGCACATAGAACCATCACGCTCGGCAAAGTGTATGATGTAAATTCTCTATATCCGTCTATGATGCACAGTATTTCGGGCAACTATTACCCGTACGGACGTGGACAGTATTGCTTAGGTGCGCCGACTGAGGATATGAACAAGCTAAATGATTTTTATTATTTTGTTCGTTGTAAGTTTCGATTTAAATTGAAAAACGGTGCTTTTCCGTGGTTACATATTCGTAGTAACGCTCACTATAAAGGGAATGAAAATCTATACACCTCAGATATACGCCATAACGGTGTATATTATAGATATTATTATGATAATGACGGAAATATATGTGACACAGTACATGAGTTTGTGTTAACTAAAACAGATTGGTTATTATTACAAGAAACCTATGACTTATATGATCTACAGATCATTGATCATGTATGGTTTTACGCTCGTCCGGGCATGTTTGACGAATATATCGACCAGTATGCGGAAATGAAAAAGAAAAGCAAAGGTTTTAAGAGAACACTAGCTAAACTTTTTCTTAACAACTTGTACGGCAAGTTCGCTATGTCTGACGATAGTTCATGGAAAGAACCTTATATGTCTGAGGATGGAATAGTTCGATTTATTTTACATGAGGAACATGAAAAAACTGTCGGTTATATTCCTATTGGATCAGCTATAACATCATACGCTCGCAATTTTACGATCAGGCATGCAATAGCTAACTACGACAGATTTTGCTATGCAGACACAGACTCGATACATTTACAAGGTTTAGAACCGGCTGAAATGGTCGTTGTTGACCCTGTTGAGTTTTGCTGTTGGAAAAATGAATGTGATTTTGATTTCGCATATTACGAGCGTCAGAAAACATATGCAGAACACGTTATAGCAGAGAATGGCGAGGAGTGTGACCCTTATTTGAACTTAAAAGCGTCAGGTATGACGAAACAGGCGAAACAGGAGTTTATTGACCGCGGATTACCGGTATCTGCGTTGCGTGAAAATTTGCAACTAGAGGATGTCAACTTAAAGGGCGTAAGAATCAGAGGTGGAATATTGTTGAAAAATAAAACATTTAAAATACAAAAAAGTGTTGACAAAAAAATTAATCCGGTTTATAATGAAAATGTAATCAAAATGAATGGTTAAAAAAGAATGGAGGTTAATATTATGATTACAAGAACAAATATCACAGCAGAAGTTAAAGCAGAAGTAGTGGAAAAAACAGATCATGGGATTCAGTCAAGAGAAGTTGAGGTTTCTATTGAGAAGTGTACTTCAAAAGAAAAGGCTGAGATTGTATTGGGTAAAATGTTTAAAAACGCTATTATTCAGGTGAACGAGTGCTTGTTTTATGCAGACAAACGTGTAATGAGTGATAATGATTTTGTTACACACTCAACATTGAAAGAACATAGGGTGCTCACGCCGGAAGAGGTTGAAGCAATCAGAAGTTCAAGAAAGAGAGGTAATTAATTATGTTACACAATATCACAAAAATGGATATGGCGAACGTAGGGTCAGGACTTGGATTCAAAGACGCTGTGGAACATGGTGCAGAGGGCGTGCTTGATGGTTTCGGTATCGTGGAATCTGAAAGGCTGAACGAAGAAACAGGACAGCTCGAAAAAGTTGCAATTTCTGTTGTAAAAGTGAATGGACAGCTTTTCACCGGCGCATCGAAAGTTATCGAGGGCAGATTAAAAAATCTGAATGCAATCGTTGGAGACAGTAACGATGTTGAAGAAAAGAAGATCAGCGTAAAATTTGAAAACATTAAACTGGCAAAAGGCAACGGAACAAACCTCATTGTAACTAGATATGATGAGTAAACAGAAAGGACGGAAAAACCGTCCTTTTTAATTATATTATGATGCAAGATGTTTCACGTGAAACATCACATAGAAAGTGGTGACTGTATGATTAACATAGAAAAATTGGATATGACTATTATAACCAACGACACATTAATGCACATTATCAATGACCCATACATACGATCTGTAACATCGTATGCAGGTAGAAAAGGTTTACAATGTTACAGTGTTGTGACAGCATGTGAAGAAAGGTATAAGGTGTTTACACGTGGAAAAGTATTATGATTGTAATTACCTATTAACTTTAAAAGACCGTAACGGAAAAAATCCTGATATATACATTGCAGACGGAAACCGAACAGCTGGAAAAACAGTGTCGTTTAAACGGAGGTTAATAGATACGTTTTTGAAAGAAAAGACTGACGTTAACCAGTTTTATTTGATTTACCGTTATAAAACAGATATGCAATCTATGTCTGACTCGTTTTTTACCGATATTCGCCGTTTGTTTTATAACGGTCACACTATGACGGAGAAGAAATTGTTTGACGGTGCTGTGGTGCAGTTGTTGTTAGATGACAAACCGTGCGGTTGGTGCTTGCCACTGTCATTATCAGGAAAAATAAAGCGAATGTCTTCTATTTTTGTGCAAGTTGCTCACGGGTTTTTTGACGAGTACCAAGACGAGTCAAATAACTATCTTCCGAATGAAATAGATAAGTTAATGTCAATACACACATCTATTGCGCGTGGTGATGGAAAGCAGAGTCGGCGCGTTCCTTTATACATGGCGAGTAATACCGTATCAATTCTTAATCCATATTATCAGGCATTGGGAATTAATAAAATGCTAAAGCGTGACACAAAAATATTGCGAGGGGATGGTTGGGTCTACGAAAGAACCTACAACGAGAACGCAAGTAAAGCTTTTGAGAGTTCAGCTTTTAACCGCGCATTTTCCGGCTCGAAATACTTTTCGCACGCGTCACAGAACGTATATTTAAACGACAATGACGCTTTAATAACTAGACCCAGCGGTGTATCTGAGTATATGCTTTCGATACGCTACAATGAAGTGTGGTACAATGTCAGGAAATACAACAGTTGCATTTACGTGTCAGAGGGGGCAGACGAAACATTCCCACGCCGTGTCTGTTTCAACTACACAGACGTTGTTGACGATCGCGCAGTGATGGTGAACAGTAGTAACTATATTATTATAGCGTTGCGAAATTATTTTCACCGCGGTTTGATGCGTTTTCAAAACCTCACTTGTAAAAATATGATGCTAGACATGCTATCTTTTTTATAGGTTGACATACACAATAAATTGTGTTATTATAAGATTGCTCCCCTCTTTGAGTAGAATCACTGACCACGCCCGGACGCGTTAATGGGCAAGTAGCCAACCGGGGTGGGTGGAGTAACGCACCCTTTGATTTATCTTAGAGGTCACGGGCAGAAAAATAGCGGTTTCAACTAATTTGTGGTTGACATCGCTATTTTAATTTGCTATAATGTGTTTAACGATTAAGGCATTGCTTATTCGTTTAATCGTTTGTTTTGATTCATGTTTCACGTGAAACATCTTGATTCGTGTTTCACGTGAAACGTCACAGAGAAAGGGGTGGATGTATGGACACTATTAACGCAGTGGTTAACGCTGTTTCAATGGTCGGATTTCCGATTGTGTGTTGCGGTGTACTCATGTATTATCAGAAATACACACGTGACAAGGACTCCGAACAGCTCAAACAGTTGTCAGAATCTCACGCAGAAGAGATCAAGACAATGGCAGACGCGCTCAATAATAACACCATTGTGTTACAGAAACTGTGCGATAAGCTAGACAGTGAGGTGAATATGGATGAAAAAAAGTAAGAAACTGATTGCATTATTCCTCTCTGTTATGCTTGTTGTTTCACCATCAGTCACAGCGAGTGCAAATATGGATGGTATTGACGTGTCTAACTGGCAACGTGGAATTGACGTAACACAGATGCATGATGTTGAGTTCGTGATCGCAAAAGCAACAGAGGGTACAGGTTATGTTAACCCGGATTGCGACAGAGTATATCAAGATGCAAAAGAAAGCGGAAAAAAGACAGGTGTATATCATTTCGCAAGGAAAGGTGATGCGATCGCACAGGCGAAATATTTCGTTGATCACATTTCCGGTTATATTGGTCAATCTGTATTGGTGTTGGATTATGAATCATCCGCGGTCGATCAGGGTGTTGGATGGGCGAAAGACTGGCTAGACGCTGTTTACAACATGACGGGTGTGAAACCCGTGATCTATATGTCAAATAGTGTGGTTCATAGATATGATTGGTCAGAAGTGGCAGAGAATTATTCGCTGTGGAACGCGGGTTATCCCTCGGGTTACACCACAATCTATGGATTCGTTGAGAACCCACCAATGCGCTATGATCTCGGTGAGTTCTCTGATAACACATCATTATACCAATACACGTCATCCGGTCGGTTGAATGGTTGGACGGGTAACTTGGACTTAGATGTGTTTTACGGTGATAGCGCAGATTGGGATAAATTAACGGGTTGTGTTGCGTCAGATAACTATAAACCGTCTGAGCCAAACCACAAAGCAGAAGATCGTGTTGTGTATTACACTGTACAGTCAGGTGATACGTTGTCACGTATTGCACAACGATACAACACAACATACAAATATCTTGCTGAACTGAACGGCATCGCGAACCCGAACTTGATTTACCCGGGGCAGGTTCTCACAATTTCCGGTGCGTATTCATCAAACACGAACACGGAAAGTGTCACAACGTACACAGTAAAAACTGGCGATTGTTTATATACCATTGGAAAAAGGCTCGGTGTTTCGTGGCTTGATATTGCAAATAGAAACGGGATTCATTCACCGTACATTATTCATCCGGGTCAGGTATTGACGATTGTGTCAGGTTCATCAGTGGGTGGTTCACAGTATTACACGGTACGATCAGGTGATACATTGTCACACATTGCGTCACAGTACGGCACGAGTTATCAGACGCTCGCTAACCTGAATGGAATCAAGAATCCGAATCTGATCTATCCGGGTCAAAGTATAAGGTTGTGGTGATATGCCGTCTATTAACACAGCATACACATGGATGATTAACGCGTGTAATGCGCCTAACATTGGATATTCTCAAAAATATCGGCGTGGACAGAATGTAAACGGGATCACGTATTATGATTGCTCTTCATTAATATCACAGGCATTAACGCAAGCCGGGTATTTTCAAGAAAATCCTTGGTTCACAACAGCCAGCATGGGCCAGTATTTGCTAGACCTTGGTGCACAACATTACAAAACAGACGCTGTTCCGTGGCAAGCAGGTGACATTCTAGTTGTTCGCACCGAAACACGTCAACATACAGAAATGTGTTATGAACCCGCGGACAATGGTGGCATTACAATGGGTGCACACACAGCGAATGTTCCGCTTGCGCAACAGGTTTCCATAAATAACTTTGTGACCGGGGTTGATTACTACACTGACCTCTATAGGTTAGGGAAAGCTACAAAACTTAAATGGATTGCAAAAAATAACTATCTCACAGAGGAAGAAATGCAGAACAATGCTTATGTATTTTATTCTATCATGTGGGGGTATGGTTTTACTTTAAACGCTGTTGCGGGTATGCTTGGCAACTTTGAGCGAGAATCCAATATCAACCCGGGATTGTGGCAAAACTTAGATCAGGGTAATTATAGTCTAGGTTTCGGACTCGCTCAGTGGACACCCGCAATAAACTATACAAACTGGGCGAAAAGCCAGGGATTCGAGATTGATGATGGTGACGGTCAGTGTTTGTGGTTGGATACACAGACTGAGCCATCCGGTCAGTGGATTCCAACCCCACAGTATAAAATGTCGTGGCCGGAATTTAAAAAAGCTACGGATGAACCTGAATATCTTGCAAGTGTGTTTCTAAAAAACTTTGAGCGTGCCGGAGTCGAAGCCGAGGGTGATAGGCGAAAAAACGCGCGCAAGTGGTATGAATATTTAAAAAATTTTAACCCAAACAACCCACACGTAAAAAAGAAAAAGAAATCGAAATTGTGGTTATACACTATGCCACAATGGAAAGGAGCTAATAGAGTATGACAAGAGAAGAAGCGTTAACACAGATTATTGATGCTCTTGAAAATGTTGAGGAGTTTGACGAAGCTCTCACAACTTTAAGAACACCCGCTGAAGATGAAACCACTTGGAAAGCAAAATATAATGATCTTGCTGAAAAGTATAAAACACGGTTCAAAGAGGAAATCATGACACAGAATAGTGGGGCATTGGTAAAACCGATCGAAGAACCAATTACACCTGAACCTGTCCCGAAACTGGACGACTTGGACTTTTCCGCGGAAACAGAGTAATGAAAGGAGAGACTAAACATGGCAACAAAAGCAAGCAATGTAGCAATCTTAAATGCAATGAGGTCAGAGTATGAGCTTGAAAACAGACTGCCTAAGGTGACTCAGACCAATTTGTCTGAGATTTTCAAAACTATGATGAGTTATGCACAGGGTAAAAATCAGATTATCCCATCCCTACTTGAGCGAATCGGTCTACAGACTGTAGACTCAACAGCTTGGAAAAACCCTCTCGCTATGTACAAAAAAGATCCTATGCGTTATGGTATGACGCACGAGGAAACGTTTGTGAATATGTGCAAAGGGAAATTGTACGACCCACGTGAATCCTACGAGTCTGCATTTCAGCAGTATCAGTCATACATCATGACCGTGTTCCACAAGGTCAATCTGAATATGCAGTACCCAGTTACAGTAACATTCGATAACTTGCGGTCAGCATTTTTGACAGAATACGGAATCCGCGATATGATGGGGATGAAGATGCAGTCAGCCGTATCCGGCGCGAACTGGGATGAATACAACGCTATGAAAGGTATGATTGACACTGGATACAATCAACAGATTTTACCGGCTGTTACTGTTCCGGCTGTTGTGGATGAAGCGTCCGCTAAGAGAATGCTTGCAGAGGTGAAATCCGCGGTAGATGAATTTAAGTTCCCTAACCCCGCGAATAACATCGCGGGTGCGACTTCTACATCTGAACCGTACAGCCTCATCTTCATCACAACACCGAAAGTTAACGCGCAGATTAGTGTTGACGCACTGTCTTATGCGTTCCATCTTGACAAAACACAAGTGGATGTTAGAACCGTAATTGTTGACAAGTTCGCGAACTCAGCGATTCAGGGTGTGTTGATGGATATTAGATTTTTCAATGTAAGAGATCAGTTCCGTGAAATGAGCGATCAGCGACTCGCAAATGTTCTTGCATGGAATTATTTTTACACTATGGTGGAAATGATTAGTGCGTCACCGTTCTACCCGATCAGAGTGTTCACCACAGATCAGGTAGCTACAGAGTCGTTAACTATTTCTGCGGAAGGTGGAACATACACACCGGGTACAGTGACTAATATTCCGGCAACCGTGAGAGGTGGAACAGGTGCATACACTCAGAAACTTCTTACCTATAGTGTATCCGGTGCAACTTCGAAAGATACATATATCTTGCCGGGTACAGATCAGTTATACGTTGGTTCAGATGAAACATCAGCAAAACTTGTTGTTGAGATTGTTTACAGACCGGATGAAAACATAAAAACAACGGTAAATTTTACCAAAGCGGTTTAGTGTTAACAGGTGTTGAGTTGGCAAATACAGTCAATCCCACGATTCCACTAAAAAAAGCTCAGATGTTGGAAAAAACTTTATTGGAGGTGAGTAACCATGATTCCAATGCCTACACAGGCAAATGTAGTGCCACACATACCACAAACACAGTTAAGACTGTATAGAGGTGTTCCATGGGATAATTCGTATAATCACGTCAGATTGTACAACTCAACACAGGACTTGTTGAATCATCTTGAAAACTGGAGGGTTAACCTCTCCAGTGAGTTAGATGAAATGTCACCAATCAGAGTTGGTTCACTTGACGTGAAAGTACCATTCACTGAAATGTCTGCGCTTGATCTCAACTACTTAGCGTTCAACAACTATGGGTTACATGATGAATGGGTATTCTGCTTCATTACATCAATAGAGTGGAGATCAGAGCGTACAACTAGAATCATATTTGAACTGGATGTTTTTCAATGCAACTGGTATAAGTTGAAAGTGAAACCGTGTTTCATCGAATGGCAACATATTCCAAAAAGTCAGGACAGAATCGGGGCAAATCAGATACCTGTAAATCTTGAAACAGGAGAGTCGGTTGTGGCAAATTCCTATCTATATCCATTGTACAACATGGACATCTGTGTCTATGTTTCAGAGGGAACAACCGGAGAACCTTTTGATGGGTCTGTTGTGAATGGTATATACCGAACAGGCTCGTTGGGTCATTACAGCGTCAAAGATGCGGAAACAGTAAATCAATTGGTGAAGCAATACACGGAAGAGGGTATTGTTGACGATATTATGGCTATATTCATGGCGCCTCAAATATGCATTAACGCGATCAAGGGTGATGGCTCAAACCGCACAGAATTCAAGCTACCACTAAACAAAGGTGATATTTTCGGTGGTTATATTCCACGCAACAACAAGTTATATAGCTACCCATTTTGTTACGCTATGGTGGACAATAACGAGGGTCAGGCAAATGTCTATAAGTTTGAATTATCGAACAATGCCGATCACAGTATTGACTTTGAAATAGTCGGTGCAATGTGTACCTTACCGCAAGTGTTAGTGTCACCGTCAAATTATAAGGGTGTGAACCGTTTATTTTCTGAGTCATTGGTGATATCAGGATTTCCACAATGTGCTTTCCAGTCTGACACATTCAAAGCGTGGGTTGCTCAGAATAAGGGCGCACTGGCTGTTCAAGCTACGTCTATTGTAGCTGACTCATTGCAAGCACCTGTTGGTGCTGTGACAGCTGTAGCTACAGGTGGAGCTGTTGGTGGAACTCAAGTGGCAACAGGTTCTGCTAGTGCAATACAGGGTACTATGTCATTATTGGCTCAGCTAAGAGACAAATCTGTTGTTCCGGCTTCCGTTCACGGGAAAGCACTTTCTGAAAATGTTAATGTTGCTTGTTCGCTAACAGGGTTCACTTTCTACGTTATGTCATGTCAGGAAGAATTTGCACGTGTGATTGACTCGTTCTTCGATGTCTACGGGTATCCAATCAATAGAGTCGCAAAGCCAAACATACACAGTCGATCAACATGGAATTACGTGAAAACTGCCGGGTGTGGTTTTACTGGAGCGGTTGACTTAGCGCAGTTACAACAGATTAGAGCTATTTTCAATCGGGGTGTTACACTGTGGCACACAGACGACATAGGAAACTACTCACTCCCAAACAATTAGAAATGAGGTGATAGTGTGGGAACAGTGAAAAACCCGTATCGGGTATACGAAAAGGATACAATTAAATCATGCAACGAGCGAGACATCACTGAATTCTACTTTTTTAACAATATCATGAACTTATTTATTAATCGCTTCAAATACACAGGATTACCCGAATCAATTGAACCATTCTTTATAGAACGCGTTATGTTTTTTCACGGATTGGGGTCGTTCATTTATGATGATGTAGCAGACGCTTTTGCCTTTATGAAAGTGAATTTGTCCGGGACGTATGATATATACAACGTGCCACAGGATAGATGGGCGTATGCTAACAATGGTTACATGAAAGAATACGGAAAAGATAACTCTGTAATCATGTGGGATTCAGCGACCGCATTTCCATATTATTATACGGCTTGTCTGTATGCAAAAACTATGTCACATGTGTGGCGTACACGTGACATTAACATGTTTAGTCAACGAACACCTGTTGCGATTGCTTCATCCGATGATGAGAAATTGAGTTATCAGGTACTCGGTGACGAATACTCCAACTATGTTCCGGTGATTAAAATTAGCGACACAATTAATATTAAGAATTTACAAGCTATCACATTAGGCGCGCCTTATGTTATTGATAAGTTGGAAGATGAACTTACAGTGTTGTGGGGTCGTGTACTAACTGATCTTGGCTATGAATCGAACCCCTCAGAAAAAAGAGAAAGACTGATATCCGATGAAGTTGCCGGGAACAACGGTCACACAGAGGGTAATCGAAATCTAGCACTTGCACTGAGAGAACGCGCCATTGATGCTTGCAACAAATTATTCGGGTGGAACGCGAAAGTGGAATTTAGATCGAATCTACCAACGCCAGTAAATGCCCCGGGTCAGTTTACGCCAAATATTAACAGAAAGGGTGATGTTATTGAGTAATTATACCACAACTATATATAATATACTCCAAAACATTGTACCAAACTCGGAGAGCCTATCACCGGATGAACTGGTTGAGAATGGCGTAAACGCTTTTTTCGACTTCTCATTCCCTTGGTATAACAACACAGGTGATGGAAAATCTGAATTTATGACCGGATACTTAACAAGGTACTTAAATAATGAAATAGGACAAGAAACGTTAGGAATGCACAAACAATTTTTTAAAGGATTGATGTGTGAAAGCATGGAAGAAATGGCACAAAAATATAGATTGCTTGGCGGTATGCCTAACGTTGCGGGAGAAAGGGTGATGAAACACAATGAAGACATAAACGACACAGAGACAAGTAACACAGATGTGAAGCAAGATGCAGTATCTACAGATACTTCAAATCAGAAGCAAAACTCGCAGTCTATTCATTCAGATAACCCACAGGTCACATTTAGCACAAATGACTATGCATCTGAAATGGATAGAGGCGAAGCGACAACAAACAACACCACAAATACAACAACAAATTCTTCCGGTCAAAGTGATAGCAACCGTGTAGGCAACACAAAACGCACACTATCTGAGAGTGAAACAGACACACGTAATAGTGATAAGTATTTTAGTGCAATTTCTGAGGGTGTGTATTTGATCAACACAATACTATTGAAACGGTGTAGAAAACTATTTATGCAAGTGTGGTGAAAAAAGTGAGGTGATAAAAATGGAAATAACACCATTAATCAAGTTAAGTTGTTGTAATCTGCCATCAGTTTACAATAACAAACAGTCATACTATGAGGTTCTGTGTTATCTTGAAAAAAAGATAAATGAATGCATTTCAGCTATCAATGACTATACGGATGCATACAAAAATTACACGGACACGCAAATCGCTCAATTAAAAGCAACACTTGAAAGTGAAATAGATTCCCTTGAAGAGTATGTAAACACACAAGTTGCTGACTTTAAAGGGTATGTTGACGGAAAAATAACTATTGTTGAATCTGATTACAACGAAAAAATAACAAAACTCGAAGTATCAATAAACAAGAAAATAAATGATATTTCGAAATCATTGACAGAGTTGACAAAAACCATGTACCGTCTAAACGCTGAAACGTATTCATTCATCAATCAGCAAATTGATAGATTAATTGATTATGTTGACAAGTACGTCTGCGAGAATATACAGTGTTATAATCCTGTCACAGGACAATATAACAATATATGTAAAATTCTTGGTGATATTTATGACTCAGCGAGATATTGCGGAATAACTTGCGATGAATTTGACGGTTTGGAGCTGAGCTGTAATAGTTTTGAAGCACTAAGCATGATGGCACACGATTTTGATTTATACGCCGGTTGCAAATTAATCCCGTCAAGTCAGTTATATATGTTCTCACCACTCACAGGTGAATACGTATTCTTTCAAGATGTGATTTATCAATTGGCTGAATTACACAGCAACGCACCAATTACAGTTAACGAGTTTGATGCCCTAACATCACTAACGTGTAATACCTTTGCGGGTTACAATATGACGGCATACACGTTTGACAACACAGCAAAAGATATATTAATGTAAGGAGAGATTATCATGAGTAGCACAAACAAAACAACAAACTATAAATTGTCACAGTATATCGGAACGGACAAACCTACTTACCTTGGTGATTATAACAGTGATATGTTAAAAATCGACACCCAGTTGAAAGCGAACGCAGATTCCGCGAGCAATGCAGCGAGTGCAGCGGGTGCAGCTCAGGCTGTTGCGTCAGATGCATCAAAAAAGGCGCAGACCTTAAATGATTCTGTGACCGCTAACAGTGCAGATATTGCCGGTTTAAAAACAAAAAACGCACAACAGGACGCATCTATTCAGAACGTATCAAACACGGCAAGCTCAGCACTGAACAAGGCAAATCAGAATGAGCACAATATCGCAGACATTAACACGCGTAATCAGTGGATTCAGGGAACTAACATTCATAATACTGGACTTCCTAACTACACGAAAGGTTCATGGAACTGCTCATATAACAGGTTCTCGGGGTTGTTAAATATTAGTGGACAGATTGAACTTTCTCAGGGTTCAACTATTGCGGGTGAATCAAGAATTGCAACGATTCCTGAAAATATTCTGAAATTGATTCAATTATCCGGAGAACAAAAACTTTGGAGTTCTATATTTGTGTCAAGAACGAATGAGACATTGGAAGTTCAGAATCTCACATTAGATCAGACAGGAAAGCTCTATATGAAATATACATTAAACGATGTGATGTATATGAATTGTCAGATTACAGTTAACACTTCAACATGGAGTTTATAATTATACACTATGTGGTGGTTAATAAAGCAAGGTTATAAGGGTGTCACATTATGTGACATCCTTTTTATAGGTTCATGTGCTGTACATTGTATACAATATTCAATTAAGTAATCGTTTAATCGTGTTGTATTTTATCGTGCATTATAGGCACTAGGGGAATCGTGCTTTTTGCGGGGAAAACGAAA
>OFMV01001832.1_pt1 | contig 15455 bp, 10 predicted proteins | sample 1541881 | NCBI WGS metagenome assembly OFMV01 (sample SAMN04209220, study PRJEB22552) | human gut metagenome | biome: gut; material: feces | host: Homo sapiens | place: USA: Oklahoma
CTTTCCCTCGCCGGCGGGGGTGGGGGTGATGGCCGTGACCAGAATGAGCTTGCCGTCCGGGCGCTTGCTCTCCCGCAGAAGGGAGAGGTCGATTTTTGCCTTGTAGCGGCCGTACTGTTCGAGGTATTTTTCATCGACGTGTGCGGTCACTGCGATCTCGGTGATAGGCTTCATGGCGCACTGCTGCGCGATTTCAATGTCCGTCATCATGGCTGGTGTCCTCCTTTTTCTCTCGTTGCGTGGGTAGGGGTAAATGCCGTCCGCTCAGCGGAAGTACCGCACGGCGGAGGTGAACATCTTCATGTCATATTCACCCGGCACGTTCTTGTACAGGCCCGCGCCCGTTCTCTCGGCGTGGCCCATCTTGCCGAACACGCGCCCGTCGGGAGAGGTGATGCCCTCCACCGCGAAGAGCGAGCCGTTCGGATTAAAGTGTATATCATCGGTGGCTCTGCCGTCAAGGTCGACATACTGCGTGGCGATCTGACCGTTCGCGGCGAGCTGGCGGATGAGCGCCTCGTCCGCGAGGAAGCGGCCCTCGCCGTGGGAGATGGGCACGGTGTGCAGGTCGCCTACGTTGGAGCGGAGCATCCAGGGGGACTGGACGCTGGCTACCCGGGTGGTGACATAGCGGCTCTGGTGGCGGCCGATGAGGTTATAGGTCTGGAACACAAAGCCGATTTTATTGTTGCGGATGCCCGCCAGTTCGTCATCGTCTGCTTTATGGATATCCACCCCGTCCAGCGTATACTCGCCGGAGGTCGGCTTGTCCAGCACGCCGATAATATTCATCAGGGTACTTTTGCCGGAGCCGGATTCACCCACAATCGCAACGAATTCCCCCGGCCACACAGTCAAATCAATGCCGTGCAGGATTTCCAACTCGTTCGGCTGGCCGATATAGTAACTTTTGCGGATGCCGCGCATGGCAATCAGCGGGCGGCGGTTGGGCTGCTCCGCCCCAAGGCTTTGCGCAATGGCATTGGCAAACGCCTGTTTATTCTGCGGCATATCAGTTACCTCCCGGTCCACCGGCCGGGCCGCCGCCCATATCACCGCCGGGGCCGCCTGCCGGGGCGTCCGCACCGCCAATCGGTTCATCACCGCCGGCAGTGAAGAAGAAGTCGGCGCTATCATCACTGCTGCCGGTCACAATGCCCTGGGTCAGGTCAGCGCTGGAACGGATCACATCGCCTTCCTTCAGGTCATCGCCGGAAATCACGGTATAATAATCGTTGGCATCGCCGGTGGTCACGGTCACTTCCTCAAAGGTCATATCGGTGCCTTCGCCGCCGGTCTTGCGCAGCACATACTGGGTGCCGTCCTCTTTGGTGCCAATGGCATCAATGGGCACGGTAAACACGCCATCAGTTGCGTTCTTGACAATTTCCACCTTGGCCTGGATGCCGATCAGCAGGTCGCCTGCATCGCCGTTCACGCGCACCTTTGCGCCGAACGTGCCGGAATCATTGGCAACGGGGTCGATCTGGGTCAGGGTACCGGCGATCACATCATCGCCGGTGGCATCGCTGGTAATATTGCAGCTCATGCCGGTGGTCAGGCCCGGCACATCATTGGAGGGGATCGTAACTTCCACCACAAGGGCATCGGTGTTCTGAATGGTTGCCACGGTGCCGGTGCAGATAGAACCGACTGTTGCATCCAGCGCCGTGATGGTACCGGACATGGTGGCCGTCAGGGTGCAGTTGGCCAGGGTGTCTTTCAGGGTGGTCAAAGTATCGGGGGTGCGCTTGGCCTGTTCCAGCTTGGTTTTGGCGTCTTCCACGCTCTGCGCCTTGGCCTTGATGGTGGAATAGTTCTTTTCCTGGTCATAGCTGTCATGGGCGGATTTCTGCTGGCTTTCGCAGGTTTCAATCTGGTTCTGTGCCGTTTCCACTGCGTTCTGGGCACTGGTCAGGGCATTCTGGGCGCTGGTTTTGGTCTGTTCCGCGCTGTTCAAAGACTGCTGAATGGCGGTAAAGCCATACAACCCCAGCTCCGTGACGGAACAACTGTTTTGCGCGTTAGCCAGGTTATTCTGTGCCTGCTGATAGGTTGCCTGGGCAGCGCTCAGAGCATCGTTTGCCTCATTCATGGCCGCCTGGTTGGCCTCGCTGGGGTCGGCGTTGTAGGCAGCGATGGCGCTGTTTACCCGGCTGATGGCATCGTTCTGGGTGTTGGCCGCCGCGTTGACGGCATCGGTAAAGGTGCTGATGCTGGCAGCGGCATTATCATACGCCGCCTTGATGGTATCGTAGCTGCTGCAGGCAGAATCATAGGCGCTCTGGGCGGAATCGCGGCTGCTCTTTGCGGTTTCCAGTGCATCCTGTGCATCGGACAGGTTCTTGTCCGCATCATCAATCTTGGCCTGCAGGTCGATCAGGTTATTCTCATGCTGCACCACTGCGGTGTTATATTCATCCACCGTGCGGTCATAGCTGGTCTGGGCCTGCTGCAGGGTATCGTTGTAGCTTTGCTCTGCGTTTTCGATCTGCTTTTCAAGGTCGGTGGTGTCCAGCGTGGCGATCACATCGCCTTCCTGCACAGTATCACCCACCTCCACATTGACGGTGGCAACCTTGTAGGTTTTGGCGGAATCTGCCACGGTAACGCTGGCTTCATCGCCGGATTTCACCGTGCCGTTCACGGTAACGGAGTCATTCAGGCTGGTGGTTTTCAGGGTCGTGGTGCGCACATACTGATAGCCTGCCGAAGCGCCTGCGGCCGCTTTGCTTTTACGCAGCTGGCTGCCCACAACAGCGGCAACCACCGCCAGAATGACAACCGCCACGCACAGCTTGGTGTGGCGGCGGAACCAGTTTTTGCGTTTGGGTGCCGAGGCCGTGGGCTGCGTGCTGTCCGTATCGGGGGTGGTGGCATCCTCCACAAAGGGGGATGTGATCTCGTTTTCTTCCATCCGGGTTTCCTGCCTCTCTATTTTCTTTATAAAAAATTTCTGGACTATGGATTTTGCTGCATTTTAGTGTACCTGCCAAATGTGTTAAAAGCATGGAAATACTGTGAAGTTCCACGGCAAAAAGCTGGGTATTGCGGGATTTGGGCTTTACTTTATGTATGAGGCTTCCTGGAGAAAGGGCTGTTGCACCAAAATTAGCGGGTGAGCGGCCAACCAAAGCATATTACCCAAATTGAAAACACACAGCAGGGTGGCCAACCCACTGCCACCAAATGAGCCTTACCGGAATCTGCGGTAATTGCATATTAAAAATGTGTGATGGGCCATGCCGGATATCACTCTCCGAAATCCGCCAATCCCCCTGCCCTTCCCCCAAAAACAAAAAAGCCCCATTTCCAATAGGAAACGAGGCTTTGATGCAAAATGAGCAATTTTTTGCGAATTCTGCAAAAATATTTTTTACCGCTCCTCGCGGAAGTAGGAAAGGCCCAGATGCTCCGGGGGCTGGTTTTCCTTCTTTTTGCGCAGGCTGACCACGATTAGCACCACAATGGTAACCACATAGGGCAGCATTTGGATCAGATCGGTCATGTAGCTGGCAACGGTAATGCCAAGCAGGCTGGGCAGGAACTGATACAGCCAGTACAGCACGCCGAACAGGTAAGCGCCCCAAATGGCGTTCAGCGGCTTCCAGGTGGTAAAGATGACCAGCGCTACAGCCAGCCAGCCCAAGGCTTCGATCTGGCCGGTGGTTGCCCAGATGCCCTGGTTATAATCCAGAACATAATACAAACCACCCACACCACAGATGGCAGCACCCGTGCAGGTAGCCACATATTTATACAGCGTAACGTTAATGCCGGCGGCATCGGCAGTGGCGGGGTTTTCGCCAACCGCGCGCAGGTTCAGGCCCGCGCGGGTGCGGGTGAAGAACCAGTGCAGCACAACTGCCAGCACAATGGCCGCATAAGCCAAAAAGCCATAAGAGAAAAGCACCTCGCCCACAACGCCAAGGCCGGAAATCACCGGAATCTTGGCACTGAATGCTTTATAAGCCAGCGGTGCCGCGGTGTAGCTGGCACCGTTCAGGATAAACACACCAAAAAAGTTTGCCACACCCATGCCAAAGGTGGTCAGCGCAAGGCCGGTCACGTTCTGGTTTGCACGCAGGGTGATGGTCAGGAAGGCGTAAATCAGACCGCCCAGGGCGGATGCGATCAGGGCGCACAGCAGGGCCAGAATTACGCAGACAAAGGCGCTGGGGTTGGCGCTGAGTTTTTCGTAATAATAAGCGCTGGCAAAACCGGCAAAGCCGCCCAGGTACATAATGCCGGGAACGCCTAGGTTCAGGTTGCCGGATTTTTCGGTCAGGGTCTCACCCAAAGCGCCGTACATAATGATGGTGCCAAACGGGATGGCACGCAGGATCCATGCAATCAGACTGCTCATACTTACTTGCCCTCCTTACCATCATGATGGCCGCGCCAGACCAGGCGGTAGTTGATAAAAAATTCGCTGCCCAGGATAAAGAACAGGATAATGCCGGTGATGATATCCGCTGCATATTCGTTCAGGGAATAAGCAGAAGCAATTTCCGAAGCGCCGCGGTCCAGGAAGATCAGCAGGAAAGAAATCAGCATCATATAGAAGGTGTTGAACTTTGCCAGCCAGGCCACAATAATGGCGGTGAAGCCGTTGCCGCCTGCCGAGGTAGTGGAGATCGTCTGGTCCTTACCGGCCACAACCAAAAAGCCGCACAGGCCGCAGATGGCACCGGACAGCAGCATAGTACGGATCATCACGCGGCCGACATTGATGCCGGCATAGCGGGCGGTGTTTTCACTCTCGCCCACAACGCTGATCTCGTACCCCTGCTTGGAGTATTTGAGGTAAGCGTACATCGCAAAGGTCAGCACCAGCACCACAATAATATTGATGGTGTAGCGCTGGCCGTTGATCACGGGCAGCCAGCCAGCCTTGGTGGCTTTGTTCAGGGTGCCCAGGCTGGATGCCTGGCCGCGCATGATATTCGTCATGCAGGCCACAATGCTGGTGGCAACGTAATTCATCATCAGGGTGAACAGCGTTTCGTTGGTGTTCCAGCGGGATTTGAACCAGGCCGGAACAAAGGCCCAGATGGCACCGGCCAGCACACTGCCGATGACCATGGCGGCAAACAGCAGCGGTGCGGGCAGGCTGCTGCCAAAATACACCATGATGAGCGCCGCGACCAGGCCGCCGATCAGCACCTGGCCTTCGCCGCCGATGTTCCAAAAGCGCATCTTAAAGGCAGGAGCCAGTGCAATGGCAATGCACAGCAGGCTGGAAAGATCACGCAGCGCCCAAGAGAAACGGGTGGTGTTCATAAACGTGCCGTTCCACATAACGCCGTACACGCTGATGGGGTTCAGGCCGGTAACAAAAAAGATGAAGAACGCATCCACAACAAGTGCCAGCAGGATAGCAATGGCACGCACCAGCACTTTTTGCACAAAGGTGGTACCATCCCGCTTGGAGATACGCACAAGCGGTTCAGCTGCAGTTTTGCTCATCATTTGCCCTCCTTTTGTACAAGGTTGGTCATGCGCAGGCCAACTTCTTCCTTGGTGGTGGTGCGGGCATCCAGCATGCCGTTGGCTTTGCCGCCGCACAGCACCAGAATGCGGTCACACAGCTCCAGCAGAACGTCCAGGTCCTCGCCGACGTAAATCACGGCAACACCTTTTTCTTTCTGCTCATTCAGCAGGTTGTAAATGGTGTAGGATGTATTGATGTCCAGGCCGCGCACGGCGTAAGCCGTCATCAGCACAATGGGCGAAGCCGCCAGCTCGCGGCCAACCAGCACCTTTTGCACGTTGCCGCCGGACAGGCGGGAAACGGGGGTGTTCAGGCCGGGGGTAACCACGCCAAGCTCCTTGCGGATCTTTTCGGCCAGTTCACGCGGGGCACGGTGGTCCACCAGCGGGGAGCGGCCTTCGCCATAGCTTTTCAGCATCATGTTGTCCGTCATGCCCATGGTGCCAACCAGGCCCATGCCCAGGCGGTCCTCCGGCACAAAGCTCAGATGCACACCGGCATCGCGGATGTCCTTGGGACTCTTGCCAAGCAGCTCCATCGGCTTGTCCTCTTCGCCGGGGGCAAAAAACTTAACGTCGGAGCCGGATTCGGTATGCTGCAAACCGGCAATGGCTTCCAGCAGTTCTTTCTGGCCGTTGCCGGAAATACCGGCAATGCCCAAAATCTCGCCGCCATACACATCAAAGCTCACATCGTCCAGCACGTTGGTACCTTCGGGGCTGCGCACCGAAAGGTGGCTGATAGCCAAACGCCGGGTGGGGTCCTGCGGCGTGGTGCGGTTGATGTTCAGCTCCACCTTCTGGCCCACCATCATCTCAGTCAGGCTGGATTCCGTTGCGGTGGCGGTTTCCACCGTGCCAACGTATTCACCCTTGCGCAGAATTGCCACGCGGTCCGAAACCGAAAGCACCTCATGCAGCTTGTGGGTAATGATGACCACGGCCTTGCCGTCCGCCTTCATGTTGCGCATCACGGCAAACAGCTTTTCGGTTTCCTGCGGGGTCAGCACGGCAGTGGGTTCGTCCAGAATCAGGATATCTGCACCACGGAACAGCACCTTTACGATTTCCAGCGTCTGCTTCTGGCTTACGCTCATCTCGTACACTTTCTGGTCCAGATCCAGCGCAAACTGGTATTTTTCGCAAATAGCACGGGCTTTGTCCCGCACGCGGCGCAGGTCAAATTTTTCGCCTTTGTCCATGCTCAGGGCAATGTTTTCCACGGCGGTAAACACATCTACCAGTTTGAAGTGCTGGTGAATCATGCCAATGCCAAGGGCAAGGGCATCGCGCGGGGAACGGATATCTGCCGGCTGGCCGTTGACGATGATCTGCCCGCCGTCCGGGTAATAGATACCGGCGATCATATTCATCAGGGTTGTTTTGCCGGAGCCGTTCTCGCCCAGCAGGGACAAAATCTCCCCGCGGCGGATATTCATGGTAACATCATGGTTTGCAATGACCGGGCCAAAAGTTTTGGTTACATGTTCCAGCTGGATGGCGTACTCAGTCTGCGGCATGGGAATGCTCCTCTCTGTAAAAATCCATCATGCGGTGCCGTAAACACCAATAGAGGGAAGCTCTGTTCAGTAACAGGCAGAGCTTCCCTCCATGTCAGTTCAGTTTGTGGGATCAGGCAACCGGGTCTGCATCCTCGGTAATGCCGTCAATGCGCAGGGAGAAATACGGAGCGCTGCGCAGGGTGGATTCAGAGAAGTAACCATCGGTGATGGCTTCCTCGGTATCGCCCTGGTACACAGCAACCGGGGTGCCGGTGGAGTAATCATAGAAAGTCAAGTCGATGGGAGCGGTGGTAACAGTCTCACCGTTGACGGTGAACTTGCTGGTATCAAACACATGCAGGCTGCCATCTTTCAGGGCTGCTTCCACTTCGGCAACCTTCTCGGCAGTGCCTTCGGCAACTTCGGGGCCAAGATCAGTGATGGCAACAGCGCCTTCGTTGTAACCCTCGGACCAGTTGGTAGCCGGGTTTTCGCCGTCCATCATGCTCTTGAACAGGTATTCATAGTAAACTTCCCAAACGTTGGTGGCGGAGGTCAGGGCAGCGGTGGGAGCGGTCTCCAGCATGTCGATGTTGTAACCGACAGAGTAGCAGATCTTGCCGGCATCCTTCTGCTTCTGGGTGGCAGCGGGAGCGCCGGTGGAGTCAGCATGCTGACCAATGATCACGCTGCCGTTTGCAATCAGAGCTTCGGCAGCAGCGCCTTCCTTGTCGATATCGAACCAGGAGTTGGTGTACATAACTTCCATGGCAACATTGGGGTAAACGCTCTGCACGCCCAGGAAGAATGCAGTGTAGCCGGAAACAACCTCAGCATAGTTGTAAGCGCCGACATAGCCGATCTTGACCTTGCCGTCAGCGGTAAAGCTGTTGGGCTGGGTCTCCGGGGTCAGGGTGCCGGACTCAACCAGTTCCTGCAGCTTCATACCGGCAACAACACCGGCAACATAGCGGCTCTCATAAACATTGGTGAAAGCATTCTTGAAGTTATCCAGGCCAGTCAGGGCAGCAAAATCACCGGTCATGGAAACAAAAGTGACATCGGGATACTTTTCAGCTTCTTCTACGATATAGGTCTGGTGGCCGTAAGAGTTGGAAACAACAAGGTTGCAGCCCTGGCCAACCAGGTCTTCTGCAGCGTCAGAGCACTCAGCACCTTCGGGAACCTTGTACTTCCAAACGATCTGGCTGTCGCTCATGCCAAGCTTCTGTGCAGCAGCCTTGATGCCGTTGATATGCGCAGCAGTGTAGCCTTCCGTCTCATCGCCAATCGTGATAACGCCAACCTTCAGGTCGCTGGCAGCTGCATCGGTAGCAGTGGCAGCGTCAGCGGTAGAATCTGCTGCTGCGCTGGATGCAGCGCTGGATGCAGCAGTGCTGCCGCAGGCGGCCATGCTGAGCAGCATAGCTGCGGACAACACAATACCCAACAATTTTTTCATGTGTAAGTGCTCCTTTTCTTTTTACGTCTGGCCCGGCGGCAGCTGCCAGCCGGAGCCACGGTCCTGAAACCAAAAATGCGCCGTTTTGCTGCATGCTTGCAGGAAATCCGACACATTCTTTTCACATATGTTATTGTATACGCGGCAGGGACATTTTTCAATGCTTTGTGAATACGTTGTTAAAAGTTTGTAAATTACGGAACAATTTTCAAATTTCGGCTGCGTTCTGCCAGCAAAACGCACAATCTTTTAGCCGTAAAGTATGACTTTTGAACAAAAATCTGCGTTTCATCAGCGCTGATGAAGGTAGCGGCGGTCCAGGCCGTGTTTTTCTGCCGCGTTCAAGGCCAGCCACATCAAGGCAACTTCAATGGGGATCATGATGGTGTTTTTGACCATGCCGGTGCTCAGGTAATACAGGTAACCCTTGCCATACAACATAGCTTTCCACACACTGCCCAGCAGCACATTGCTGCCGTAATTGATCAGCAGACGGGTCACGATTAGGCGCGGGATGGTGGGTTTGCGCTGGTAGAGCATAACGCCGTAAATCAGGCCGGACAACATGGCCGTAATCAGATAGCCGGGGAAATACGGCTCGCCATAGCTGGAAAGCAGAAAGCCCAGCGTATCAATGACCGCACCAACGCCCATGCCCACCAGCGGGCCATAACAGGCGCACCCCAGCGAAACCACCACAAAGCTGAAATAGATCTTCAGGCTCTGGCCCAGCAGATAGATGGGGAAGCTTTCCAGAATAATGGCCAGCGCCGTGACCATACCGGCAAAAGCCAGAACGCGGATGTTCTTAAACTCATCGGCGGCCTGCTGCCAATAGGCCGCGGCATACAGCGGGGTACGGACTTGAACGGATTTTTGCATAATAAAATACCTCCATCGTGCGTGTTGCCGCACAAGGGAGGGTAAAGGGCAGGTGTGCAACCACACCCGCCGTTGCACACCTTTATGCAGCAGTGGGATGCGAAACCAGCACCGCGTGCCGGCAGCGGCGTGCACATTGCACTCCCCTGCCCTGCATCTTCGTCCTGCCACAACTCCCCGTTGGTCAGGCACTGCGGCAAAGCGGCGCCATTGCCGCTTTGCCTAACGCGCGGGTCTCTACTCTGCGTAAATATTATTTTACTGCTTTAGTATACCGCACTTTATGCAGATTGCAATAGTTTTTGCTGATTTTTTGTGGAGGGTGGGGGTAGGCTATAAAATTGGGAACGATGCACATGCGTTTGAGGGTTTTATATGGGGAGGGTGGCGTGGTCAGGTGACCACGCCTTACAGGAAATGGCAGGGCACATCACTCTTTTTATCGTTTGCTGCAAAGCCAAAGCCCGCGGAACGATGCGAACATCGTCCCCTACAAATCATTTGCAGCGTTTGTCACAATCGGCAAAATTCCACCCCGGCGGAATGAGGGCATCCCGCCCTGCAGCCACTTTTACTGTTCAGCACATACTTCACAACCAGCACCCTCCCCCAAAATTCCTAATTTCTCATTCCTAATTTCTAATTTTTCGTCCCGCCCTCTCCCCTACCACCGCCCCCCATCAGTTCCTACTTCCTAACGCCTAACTAAAAACCGCCCCGGTCAGCCATGCATGGCAAACCGGAGCGGTTGATTTTGTTTATGTTCTGCTGTTCAGCAATTACTTGCCAACCTTTTCCTTCAGGCGGCCGCTTGCCTTAAAGCCAGGGATAGCGGTGGGTTCCAGCTGGCTGGTGACCTTGGTCTTTGGGTTGGTGAAGTTCTTGGTCTGGCGTTCGCGCATTTCAAAGCGGCCAAAGCCTGCAATGGTAACCTTATCACCAGCCTTCAGCACATCGCCGATGGTGCCGAAAATGCCGTCCATGATCTTTTCAACTTCAACGGCAGAAATGCCGGTATCGTTTGCAACTTTGGTAATCAACTGTGATCTGGTCATAACTCGTTATCTCCCTAAACATATATTTTATCATCAGGCAAGTAACTGCCCCACGTTTTAGTACGCTGATTATTATAAGGAAAATTTCGCGCAGAATCAAGTGATTCTGCCAAAACCTAGCCCAAAAAATCAAAAATTGGCATATCTCACAAAAAGATGCAACAATCCCGCGTTTCTTTCGGGAACGCGTGCATAGCGCACGGGCACCGCCGCAAAACATTTGCTGTACGGCACAAAAACAGGGCAGCAAAGCTCCCCGCAGCACAACGGCTGCCGGGCTTTGCTGCCCCAGGTTGTTTTTCTGTTTTACCCTTGGTTATTTGCCGTTGGCGGCATCGCGGTGCAGGGTGGCGATATCCACCAGCTCCATGCCGCTGATGTCATGGTCGCTGTGCAGGGCATTCACCAGAATGCGGGCGGTATCCAGCGCCGTGATGCACGGGATGGACAGTTCGGTTGCCTTGCGGCGGAACTTGACGGAATCGCGGTGCGGGTCACGGCCATGGGGGCTGGTGGAGATGATGTAATCCACCAGACCGCTTTCCAGCAGATCCAGCACATTCGGGCGTTCTCCGCTCATCTGGCGCACAGTGCTGCAGGGCACCATCTGGCTGTTCAGGTAGCGTGCCGTGCCGGGGGTGCCATAGATCTTATAGCCGTAGTCATGCAGCTTCCAGGCCAGCTCGGCGGCTTCTTTCTTGTCGGAATCCTTGACCGAGATAATTACGCAGGAACCGGGGCCGGGGGTCTTGAACTGGTAACCGGCGGCAACCAAGCCCTTGATCAACGCTTCGTGCATGTTGGGAGCAATGCCCAAAACTTCGCCAGTGGACTTCATTTCGGGTCCCAGCATGGTATCCACACCGTGCAGCTTCAGGAAGCTGTAGACGGGTACTTTAACAGCCACATAGGGGCTCTTGCCGTTGCGCCACAGGCCGGTGCCGTACCCCATATCTTTCAGCTTTTCGCCCAGGGTGCAGCGCACGGCCAGATCGACCATGGGCACACCGGTGACCTTGGAGATATAGGGCACGGTACGGGAAGAACGCGGGTTGACCTCGATGACGTAAACCTTGCCGTCCTGCACAGCGTACTGCACATTGACCAGGCCCACAACCTTCAGCTCGCGGGCAAAGCGGCCGGTGTAATCCACCAGGGTATCAATCACATCCTGCGGGAAATCATACGGCGGGTAGACACAGATGGAGTCGCCGGAATGCACGCCAGTGCGCTCGATCTGCTCCATGATGCCGGGCACCAGGTAATCGGTGCCATCGCAGATGGCGTCAACTTCACATTCGGTGCCGTAGATGTACTTATCCATCAGCACCGGGTGGCTCATGTCCACATGCTTGGTGATAACGCCCATATACTCGATGACATCGCTGGAGTTATAGGCCACAATCATATTCTGGCCGCCCAGAACGTAAGACGGACGCATCAGGACGGGGTAGCCGACCTCCTGGGCAGCCTGCAGGGCTTCGTCCAGGGTAAAGACGGTGCGGCCCGCCGGGCGGGGAATGCCGCAGCGTTCCAACAGCTCATCAAAGCGTTCGCGGTCCTCGGCTTCATCGATGGCATCGGCCGGGGTGCCGTAAATGGGCAGGCCGATCTCATCCATATGCTTTGCCAGCTTGATGGCCGTCTGGCCGCCGAACTGCACCAGGCAGCCGTCCGGCTTTTCGGCAGCGATAATATGGTCAACGCTTTCGGGGTTCAGCGGGTCAAAGTACAGGCGGTCACCGGTATCAAAATCGGTGGAAACCGTTTCGGGGTTGTTGTTGACCAGAATGGCCTCGCAGCCGTGCTTTTTCAGCGTCCAGACTGCGTGGACAGAGCAGTAGTCGAACTCGATGCCCTGGCCGATGCGGATGGGGCCGGAGCCAAAGACGAGGATCTTCTTTTTGCCGGTCTTATGGGCATTGATGAACTGCTCGGCCTCGTTCTCCTTATCGCAGGTGGAGTAGAAGTACGGGGTCTTGGCGGCAAACTCGGCAGCGCAGGTATCGACCATCTTGAAGCCGCAGACATAGTTGTCCATCGGCAGCTTTTCGGCACCGGACAGGCGCAGGATGGTTTTATCCAGGAAGCCGTAATGCTTGGCCTCCAGATACTTTTCGCGGGTCAGGGGGCCGTTTTTCAGGCCCAACTCCAGGTTCGCCAGGTGCTGCATCTTATCCAGGAACCACCAGTCGATCTTGGTGATGTCATAGATGGTCTGGTGCGGCACACCGCGCTTGAGGGCTTCGTATACGCAGAAAGCGCGCTCGGAGTCCTGTACATGCAGGTGCTCAATGACTTCCTCGGTGGTCAGCTTTTCAAAGTCGGACAGGGTCAGGGTGTCCATACCCAGCTCAATGGAGCTGACTGCCTTCATCATGGCGTGTTCAAAGTTGTTGCCAATGGCCATCACTTCGCCGGTGGCCATCATCTGGGTTCCCAGACTCTTATCGGCGTAAACGAACTTATCAAACGGCCATTTGGGGTATTTGACGACCACATAGTCCAGCGCAGGCTCAAAGCAGGCGCAGGTTTCGCCGGTCACATCGTTGGTGATCTCGTCCAGCGTGTAGCCCAGGGCAATCTTGGTTGCCACCTTGGCGATGGGATAGCCGGTTGCCTTGGAGGCCAGCGCCGAGGAGCGGGACACACGGGGGTTGACCTCGATGACCGCATACTCAAAGCTGTCCGGCTTGAGGGCAAACTGGCAGTTGCAGCCGCCCTCAATGCCCAGCTCGGTGATGATATCCAGCGCGGCGGTACGCAGCATCTGGTATTCCTTATCGGACAGAGTCTGGCTGGGTGCCACAACGATGGAGTCACCGGTATGCACGCCGACAGGGTCCAGGTTTTCCATGTTACATACGGTGATCACATTGCCCTTGTGGTCACGCATCACTTCGTATTCGATCTCTTTCCAACCGGCGATGCACTTTTCCACAAGGATCTGATGGATGGGGGAAAGACGCAGGCCGTTGGTTGCGATCTCGTGCAGCTTTTCAGGGTTTTCGCAGATACCGCCGCCGGTACCGCCCATGGTGAAAGCCGGGCGCACGATAACGGGATAGCCGATAACATCGGCAAACGCCATGGCGGAATCCAGGTCCTCCACCACCTTGGAGGGAATGCAGGGCTGGTTCAGCTTTTCCATGGTATCCTTAAACAGCTGGCGGTCCTCGGCACGGTCAATGGTGTCCGGCTTGCAGGCCAGCAGGCGCACGCCGCTGCGGTCCAAAAAGCCGCTGCGGGCCAGTTCCATGGAAAGATTCAGGCCCATCTGGCCACCCAGATTGGGCAGAATGGCGTCCGGCTTTTCCTTTTCAATAATGCGTTCCACAACTTCGGCGGTCAGCGGCTCAATATAAACATGATCCGCAATATCCGGGTCCGTCATGATGGTGGCCGGGTTGGAGTTGACCAGCACGGTCTCAATGCCCTCGGATTTCAGAGCACGGCAGGCCTGCGTGCCGGAGTAGTCAAACTCGGCAGCCTGACCGATGATGATAGGGCCGGAACCGATAACCAGCACCTTTTTGATTCTAGGATCTTTCGGCATCTCAACGGCCCCCTTTCACGCGGTTGATGCGGCGGACATTCTGCAAAAAGCGGTCAAACAGGAACTCGGTATCCTTGGGGCCGCCGTTTGCTTCGGGGTGGAACTGCACCGTAAAGCAGTTCCACTGCAGGTATTCAATTCCCTCACAGGTTTTATCGTTGGCGTTCACATGGCTGACGCGGCCGGTACCTGCGGGCAAAGTATCGCCCAGAACCGCATAACCGTGGTTCTGGCTGGTAATAAAGGTACGTTCCAGCGCAAAGTCGGTCACAGGCTGGTTGGCGCCGCGGTGGCCATACTTCATTTTGCAGGTTTTGGCGCCTGCAGCCAGGGCGGTCAGCTGGTGGCCCAGGCAGATGCCGAAAGCTGGGATGCCGGTATCCAGCATATCGCGGATATTGGCGATGACCTGCACGTTTTCTGCCGGGTCACCGGGGCCGTTGGAAAGCATCAGGCCATCCGGCGCAAGGGCTTTGAGCTCTGCCAGGGTGGTAGAAGCAGGCAGCACCGTTACACGGCAGCCGCGCTTACACAGGCAGCGCACAATGTTCTTTTTGCAGCCAAGGTCCAGCAGGGCAATGTGCAGCGGTTCTTCGCCCTCCGCCACACCGGCAGTGGGGGCAAAGCACTGCGGCTCGGTGCAGGTCACGGCATCCACCGCGCCGGTCACGGCATAAGCCTTGATGATGGGCATCAGGGCAGCCAGCTTTTCCGGCTCGGTTTCGGGGTCAAACTCGGTGGTAATGGCACCGTTCATAACGCCGCTTTCGCGCAGGATGCGGGTCAGGTTGCGGGTATCAATGCCCTCAATGCCGATAATGCCGTTTTCTTTCAGGAAAGTATTCAGCGTTTCCTCGCTGCGGAAGTTGGAAGGGGTCGTGCATGCTTCGCGCACGATGTAACCCTTTGCCCAGATCTTGCCGCTCTCTTTGTCTTCGCTGTTCATGCCGTAGTTGCCGATCAGCGGGTAGGTCTGGGTAATGATCTGGCCATAGTAGCTGGGGTCGGTCAGCGTTTCTTCAAACCCGACCATACCGGTGGCAAACACAACTTCGCCCACGGTAGTGCCCTGGCAGCCCAGGCTTTTGCCCTTTAAGATCCGGCCATTTGCCAAAATCAGATATGCCTGCATGTTTTGCCTCGCAATCCTTTGTTGTATCGAAATCCGGTTCCGGTTAGAGTTAGGAAGTAGGAGTTAGGATTTTATGGTCGGGCGCACACCGTGCGCCCGCCTTTTGAAACAGCCAAGGCCGTTTCCGTCCGCGCAGAGCCTATCTCCCACGCAATAACTCCTACCTCCTACTGCCTCTCTTTTACAGCGTCTGCTTTGCTGCTTCCTTCATTTTGCGGCTGCCCAGGTGGACCAGGGGCAACTTGCCCTCCTTGCAGATGGGGCATTCTTCGGGAGCATAGTTGGGCAGATCCAGCTTCAGGGCACTGGCCAGGATGGGGATCGGGGACGGAGCTTCGGGGCGGGTACGGTCCACCACGCAGGTGATGCCCAG
>OFMV01001843.1_pt1 | contig 15402 bp, 15 predicted proteins | sample 1541881 | NCBI WGS metagenome assembly OFMV01 (sample SAMN04209220, study PRJEB22552) | human gut metagenome | biome: gut; material: feces | host: Homo sapiens | place: USA: Oklahoma
ACTCACGGCACGCGGTTTTGGAGACCGCTGCTCTACCAACTGAGCTATACCCCTAAATCTATGCTGCATTCGCTGAATGCCTGCTTATTATATAAGATTCGGCGCAAAATGTCAAGCATAAATTTTCAGGTCTTGGTGTTGCAGCCGCAGCAGCCGTCCTTGGCGGCGGGCAGGCTCTGGGCCAGCTGCTCCAGAGTGACGCTGTCGATGTACTGGTTGATGACCTCGTCCAGCCCGGCCCAGAACGGCAGGGTGAAGCACTGCTCGGACATGGGGCACTCGTTGGTCTCGCTGCCAAGGCAGGGGATGGGGGCCACGCTGCCCTCAATGGCGCGCAGGATCTCACCGGCGGTGTAGTCGGCGGGGGCCTTGGTCAGCCGGTAGCCGCCCTGGCTGCCGCGCTCACTTTTCACAAGCCCCACCCGAGCCAGCGGGGTGACGATCTGTTCCAGATATTTCAGGCTCAGGTTCTGCCGCTCGCTGATCTCTTTCAGGGAGACGGTGGTGCCCGGTGCGTAGCGGGCCAGCTCGGCCATCAGCCGCAGGGCGTAGCGGCTCTTTGTGGAAAATTTCATGGTCTACTCTCCTTGTTTCTCCCCTTAGTATACCACGCGGTGCAGGTTTTGCAAAGCGAAAACGCCGGTTTCTCTTGCCGAAACAAAAAACGTCTGTTATCATATAATAGAGAAATTATCGGAACATGGAGATGAGACAATGGTAGAGAAGATCACTCCGGCCGAAGCCATCCGCCTGCTGGATGCAGGCAAGGCGCAGGCCGTGGATGTCCGGGAGCCGGACGAATTTGCTGTGGGGCATATCCCCGGCGCAAAGCTGCTGCCCCTGGGTGACGTGCTGACCCGCGCGGAGGAGGTCATGCCGGACAAAAATGCCCAGTGGCTGATCTACTGCCGCACCGGCCGCCGCAGTGCCGATGCCGCACAGAAGCTGGAAGCGCAGGGCTACACCAGCCTGCGTGATCTCGGCGGCATCCTGAGCTGGCCGTATGAGATCGAGGGCGATTTTGAGGGGCATTTTTAAAGGAAACTCCCCCAGTCTGCTTCGCAGACAGCCCCCTCTGAGATGGGGCCTGTCCGTGCGGTAAGCCTCCCTCCTAGAGGGAGGCGGCAGCGCACAGCGATGACGGAGGGAGTTTTGTGCAAAAGAAAGGATGTGCACTTATGGCGTTCGACCCGAAAAAGTTTGCCGGAGCCCATTGTGGCTGCCGGTATCAGCAAGACTACCGCCCCACGCTGGGCCGGGACGGCAAAAAGGAATCCGGTACGCTGGAGGTCATCAAATTCTATTATGATGGTGCCATCCGCTTTGAGCAGCACTGCTACGGCGAGGCGGCGACCTTTGTGTTCGGCGTGTGGGCTTCCGGCATGGATGCCGACGGCACCCTGCACTGGGCCCTGCCGGATAAGCGCAAGAGCTATTACGATGAGGAATACCTGCCCCAAAAGCTGGACCGGGTGGACGAAGCGGGCAATCTGTACTTCGATGGCGGCACCTTCCCCTGGAAGCTGGCCGATGATTTTGCCGAGGATCGGCGCTGGGGCTACCCCAAATGGAAGGTGGTTCTGGGAAAGCTGGCCGGAAAAGGGCGTTGAATCTGCCCGGATTGTTACGGATTGATGAATTTCCAGTATTCCTATTGACATGCTAGGGAATGATATGGTATAACATTCCCGTTAAAAGGTATCATAGGCCCGGACGTTCGGTCCGGAAATGCAAAAACGATTTGTCGTTTGCCAGAAAGGATCAATCCCATGGAAACTATGGAGAAAGTGGTTTATCTCGACAATGCTGCCACGACTGCCTGTGCCCCGGAGGTGCTGGCAGTGATGACCCAGGCCCTGAGCGGTGCCTGCGGCAACCCCAGCAGCCATTACAGCGTTGGCTATGAGGCCAAGGAGTTTGTGGACACCGGCCGCGCCCAGGTGGCAAAGGCCATCAATGCTTCCCCGGCGGAGATCTTCTTCACCGGCTGCGGCTCCGAGGCCGACAACTGGGCCGTGAAGGGCACTGCCTTCACCAAGGCCCGCCAGAACAAGAAGCACCTGATCACCAGCGCCTTTGAGCACCACGCCATCATGCACAGCATGGCGGCTCTGGAGCGGATGGGCTTTGAGGTCACTTATATCAAGCCCACCCCGGAAGGTTATATCCGCCCGGAGGATGTGGAGGCGGCCATCCGTCCCGATACCGCGCTGGTCAGCATTATGATGGCCAACAACGAGATCGGCACCATCCAGCCCATCAAGGAGATCACGGAGATCGCCCACAAGCACGGCGTGTGGATGCACACCGATGCGGTGCAGGCCGTTGGCACCATTCCGGTGGATGTCAAGGAGCTGGGCGTGGATATGCTGTCCATGAGCGCCCACAAGTTCAATGGCCCCAAGGGCATGGGTGCACTGTACTGCCGTAAGGGCGTATGGCCCCAGAACTTGATCGATGGCGGCAGTCAGGAGGCCCGCCACCGTGCAGGCACCGAGAACGTGGCCGGCATTGCTGCCATGGGCAAGGCACTGGAGATCGCCACGGCGCATCTGGATGAGCGCATGGCCCACGAGAGCGAGCTGCGGGATTACGTCATCGACCGCATCCTCAAAAACATCCCGGAAGCCCGCCTGAACGGCGGCCGCAGTCCCCGTCTGCCCAACAATGTGAACATCAGCTTCCCGGGTCTGGAGGGCGAGACCATTCTGCTGGATCTGGATATGCACGGCATCTGCGCCTCTACCGGCTCTGCCTGCAACTCCGACAGCTTGGACCCCAGCCATGTGCTGCTGAGCATCGGCCTGCCGGAGGAGATCGGGCACGGTTCCATGCGGTTCACCTTTGGCCCGCAGAACACCATGGAAGAAGCAAAATATCTGTGTGACGTGCTGGAGGAGGTCATTCCCCGCCGCCGCGCTATGAGTTGTATGTGGCTGCAGGGTCAGAACAAGGCCCGCCAGTTCAGCCTGAAGGGAGAACAGTAATTATGGCAAGTATGTATAGTGCCAAGGTCATGGAGCATTTCGCAAATCCGCACAACGTAGGTGAGCTGCCCGATGCAAACGGCGTGGGTGAAGTGGGCAATCCCAAGTGCGGCGACATCATGCGCATGTACCTGAAGATTGAGAACAATGTGATCGTGGACGTCAAGTTCCTCACCTTTGGCTGCGGCGCAGCCATTGCCACCAGCAGCATGGCCACCGACCTGATCAAGGGCAAGACCGTGGACGAGGCACTGAAGCTGACCAACAAGGCCGTTGTGGAGGCTCTGGAAGGTCTGCCCCCGGTCAAGGTGCACTGCTCTGTTCTGGCCGAGCAGGCTGTCAAGGCTGCTCTGTCCGACTACTACCGCCGTCAGGGCATCGACCCGGAACCCATCGTGGGCAAGCTGGAAGAGGACTGTGAGCACTGCGAGAGCTGCGGCCACTGATCCTGACAGTATCCTAAGCAAAAAAAGAGGACACCGCTTCGTGCGGTGTCCTTTTTTTGCGTCCCCACTTGTGAGAAAAGGGACACCGGAGCGTCCGCAGACGCTCCGGTGTCCCAAAGTTATAGATCCGTTTTCCGCGCCTTACACCCCGCCGTGACGGCGCTGCTCGGCGGCAAGCTCCTGCTGCAAAGCCGCCTTGCGGTGATCCAGCAGCAGATCCTTGTTGTACTTGAAGTACCGCTCACAGCCGTTCTCGGTGAGGAACTGGTGGGAAGCGGGATTCACCGTAAGCTCGGTGACGAACACCACCATCTCCTGACTTTCTGCAAACGCCTGCTCCATAAAGTCGAAGGCGGCTTCCAGCGCAGCAGCGGCGGTCTTTTGGGTGGCCTCGCGCTGGTCTGCCAGCGCACGGAACTGTCCGCGCAGCAGGTCGAAGGCTTCCTGCGTGCCGGCGGCGTTAGCGCGGCGCAGCTCGCCCTCCCACTGGTGCAGCGCGGCCTGCACCTGCAGACGGTTGGTCAGCTCTGCCCTGCCCAGCAGCCCGGCATCGCGCTTTTGCTGGGTCTCCGTCTCGTAGTCCTTGATCTGCTGGCTGAACAGCTCTGCGGAGCCGTCCGGGATATCCTCCGGCAGGGTAGCCAGCGCCTTTTTGGTCTCCCGCAAAAAGGCGTAACAGGCATCGGCCACGGCATCCGCCTGCAGGGAAGCGGTAAAGCGGGTGTCCAGCCCTGCCAGCAGCAGGCTGACAAGGCTGAGCCGCTCGTCAAAGGGGGCCTGCAGCAGACGTGCGAACACGGCGGGCTTTGCCTGCCCGGCAAGGATCTCCTCCACGCCGTAGTCATCCCGGTATTTGTAGTACAGGTCCAGATAGGCCGAGAAGTCCTCGGCGATCTTCGGGTGCTGGATGTATTCCCGGATCAGCTCCTCGTCTGCCTGCAAGCCCAGCGTTTCGTAGGTGTCCAGCAGGTTGGAAAGATCCTCCCAGCCGCGGGCGGTGACGAACTGGGTGCCGTCCACGTCCGCATTGATCTGGTAAAAGTTCTGGGGATGCAGTTCCAGATAGCTCAGGATGGCGCTGTGGATATGGGCAGCGCGGGCGTAGTCCTTCCACACCGGCAGATCCGGCTCGATGTCCATGCGGCGCACGCGGTCAAGGGTGACGATGTCAAAATCCCGGACGGACTTGTTGTACTCCGGCGGGTTGCCTGCTGCCACGATGACCCAGCCCGCAGGCACGGCCTGATTGCCAAAGGTCTTGCACTGCAAAAATTGCAGCATGGTGGGGGCAAGCGTCTCGGACACGCAGTTGATCTCGTCGATGAACAGGATGCCCTCGGAAAGGCCGGTGGCTTCCATTTTGGCGTAGATGCTGGCGATGATCTCGCTCATGGTGTACTCGGTCACCGACACGTCCTTATCGCCGTAGTGGCGCTGCCGGATAAAGGGCAGACCCACAGCGCTTTGCCGGGTGTGGTGGGTGATGGTGTAGGCCACCAGCGCCACCCCGCACTCCCGGGCCACCTGCTCCATCACCTGCGTTTTGCCAATGCCCGGAGGCCCCATCAGCAGGATGGGACGCTGCCGGATGGCGGGAATGGCGTATTCGCCCAGCACATCCTTGGCAAGGTAGGCTTTTACGGTATGTTCGATCTCTTCCTTGGCACGTTTGATATTCATAATATTTTCCCCCTCTTGTCAGGAGTTGTTCAGCTCGTGGTACAGGTCATCCTCCTCGGCCAGAGCGTCCGCAAGGGCGCTGGCGGGGCGGGCTGCCGCACCGGTAAATTCTTCTTCGTCCAGTACCACCTTCATCGCCCACGGCGGCACGTTGGCATCATCGAACCGCTCCCCTAAAAACAGAAAGGCGGTATCGTAGCCGGGGCGCCGCGCCGGGTAGGTGCCCATGCCGTCGGTGAAATACAGCAGGCCGCGCAGGTTGGAAAACTTCTTTTCGGCGCAGAGCTGGTCCACATATTCAAAGGCCGGACGGAAGTCCGTTCCGCCGCCGCCCCGCAGCTCAAAGTGGTTCATAGCGTGGATGAGTTCGTCCTCGTTGCGAATCAAAATATCCTGCCGCACGGCGTTGTCGGCCTGAATGAGGTGCAGATTCATGCGGTGGAAAAAGTTTTCCCTCCCTTTCAGCAGGGTGTAGGTCTCGGCCAGAAAGGCGCGCACCAGCTCGCCGGAGGTGGAGTAACTGGTATCAATGACCAATGCCAGCTCCTCGATCTTTTTACTCTCCCGGCTTTCCAGCGGCTCGATAAGGGGCAGGTTGCCGTACACTGAAAGGCCGTAGGTGTAGAAGTTCAAATCAAACTCGTCCGGGTCCAGCTTGACCTCCTCGCGCAGGACGCAGAACCGGCGCAGAAAGTCCTTGTAGCTGCGGCGGCTGCGGTTGGCGGCTTTGACCTGCTGCTTCAGTGCATCGGTGCCCTCGCCCGCCTCCTTGTCCCGCAGGTCCAGCTCGGTCTGCATCCGCTCACCGATCTTCTGCCACGTTTTCTGCGGCAGGGGAGTGGGCATCTGCTGGGGCTGCTCCGGGGCATCCTTCGGCCACAGGCGGTGGTCGTCGGTGACAAATTCCCGTTCCAGCTGCCGCAGCACGCCGGGCGTCTGCCGGGTGAGCCAGCGGTACACCGGGGCTGCCGCCACCACCTTTTCCTCGGCGGTGATCTGCCGGTAGGCGTTCTGCCGCACATAGGTCAGCGGACGCGTCACGCTTTTGCGCTGTAAGCTGTCGATGACGTTTTCCACCGCGATATCGCACGCAAGGCTCCACAGCTGCGGCTCCCGGCGGCCTTTCAGCCATAAGTGCCGGAACACGCAGTGGAAGACGGTGTGCAGATACAACCGGTTGAGATACTTCGGGTTCTCCTGATAAAGCTGCAGCAGGCGCTGCGGCTGGTAATACAGGGTCTGTCCGTCCGTAGCCAGCACTCGGCAGCGCTCGTCCGGGGCGGGGGACAGGGCGCTGAGCGCCATATCCAGAAACCGGAAGTCCAGATACAGCCCGCTGCGCACCACCGCCAGCACCTCGCCGCCCATGCGCGCCTGCCACTCCTCGTGGGTCTCTGGCCGCTGGGACTGGAAAGGCTTGCGGGGGTCGAAAAATTTTTCCTTTGGCAATGATTTCACCTCACAACGCATCGTCATCCCTTATAAACTCCCCCAGTCGCCTACGGCGACAGCCCCCTCTATGATGGGGCCTTTGGCAAAACCGGAAACTCACCCTTACTGCCAAAGGCTCCCTCCCAGAGGGAGCTGGCTGCGAACAGCGAGAGCAGCCTGAGGGAGTGTCCTTGACTGAAAGGGCACTCCCATTAAAAATCAAAATCGTACCGCTGCTTTTTGGGCTGGGGGGCATATTTTTTGTGTTCCGCATCTGCCAACAGGGCGGCAGCGGCGGCGTTCTCCGCCTTGGCGGCAAGGGCGGCGGCAGACGCAAAGGCGGCTTTATCCAGCACGTCCAGCGCCAGCAGGGCGCGGATGCTGTCGGTGTCTTGCGCCTTCAAAAGGCGGGCGAACACCCGGTCGGTGTTGGTTGCCAGAAACGCCCGGTAGTGCCCGGCAGCAGCTTCGGTCAGCTGCCACGGATACCGCAGGCGGGCAAAGCAGAGCATGGTCATAACGGCGGCGTCATCGGCATCGTGCCCCTGCGGGAAGATGGCGTCATATTCTGCGGGAAGGAATTTATTGTCGAGAAAACACTGCCGGTAATGGTATCCCTGCCCGGAAAAGGTGTGCAGCAGGATGTGGGCGGGGGTCTCCTCGATATCCTCCCAGTAGGCAGGGTACCACAGCGCCGCCAGCGGTGCGGCGGCACCGGCGGGCCAAAACTGCGCCTGCACCGCCTCGGTGATGTTGTTCACCAGTGCAAACAGGCCGGTGGGCTGCTCCGGTGCGGCCTGCACCCGCAGGGTCTCCAGCGCAAAGCAGTTCAAAAACACATCGCTGCCCACGGTCAGGCTGCTGCTGCCCACCGTGAGCAGACGCAGGCTGCGGCAGTTGTAAAAGGCGCAGCTGCCAATGACCTGTACGCTGTCCGGCAGGGTGACTTCCTCCAGAAAGCTGCCGCACACCGGATGCAGCTCCGGTTCGTCCTCTGCCGGGGCGTCAAGATCAAAATCGTACCGGCGGGCGGGCTTTTGCCCCACCGCCAGCCCGAATGCCCGGGTCAGCCGCACCGCGCCGTCCGCGCCTACCGCGCAGCGGCAGAGGGCATCCGGTGCAGGCAGGCTGCGGGGCTTTTCGGAAAAGCAGTAGTCGCCCAGCTCGGTCAAAGCAAGACTGCCGCCTTCCGGGGCGGGCAGTGTGCCCGGCAGCGCCACACAGGGCGCTGTGCCGTACACCCGCACCAGCCGTGCCGTCTGTGCCGAAAGGGGCAAGATATCCAATATCAGTTCGTTTGCCTGTTCTACCATGCTGCGACCTCGTTTTTTGCATTGTATTCAGCTTTCAGTATACCGCGAACAGGGGGTGATTGTCCAGTGCAGAGAAAGATTTGAACGGGTCTGTGCAGCGGGGCGCGACACCCGGCAGCTCTGCCGGTACTCCCCTTTTGTCACATCTCGTTCAAGTTCTCTGCCCCGCCGGTGCTGTTAAACGAAATTGCCGTATAAAACAAAAAAGACAGCTATCAAAAGCTGTCTTTTTTGTGGTGCAGTAAAGCAATCCAAATCCGAACCATTTCCCTTTGATGCGGCTTCTGCCGCTTCTCCAAAAGTCACGGTCTGTGTTCCTTCTTTATAGTTGAAGGTTATCAAAACCTTATCATCGTACAGATAAATCGCATTGATGAAGGTATCCACCAGCGCCTGCCGCTGGTCTTTCAGGCTCATATCCAGCTTACGGAACCGCAGCAGCCATCGCAATCCAACTTTTGATCGTTTGCAACATCGTTGGATTGCATATCGCAAATATGCTGTTTTCGTGTTGCACTATTTTCTTAACTTGCGAAAAAAATCACAGCAGTGCGTTTTCCAGATCGCTCAGCATTTCGCTCAGTGCCTGAATGCCGCCCTCTGCGGTGTACCAGACATTCGGGTGTGCCAGATAAACGACGTGGCCGTTCTTGTAAGCATCCGTGCTCTTGACCAGCTCGTTTTCCAGGATTTCCTGTGCCATCTGCGCGCCATCGGTGCCAATGGCTGCATCGCGGTCCATGGCGAAGATGTAGTCGGGGTTCTTGTCCACAATGAACTCGAAGGAAGCCTCGTTGCCGTGGGTCGAAGTGTCGATATTGGCATCCACGCCGATGTTCTCAAAGCCGATCTCCTTGCCGATGATGGAGCAGCGGCTATCGTTGCCCAGAACATTGAAGCTGCCGCTGGTGGTCATGCCGACGATGGCAGTCTTGCCCTCTGCAAAGGCTTTCAGGGCGTCGATGCGGCTGTCAAAATCCGCCATCAAAGCTTCCACATGGTCTTCCAGACCAAAGATGGAAGCGATGGTCATGGCGTTTTCACGGGTGCTTTCCACAACGCCCTTTTCGGCGTCAGTCGCAAGGAAAACAACGGGTGCGATCTCGCATAGGGCATCATAGGATTTGGAGAGGCGTCCGCCGATAAAGATGATGTCCGGCTCGCAAGCCATGACTGCTTCCATATCGGCTTCCTTGATGTTGCCAAGGTTCACAATACTGTCATTGGTGACATAGCTCTGAAGATAATCCAGAGAGGTAGATGCCGTGCCGACCACACGGTCGCCAACGCCCAGTTCATCCAGAATGTCCAGAGAAGCAAGGTCGAGGATCGCAATGCGCTGCGGGTCAAAGGGCACTTCCACGTCCACTAACTCCTTTGCACCGTTGAACGCCTTGATGGTCACAGATTCCGGTGCAGCTTCCGAAGAGGCTGCGGCTTCGCTGGATGCAGCCACAGAGGATGCCACGGAGCTTGCCGTGGAGGAGGAAGCACCGCAGGCGGCGAGAACACCCGCTGCACTCACAGCGGCCATAGCGGTCAAAAACGAACGACGAGAAATTTTCTTCATAAGAATGCTCCTTTTAAAAAGTACTGAAATCAATAATATATCGACAAAGGCTTGCCTTCGATCTGCATGATCTCAAAGTCTACCTTGTAGATATCGGACAGGTTTTCTTTGGTGATCACTTCCTGCACGGTGCCAAACTTTGCGATTTTTCCATCCACGAAGGCGCAGATGTAGTCGGAATAAAACGCAGCATAGTTGATCTCGTGCAGAACAAGGATTACCGTTTTGCCCAGCTCATCGCACAGGCGGCGGACGATGCGCATGAGGTTGGTTGCGTGGTAAATATCCAGATTGTTGGTCGGTTCATCCAGCAGGATATACTCGGTGTCCTGCGCAATGACCATGGCTATATAGGCACGCTGCCGCTGACCGCCGGACAGTTCATCGATGAACTGCTCCTCAAAATCGCCCAGTTCCATGTAGGCGATGGCACGGTCAATGATCTCGTTGTCCTCTTGGGTCAGCCGTCCGCCGGAGTACGGAAAGCGGCCAAACGCAACCAGTTCCCGGACAGTCAGCTTCATCTGGACGTTGTTGGCTTGGGTCAGGATGGCGAGCCGCTTGCTCAGTTCACGGCTTTTCCAGTGCGTGATCTCCGTCCCCTCAAAATCCACAAGACCGCTGTCCCGTGCGATCAGCCGGGACAACATTCCCATCACGGTGGATTTTCCCGCACCGTTCGGACCGATAAGGGAAAGGACTTTACCTTTCGGAATCTCAAAACTCACGCCATCGACAACGGCTTTGCCATCGTAGCGTTTGGTGATCTCTTTTACAAACATGGTGTTATGCCTTTCTCTGGGTGAGCAGCAGATACAGGAAATACACGCCGCCGCCCACGGTGATGAACACACTGACCGGAACCGAGTAAACGAACACCCGCTCCACCAGAAGCTGTCCGCCGATCAGAACAGCCATACCGAACAAAACAGAGCCGGTGATGAGCTGGCTGTGCCGGTAGGTGCGCAGGAACTGCCGGGAAAGGTTGGCAATGATAAGCCCCAGAAATGCCAGCGGCCCGACCATAGCGGTGGCTGTTGCAATGTACAGTGTGACCCCCAGCAGCAGCCGGCGAATGCAGCGGTCATAATCTACGCCCAGATTGATGGCCTGATCTTTGCCCAGTGTCAGAACGTCCAGCAGCGCAAGCTCTTTCCGGAAGGCAAAAGCGACCAGCGCAAGAACCGCAACGGACAGCACCAGAATCGCCGAATTGACATTGGAAAAGCTGGCGACCAGATCCGTCAGCAGCGTGTCGTACTCGTTGGGGTCCATCACACGGGTCAAGGTCGTCTGGATGCTGGAAAAGAACGAGGTCAGCACCGTGCCGATGAGCAGAACGTACAGAACATTGTGGTTCGTTTTCCGGAACAGATAGCTGTAGATCACGGTGGCAACAGCGCCCATAATGGCAAGGTCTACCGCAAAGGCTGCGTTGGCATTGACCGCCAGAAAGCTGCCCGAACCCGCCACAAAGAACACCGCTGTGTGGATCAGCGAATAAAGCTGGTCCATACCCAGCAGGCAGGGCGTAACGATGGTGTTGTTGATGATGGACTGGAACACGATGGAGGCACTTCCAATGGCAAATGCCGTGATGAGCATGGCGATCAGCTTGGGCGTGCGGATGCGCATGGCGTAGGCAAATAATTTTTGGTTTTTGAAATGGACCCCCACTGTCATATAGCCCGCGCAGGCCAGCAGAACAAGAAGCAGAAGGATCAGCAGGCGCAGATGGTTTTTGTGCGTTTTCATGCTGCACCTCCGGTTTTCTTGGCAGCTTTGCCCAGCCGGACTGCCTTGCGTCCATGCCGAAGCCGATACAGCAGCAGACCGACAAACAGGATACTGCCGATAACGCCAACGATCAGCTCGATGGGCAGCTCGTAGGGATAGATCACAACCCGCCCGATCATATCGCAGACCAGCACGAACACAGCGCCAAACAGAGCGGTATCCACCAGCGTTCCGCGGATCTGGTCACCCTTGAACATTGCTACGATATTGGGCACAATGAGACCGATGTAGGAGATCGAGCCGACCACGACAACAACGGATGCCGTGATCATGGCAGCAATGGTCAGACCCATAAACAGCACCAGATCATACGGAACGCCGAGGTTCTGAGAAAAATCTTTTCCCATACCCACGATATTGAAGTGATTGGCAAATACAAATGCCAGAACCACCAGCGGTACCGTCAGCCAGACAAGCTCATACCGCCCACGAATGACGGTGGAAAAATGACCGACCAGCCAGCTGGAAAGAGCCTGTGTCATTTCATATTTGTAGGCAAGATAATTGGTAACGCCCATTACGATGTTGGAGAACATGATGCCGACCAGCGGGACCATGACAACATCCTTGAACTGGATACGCTGGATGAACCAGACAAAGACCCATGTACCCAGAACGGCACAAACGAAGGAAAAGGCAGCACGTCCCCACAGGGTAGAACCCGGTGCAAACAGCAAAGCCAGCAGAATGCCAAACTGTGCAGAAGAGATCGTTGCGCCTGTGGTGGGCGAAACAAACTTGTTCATGCAGAGTTGCTGCATGATAAGCCCCGCCACGCTCATGCCAATGCCTGTGCAGAGGATGGCAAGCAGACGCGGCAGGCGGGAGATCAGAAAGATCTCCCATGTTTCCACGCTGCCTATAAGCAGGTCAGAAGGCCGGATGTCCAGCACCCCGACAAACAAAGAACAAACCGAAAGAATCATCAGCAGAACGCCGAGAAAAACAGTGGAACAATGATTACGAATGAAAAGCCCTCCTTGAGATTAGTGCAAACTAACTTTTTTTGAAAATAAAAAGAGAACGCCTGTGTGTGAAGAAACTGGTCTTACGTGTTCACACACAGCGCGTTCTGCTGAAGGGATTATATCATATGGCATCGATGGGTTTCAAGTGGCAAACTCTCACGAAGGTTTTGCATAACAAACCATCCTTCTTTGTTGATTCCTACAAAGTTGCTCCGAACAAAAAGAGCCTTTGCATTTGTTGGTAAAAATCACCATGCGTCTTCAGCGCAAAACCTCCAGCAGACGCCTGCCGGCTTCCTGCTGCGATTCCCCAAACGCCACCGCCAGCTCCTCCCGCAGGACACGCTCTACCATCTGGTAGAAGTAGGTATCCATAGCGTTGATCTTTCGGCCGCGGCTTTGCTGCTGGGTCTGCTTTTGCCCCAGCTCCTTGAACAGGGTCAGGTATTGGTAAAAATCGTTGGTGTGCAGCAGCGCTTGATAATGTTCTGCCAGCGCTGTCTGTACCCCCGCCGGGATAGGCAGCTTCTCCGCTTTGATGCGTGCAAGGTCGGCTTCCGCCTGCTGTGCCGGGGTCACCGGACGCAGCGCCGCTTCCTTTTCCGTGGGGATATAGCTGCGGTCGTGGGAATCCGAAAAATAGGGTCGGAGGGTGTAATACTCTCTGGCGGACTCATCGCAAAAGCGCCGCAGCCCGACGCCTTCCACCTCGTGCACTCCCAGATTTCCGTAAACCACCAGCGCCCCCGCTTGAAACCGTGACATGGTATTGCCTCTTTCCCTTGTATGGAAAGGCTGCAAAAACAGACTTTCCAGCGTAATTTTACTCTTTACTTTATTGTACCACGGCAGGTTGGCGGGCTTCAAAGGGCATCTTCCACAAAGTTTGCCTCGTGCAATCTGCGCAGAATGCCCAGTACAATTCTTGTGCAAAACTGCCTTTGCAAATTCCAGACAGGCAGGCTATAATGATTTCGTACAACGAGTAGCACTCATGCGTAAAACCGGTTGCATGAGGGCTGCCCGTTGTTTTTATTTGCCCCAAAATGGAAAGGTAAGGTGAATCCCATGGAAAGTTCCAATCAGTTTCTCGGCACGGAACGCATCGGCAAGCTGATGCAGAAGTATGCGATTCCGTGCATTATTTCGCTGCTGGTGGGTGCGCTGTATAACATCGTGGACCAGATCTTTATTGCAAACGCCAGCTATCTGGGCTCCTACGGCAACGCCGCCAATACGGTCGTTTTCCCCCTGACGGTGGTGGCGCTGGCCATTGCCGTGATGATCGGTGATGGCTGCTGCGCCTTCGTCAGCATCAGCCTTGGGCAGAACGAGGTCCCCAAGGCAAAGCGGAGCGTCGGCAATGCGGTGGTGATGTGTCTGGTCAGCAGCATTGTGCTGGCCGCGCTCTATCTGATTTTTGCGGACACCATTCTTGCCATGTTCGGCGGAACGGTGAACGCCGAGACCTACCACCACTCCCAGGAGTATTTCTTTTATATCACGCTGGGCGTGCCGTTCTATATGTTCGGGCAGGCCATGAATCCCATCATCCGCGCGGACGGCAGCCCTCGGTTTGCCATGGTGTCCACCCTTGCGGGTGCGGCGCTGAACATCATTCTGGACCCCATCTTCATTTTCGGTTTCCGCTGGGGCATGATGGGCGCGGCGGTGGCTACCGTCATCGGTCAGCTGGTCACGGCAGCACTGGCAGTGTGGTATCTGCTGCACATGAAGATCATCCGTCCTGAAAAGGGCGACTACCGGCTGAAAGGCTCCATCTGCGGCCGCACCCTGACCCTTGGCATGACCAGCTTTCTGTCCCAGATCAGCCTTGTGGCGGCTATGGCAGCCATCAACAACATGATCCGCAAATACGGCGCACTGGATGCCGTGTTCGGGCAGGAGCAGTACGCTCAGATCCCCATGGCGGTGGTGGGCATCGTGATGAAGTTCTTCCAGATCGTCATCTCCATCGTGGTGGGCATGGCGGCTGGCTGCATCCCCGTGGTGGGTTTCAACATGGGTGCCAAAAAGCCCACCCGTGTGAAGGAGCTGTTCACGAAGCTGCTGCTGGCAGAAGCCGCAGTGGGTGCCGTTGCACTGGTGCTGGTGGAGCTGCTTCCCCGGCAGCTCATCGCCCTGTTTGGTTCCGCCAACGAGAGCGTTTACTACACCGATTTTGCCGTGAAGTCCTTCCGCATCTACCTGTGCATGATTATTCTGGCCTGTGTCAACAAAGCCTGCTTCATCTTTTTGCAGGCCATGGGCAAGGCAGCGGAATCCACCGCCCTGTCCATGGTGCGTGAGGTGGTGTTCGGCGTGGGCTTTGCCCTACTGCTGCCCCGGTTCTTCGGGCTGGACGGTGTGTTGTACTCCATGCCCATGTCGGATATCCTCACCTTCCTGATTGCAGGCTATCTGATCTGCAAAACCTACCGTGAACTGAACCAGAAAGGAGAAGTCTAATGAAAAAACGCATCATCACCATCAGCCGCGAATTTGGCAGCGGCGGCAGAACCATCGGCAAGCTGGTGGCAGAGCATCTGGGCATCCAGTGCTACGATGCCGAACTGATCCAGAAACTGGCTGTCGAAAGCGGCTTTGACGAGAGCTACATCAAGGAGGCCGGAGAGTACACTCCCGGCGGCTTCCTCGCCTCTGCCTTCACTGACCGCAGCTTCGGTCCCACTAACGAGGACCTGCTCTGGAAGCTGCAATACCGGATCATCCGGGAGCTGGCAGAAAAAGAGCCCTGCGTCATCGTAGGGCGCTGCGCCGATTTTATCCTGCAAGACCGCACCGACTGCCTGAAGGTCTTTGTCCACGCGGACATGAAGTTCCGGGCTGACCGCATCGTGCGGGTCTACGGGGAGCGGGAGAAATCGCCCGAGGCCCGTCTGAAGGAGAAGGATAAGCGCCGTGCCGCCTACTACCGCTTCTATACCGATATGAAATGGGGCGATGCCGCCAACTATCATATTGCGCTGGACAGCGGGGTCATCGGCATTGAAAAAAGCGCAGAGATCATTGAAAGTCTTGCGTAAGCCGTATCCGAGGCAAGTCCTACGCCAATAGAGCAAAACAAAAAATCCGAACCCTTCTCTTATCGAGAAAAGGTTCGGATTTTCTATTTTAGCGGCAGTCCTCCCGGGAGACATTCCTACGGGTTGGGAACCGCGCACTAACAAAAGCCCCACTGGGGCTTTT
>OFMV01001845.1_pt1 | contig 15394 bp, 10 predicted proteins | sample 1541881 | NCBI WGS metagenome assembly OFMV01 (sample SAMN04209220, study PRJEB22552) | human gut metagenome | biome: gut; material: feces | host: Homo sapiens | place: USA: Oklahoma
TTAATCAATTGAGAAGGCCCATACAAACTATAACTTAACTGAAGAGGATATGCACTTATGAGTAATGAATTTATCAACCTTGGCTCCGCCACGAGCAGTCGCGACGATTTTAGTCTTCGCTATATTTCTATTTCTAAATACGAAGGTGACTGGAACTCTCTACCGCACACACATCAGTTCTCAGAACTCTTCTATGTTTTGCGCGGTGAGGGTGTCTTCTATATAGAAGATGAAAAAGTTTCTATGAAAACAGATGATTTAATGATCATTAATCCTTATGTAGAACACACTGAAAAAACACTTCCAAACAACCCAATGGAATACATTGTATTTGGTGTTGAAGGACTTGCGTTTTCTTTCGATGATCCTGAACAGGACGCTTCAAAAGGATATAGTTTCTATAGTTATGGTTCTGATAAAAATCAGTTTATTAATTTTGCACAATTAATGATGCATGAATTTCAAGAACAAAAACCCGGATTTGAAAAAGTCTGTCACGGATTACTTGAGGTTCTTCTGGTATACATTTCCAGAAAGCAAAACCTTTCTGTTATTTCTGAATCCTCTTTCCAGCTTTCTAAGGAATGTGCATTAGCTAAACGATATATTGATACAAACTATTCCCAAAATATTACATTGGATTTATTAGCTGAGATCACACATATCAATAAATTTTATCTGGCACATTCTTTTACAGAATGCATTGGTCAATCTCCGATCAACTATTTAGCAGATCGAAGGATCGAAGCATGCAAAGAACTTTTGACAACCTCAGATCTCTCTGTAACACAGATTGCCTCCAGTGCAGGTTTCTCTTCCCAATCTTATTTCTCACAGATCTTTAATAAGAAGGTTGGAATGTCACCAAGGCAATACCGTAAATTATATTCACATGTAAAAAGGGAGTAATATATTTATACCAAGAAAGGGCTGGCACATGCCAGCCCTTTCTTTTGAAAGAATTCTTGAAAACTTCTTTCCTTTTACTTTTCAGGAAAATTTTTATCTTCTTTTACGTCTGCGTAAAATAACTGTAACGCTGGCACCTGCTGCCAGTATTGTCGCAGTTCCCCACAAGATCAGTGGAGTTGCATCTCCGGTCTTAACCGCACCTGACTTCTTATCAGAATTATTCTTCTTGGAATTATCTTTCTTAGAATTATCTTTCTTAGAATCATCTTTCTTATCATTATCAGTTGCAGGTTTTTCAATCAATTCCGCATATGCCTTATTGATTGCTGCTGCCATTGCATCAACTTTATCCTGTTTGGATTCTTTCAGACCTTTTTCTACTGCTGCTACTGCATCATCTAAAGCTTTCAGACTTTCCTTTGTATACTTACTTCTGTCGATCTTTCCTGCTTTTTCCAAAGCTGCGTTCACTGCTGTATAATCGGCGTCTTTTTCTGGTTCTACCACTGGTTTTTCTACCAGTTCATTTAATGCTTTCTCAATCGCTGCTGCCATTGCATCAACTTTGCTCTGTTCGGATTCTTTCAGACCTTTTTCTACTGCTGCGATTGCATCATCCAAAGCTTTCAGACTTTCTTCTGTATACTTACTTCTGTCAATCTTCTTTGCTTTTTCCATTGCTGCGCTTACTGCTGTGTAGTCTGCTTCCTCTTCTACAGCTGGTTTCTCAACTAATGCTGCATAAGCCTTATTGATTGCTTCTGCCATTGCATCAACTTTATCCTGTTTGGATTCTTTCAGACCCTTTTCTACCGCTGCTACTGCATCATCCAAAGCTTTCAGACTTTCTTCTGTATATTTACTTCTGTCAATCTTTTCTGCTTTTTCTATTGCTGCGTTCACTGCTGTATAATCTGCGTCTTTTTCTGGTTTAACTACTGGTTTTTCTACCAGATCACCTAACGCTTTCTCAATCGCTGCTGCCATTGCATCAACTTTGCTCTGCTCGGATTCTTTCAGGCCCTTTTCTACTGCCGCTACTGCATCGTCCAAAGCTTTCAGACTTTCTTCTGTATATTTACTTCTGTCAATCTTATTTGCTTTTTCCATTGCTGCATTCACAGCTGTGTAATCAGCGTCTTTTTCTGGTTTCGGTTCTTCTGCCTTTTTCTTAACTGTTACTGTTACAGAAGCAGTCAACTCCTTCGGATTGGTAACATCATCTGCAAAGGAAAGCTTTCCTGTCAGAGTATAGTCTCCTGCTTTATTTCCATCGTAGTTGTCTGTATTCCATGTAACACTTGCTATTCCTTTTGTTCCGTCTGTGTAGCTTACTTCTACTTCTGTCGGAAGTCCAAGATCTGTTGCCGCTGTTCCGTATGCAACTTCTTTCTTATCCAGTTTTGCAACGGACTTAATCTCATACGGTTTCTTTGTAACTGTTACCTTGATAGAAGCTTTCACGCCATCTGGGTTTTTCATATTCTTACCCATTGTCAGTGTTCCTTCCAATGTGTAAGTTCCCGGTGTTGTCTGGTAATCACCTTCTGCCCATGTTACTTCTACTTCTTGATCCAAGTTTCCTGTCACTGTGACAGTTACTTTCTCTGGTAATTCAAGCTTCTTAAATGCAGTTCCTTCTTCTACTGAAATTCCTTCTGGGTTTGTTACACTAAGTACTTTTACACTATTTTTCATTTCAAAAGAAAACTGCTTTGGAAGTGCTGACTGTCCTGCTGCTGTCTTTGCAACAATCTTAACAACGTATGTGCCGTCTTCCAAATCCTTAAGTGTGAACTCTTTTTCTGTCGTATTACCTTTCAGCTGACCATTGACATAAATTTCATAGCTTGCGAAAGTGGAGCCTTCTTTTAATGTCCATGTGAGTTTTACAGAATCATCACTGACCGGAGTCTTTGTAACAGACTCGATCTCACCTTTTGTTGATCCGTCACCCATTGTTGCCACATTGCTGATCTCAATTGCCTTCTCTGATGCAACATCTACACTATTCAGAGCATATACTTTGAAGTTATAAGTTGTTCCAGGTGTCAGATTCTCCAGTGTTACGGTTGTACCACTTACAATCTTTTCAATTCCATTCTTTTCATCAACTACTTTGTATTTTGCTGCTCCCAGAACCTTCGTCCATTTCAGTACAACTTTCTTGCTTTCCACAAGAACTGCTGAACCTGTCTGGTCTTCTACTGTAGGAACTTTCGGTGCTCCAAGTGCTCTGATTGCTGCATCTAATGCTTCTTTCTTTTCATCTACAGTTTCCTTTGTTGCAGCTGCATCATTCATTACCGCAACCGCAGCATTATATGCGTCCATAAATGCATTCCAGTTTGTCTCATCATATTCTGATTTAACAAGTGCTGCTCCTGCCTCAACTGATTCCTGGAGCGCTGCTTTATCAACTGTTGCACCTTCGCCTGGTGAAAAGATCTTTAAGTAATCCAGGTTGACCTGATATTTTCCGTCACGCTCAGCTGCCACACATTTGATTGTGTGCTTACCATTCTCAAGACCTTTCTTTGAGAAGATAAGTTCCTGCTTTTCTCCAGTGCCTGAACCCGCTAATGAACAATTTTCAATCTTGTTATCATCAATATAAACATCAAAGCTTGCAAAGTTAGCATGCTTCTGAGAATAAACATCTACGCCAGTTCCAGTGAATGTATATGTAAAAGAGTGTCCCTTACCATTCTCACCATCTCCAGTTTCTGTTTTTGTTCCACCATGTTGTCCATTCTCAGCCCAGGTATACCATGACTCACCCTCCCATTTGATATCATTACTTTTTGTTCCGTATGTATTTGTTCCTGACGCCGGTGGATTACCATCTTCTACGATTGTCTCAACATCTGCCACATCCTGTTTGATTGCAACTGTCAGTTCAATTGTGCCAGACTTTGTAGCATCTGCAGCGGATGTTGCAGTGATAGTAACTGTTCCGTTCTTACTTAAGAATGTTACCAGTCCGTTTGTATCTACTGTTGCAATGCTATCATCTGATGTACTCCATGTAACTGTTTTATCTGTTGCATTCTCCGGTTCTACAGTTGCTTTTAACTGTAATGTGCTGTTTGCTTTAGATACTGTAGTCATTCCGGATTTGGAGCTTACTGTCACACCTGTCGGTGCTACCAGTGTTGAATCTAGAATTTCAAATGCATCAAGTTCAATCTTTGTACCAGAACTTGCAGCCTGTTTCTCATTGAGAACTTTCAGCTGAAGTGTATGGATTCCTGCTTTAAGGTCATCTTTGCTGAAGTATTCCACCTGACGCACTGTGCTTGCACTATATGTATCAACTACTTTCTGGGACTCGCCATCGATAAATACTTCAATCTTACCTCTGTCTTTATTCGTACAACCAATTACCTTGATTCCTGTTCCCTTAAATGTAAGAGTAACCGTCTCTCCGCCCTTTGGACTATTCAGATATTGAATTGTATCCATATAGTTGACATTTTTATCCTGTGTCCAGTTGCCCCATTCACCTACATATGCGATTCTTTCATCAGCATTGTCAATCTTACCTGCGCCAATCGGCTCTGTTACAGTTACTACTGCACTCTTTTCAGATTCAATTCCATCCACAACTGCGGTCACCTGATATTTCATTGCTCCAAGTGTCTTGTATGCTGTTGTATCTTTATAAGTTGTTGTTGTTAAACCTGTCTCAATACAGATCACATCACCATCTTCTACCTGACGGTATACATTATATGTTACATTGCTTCCCTCTTCTGCTGTCACAGCGTTCCAGGAAAGGTTTACATTTTCAGCATCTGCACGAAGTGCTGTCAGTCCTGTCGGAGCTGTCACAGTAGCGGATGTCGGAATGTCCTTTAATGTATAACTCTTTCCTGCTTCTGTTACGAAAGAAATACGGTTTTCCTTTACAGGTGTCACATCAACTACATTTCCATCACTGTCTACCACTGTTGCAAGAGATGCATTCGCTGTCTGCACAACTGCTTCTCCGCCATTCTTAGAAAGGATTGTAGCAGTTTTTACATTTCCATCTGCCCAGTCCATAGATACTTCAAAGTTACCCTGTGCAACCAATCCATCTACACTTCCGTTAGCCCAAGCGTCTGGAACTGCCGGAAGAAGATTGATATATCCTGCATTGCTCTGCAGAAGCATCTCAGCTACACCTGATGTATATCCGAAGTTTCCATCAATCTGGAAATATTTTGGCTCATGATAATCGAACAAGTTCGCATAGATTCCATTCTTGAACAGGTTCTCAATAAGCTGAAGAGCTTTATTTCCATCACCAAGTCTTGCCCAGCTGTTGATTCTCTGTGCCATTCCCCATCCGGTACTCACGTCCGTACGGTTCTGCATGGAAACCTTTGCTGCTGCAAACCATTCTGCATTGTCCTCTGTGATGAGATCTCCAGGATAAAGTCCGAGCAAGTGAGACATATGACGGTGACCATATCCATCACCCATTGAATTAACAGTTGTCTCTGTATACCACTCTTTAATCTGTCCGCTATCACCAACTTCAATTGGTCCTTTCAGATCTGCCTGGTTTGCTTTCCATGTAGCTACCAGCTCGGCATCTTTTCCAAGTACCTCTGCAGCTTTAATCGTATCTTCATATAACTGCCAGATCAAAGACTGCTCATATGTATTTCCATTTGTAACCGGTCCATGCTCCGGTGAAAATGCCGGTGAAGATACCAACTTTCCATCTGCTCCACGAACAAGCATCTGGTCATACAGTTTAGCTTCTTCTTTCATCATTGGATAGATATTATTTTCTAAGTAAGAAGTATCTCCAGTATATTCATAATAATCCCAGCAATTCTGTAAGATCCACGGTACTGCAGCCGGTGACCATCCCCAACTAAAGTCCCATCCAGGACATGTCCATCCAAACGGATTGTTCTGTGTATGTGCCATGAATCCATTTTCTTCACCTTCGGCACTGGAAACTCCTGCATAGATTGCCGCGGTCACACGCCCCGGTTCTCTCAAAGCATCGATATAATCGATCAGTGGTTCTGCACACTCTGCCATGTTGGTAGAATATGTCGGCCAGTAGTTCATCTGTAAGTTTACATTCATATGGTAGTCTGAATGCCATGGAGAATTGTTCGCTCCTACCCACAGTCCCTGAAGATTGGAAGGAAGTGTCTCTCTTACATAACCATTCTCATCTGTAGTTGTCTCTCTGGAAGACTCAATTGTCATAAATCTTCCATACTGGAATAACATAACTTCCAACTGACGTCTTTCAGCATCTGTTGCAGTTCCTGCTTTGTATGCAGAAAGAAGTTCGTCTGTTGGCTTTGTTGAGACTGTCTGTCCAAGATTCAGATCCACACGGTCAAAGATCTTCTGATAATCACTTACATGATTTGCTTTCAGTTCTTCGTATGTCTTCGCTGCCGCCTGATCTACATACCATTTCACACGACTTGTCAGTTCATCCGCAGATTCGCCTGTTCTATAGGACGGATATTCATCCTTATAATCTGTTCCTATAGACGTGATGATGGTAACCTCACTTGCTCCGGAAACACTTACTTTTCCATTCCCATCTTTCACAGTACCGGCATTGTCAGTAATAACCTGTGTCTGGGATGTGAATTTCATCTGATTGTCTTTAAGCTGTCCGTTGATGGAAATCAATCCATTTGATACTTTTGTATCCCAATCTCTCTTATAGCTGCTATCACCAATCCCATTAACAGCATCCCCTCTGTTATTATCCGGTTCTACACTTACATCCAGACTGATCTTCTCAGAACCGTCTGCTGTGATATGAGTAACAATAACATTGTCCGGATAGCTTGTGAAGTTCTCTCTTGAATAATGGGTACTTCCTTTATCATAATTAACACCGGCAATTGCTGTATTCAGATCCAGATCACGAGTGTAATTTTTCACATCGCTGTTGGATGATACATTCTTAAAATCGATATACATATTTCCAAAACTCAGATAATATCCATATCCATTTGTTCCGTTATCATCACTTGCACCTATCAAGTTTCTTTTTGCAAGATTAGTTGCAGAATTATCCTGGCCATTCGCAAAGTACTCATGGATTGAATTCATTGTCGCTCCATTATTTCCTTTATTCTCCAGATTACCTCCATTGTAATTCTTTCTACTCTCACTTGGTCCTCCTGACCAAAGTGATTTTTCATTGAGCTGGATACGTTCTCTGGTAATTCCACCAAATACCGTTCCACCGATTCCTCCATTACCTATAGGAAGGGACTTTTCCTGCCATCCTTGGTAATACTTGGTAATATCTGCCGGGCTCGTATACCATAGCTTCAGATCATTATTACCGGTCTGCTGCGTTACAGCCGCTGGTTCTGCATGGACCTGCGTTGCCATATACGGCATAGATGTCACAGCTACCGCTGCTGCACAAGCACTTGCAAGCACCCTCCATTTCATTTTCCTTCTCATAATTTCCCTTTCTGATACATATTTGATGTATCTTTTTTATTGTCTTAAGATTCATCTGTTTTTGGACAGACTCCACCTAGTGACTGATTATTCTCATTGTAAATTTTTTCTATTCATTGTGCTTGTTTAATTCATCCTTTATAGGTGCCTTTTTTGTCAAATTCGGAACTCCAGTATTCCTTTTCATTTATGCTATTTCTTTTTCATTGCCTTGTAACCAATCAGTACTGTCCACTGCTCGCTACAGTCGTCCCATATACCAGACAATTCTTCCCTTCACATCATCCATATCAACAACTCCAAACGCTCTGGAATCGTCGGACACTTCTCTATTATCTCCCAGTACGAAGATCTGGTCATCACCTACCGTCAATGGATAGCTTACTTGATTGTTTTCCTCAGTCAGTGTCTCACCAAGCGTTCCTTCCTGCTTTTCTTCTGCTCCGTTCACATACAGCTTGCCGTTCTGTATATTCACAGTATCCCCGGCCACAGCCACGATTCGCTTCACAAACTCTTCTCCATCCGGTCTTTTCAAGACAATCACATCTCCGGCTTTATAATCACTGACTCTTTGGTTATACACAACCTTCTCACCACTGTGCAATATCGGATACATAGAGTTTCCCTGCACTGTTGAAATTCCCATCAAAGCATAGAATAACACCATAATAAGTATGATCAGGACAACAAATTCTAATGTTATCACTGCACGGTATTTGCGCATCTGTTTCTTCTTTCTTCTTCCGATCGGAGTTGAAAACCTTATCTGTTCCAACGGATTCCCAAGTCCGATACTCTACTCATTAAAATACGGTAATTCCTTGCTGCATGTCAATGAGTTTCACTAAAAGAAACAGCAGCCGGAACATTGCTGCCCCGGCTGCCATTTCATCCTAGAATTTCTTCTAATTTAAGAATTTCTTCTAAACTTTTGTTTTTACTTCACGATCTTTTCATTCCCGCTTATTCCTGTATCACCGAATTGTCTTTTTTCGCATCTCCTGAATACAGGTCATCCAGCTGATCTTCCAGATCTTTCTGCTGCTTTTTCAAGTCTCGATTTCTGACACCGAATACAACGATTACTGCCAGCAATATAAGCAATGCAAGAAGGTCCAACCAGCAAAAACCAAATTTGGTATGTTCAAATAAATATGCCATATGTCTCCCTCCTTATCTTAATCGACAGTTTCTATTGTTTCTCAGTGGAGAGAGGGAGCTCTCTCTTTGCAAGCTCGCAATCAAGCGCCTCTCTCACTTCATGTAATTTTTTCTGTCGTTTCTTCATGCTCTTTGTTGCGAATGCATATACAAGTAATGTAATGAGCATGATCAGGAAATGAAGGATACAACACTTGTGATTGTTGTTGTCATCCAGCTTCTGATCTGCCAACGGTACGTTGTCATCATCAGAATTGAACACTTCCTTAATCTCTGCAACTTTCTCTTCTACCTTCTCTACGATCGGTGTAACAACGTTGTCGATAAATGCATTGCCTGTCGGCTCTGTTGTACGAGCTGCCGGTCCAGCCGGTGTTGTTGTCGGTGTTGTAGGAGCCGCCGGTGTTGTCGGATCTGTTGGTGTCGGAGTCGGTGCAGGTGTTATATTTGCACTCTTTGTATAGTAGAATGTAATCTCGTTAGTTCCTGTTGTAATCGTCACATTCTTTGTCAATGCATCTGCTGTATAACCAGCAATTTCTATAGCTTTCTCTAATACCGCACCTCCAAATATTTCTTTCTCCTGTTACATTGTAACCATCGATTGCTATCGCGTCTTCTGTTACTTCTGCTCCAAATGTCTGGTTTTCTACTTTCTTGCTATCGTGAAGTTTCGTTGTTGTTCCTTCTTCATAATAGTTTACTGTGTAAGCAAGATCCGCTCTCTTTGTGTAATAGAATGTGATCTCATTCTTTCCTGTTGTGATCTTTACATTTTTTGTTTCAGCATCTACTGTATATCCGTCAATTGCTTCTGCAGCCGGTAATAAGAGCTCTGCAGACAAATTCACTGCACATAGTACAAATTATTATAAAGCATCGAATCAGGCGAAAGAGATTCTAGATCAGATTGATGGAATCCTTGCGAAGTCCTATCAGATCTCCCCTGATTCCAGCTCTTATTTTTCTGAAATTGAAGCAATGCTTAGTGAATCGGATATGGATGTGAACTTAAACTTTTCTATAGAAATTAATTCAGCTACTCTTAATTACACTACTACTGTTGACGACTCACAGGCTCAGGAAGTGGATTTAACACTGAATGACCCATGGACGACTTCCTCCGGATTCTATACGATCACATCCTGGAAGGAAGTAGCAACCAATGCGTGGGATGCCGACAACTCTATGAAGCTGATTCAATAAGTAGGTGCATCCGATGTGTTTATCGTCGCCGGTCTTCCATGCTCCATGCGAATCAATGGAATTATCACTAGAAAAAATGGGGAAAATCTTCCCCCTGCCGATACGAGTAACATTGTATCTCCAATCTACCAGTTGGCCGGAAATCGTGATGTGAATGACTTCGAACAAAGCGGTGACGACAACTTTTCTTTTGCTATCCCGGGATTGTCACGTTTCCGTGTCAGTGCATATAAGCAAAGGGGTGCGCTGTCCGTTGTGATTCGAATCATTTCCTTCTCTCTGCCAAATCCGACTGAGATTGGAATCCCGCAACGGATCATTGACTTTTCTAATTTTTCTAAAGGTCTTGTCCTTGTAACGGGAACTGCCGGAAGCGGAAAGTCTACAACACTCGCTTGTATTATTGATGCGATCAATCATCATTATAGGAAGCATATCATCACGCTGGAGGATCCTCTGGAATTCCTTCACAGACATGACTTAAGTATCGTCAGCCAACGTGAGATCAACGTCGATACAGAGAGCTATGTGACTGCTCTGCGTGCTTCTCTTCGCCAGAGTCCCGACGTTATCCTACTTGGGGAGATGCGCGACTACGAGACTATGCAGGTCGCAATGACGGCGGCTGAGACCGGACATTTGATCTTCTCAACATTGCATACGATTGGTGCTGCCAGCACAATTGACCGTATCATTGACGTATTCCCGCCAAACCAGCAGCATCAGATCGCAGTGCAGCTATCTATGGTTCTGCAGGCCGTTATCTCACAGCAGCTTGTACCGACGATTGATGGGAAAATGATCCCTGTCTTCGAGATTATGACTGTGACACCTGCCATCCGAAATATAATCAGAGATAATCAGGACCACCCGTCCAACGCAACATCATAAACTTAAGGAAAAAATAGAAAGGAATCTGTTCGCAGGTTCCTTTCATTGTGTTAAAATATAGGCAAGGGTGTATATGATTAAATCTTATAAAACAAGATTTCAAAAGTTTTCTGCATTATTATCTAATCCGGAAATTGCAAAATATGCGAGACAGAATGAAAACTATGCTTTTATTTCATGCTATTATTTTATCCTATTTATAACTCAAATACAATCACAAACCTGACGGCTCTGCAAATCACTCCTGTACATTTGTTTTTTGTTTTCTCTGCCTGATCACTTCCAACACCCAATTTTCCTGTTTTTTCCACAGATTTCATTCAATCTTTCAATTTCTGTGCTATAATACGATATTGCAAAAATATAGAATGCTTAAACAGGGGTGATTTACTTGAAGAAGAAAACGCTTGTGCCTCTAATCGTTTTTTTACTGGGCATGTGCCTTGTTAGTTTGATTGTATACAAAACAGACGCCTTTGAAAAAGAACAGAGACACACAACTGCACAATTAAACGCAGCGACCTATGGAGAACGCATAAAAAATGAGATTGTAAATGGAACTGAGATTACGGATACTCTGGAACAAATCTTGATCAGTGATGATGGAACGATCAAGCACTTTAACACGATCGCTAAAAATCTTATGTCTGATTCCATTGAAAGTGTGCAGCTCGCTCCACATGGTGTTGTGACAGATATTTATCCTGCTGAAGGAAACGAAGCGGGTAAGATTGATCTGCTTCATGATAAAGATCGTGGTGAAATCTCCTGTTATGCAAGAGACAATCATACAGTCATTACGCAGGGACCCTTTGAATTAAAACAAGGTGACTATGGAATTGCGGTTCGCAATCCAGTCTACTTAAATGATGAAAACGGACAAGAATATTTCTGGGGATTTACGATTGTTATTTTGCGTGTTCCTGAGATTTTTTCCGACTCGATCAGTGCACTTTCAAATTTTGGTTATGAATATAAGCTTTCAAAAACAGACGCTCCCTGGAGTGACACATATGAAGTTGTTTGTCAGTCAGATGGAAATTTAACAAATCCTGTTTCTTATGATTTTACAATAGGTGAAGAGAACTGGAGATTTGAGGTTATGCCTGTGAGTGGATGGAGAAATACTAAACTTATAGCTGTAATCATCGGACTTTATACTTCTATCGTATTTGTTCTGTCGGTTCTTATCTGGGTCTGGTTAACAGCAAAAGAACATAAAAACAAATTCCAGAAACTAGCACATATGGATTCACTTACCAATATTTATAATCGTTACGGATTTGATGAATTAGCAGAAGAAATGATCGCTAAAAATCCGAACGCTCCTTATGTAGTTGCACTCTTTGATATAGATAATTTTAAGTTTATTAATGATATCTATGGACATGTTTACGGTGACAGGGCTTTAAAGAATCTTGCTGACAGTATGAAAAAATCTTTTCCATCGGATGCATTATTGGGGCGAAACGGCGGTGACGAATTCTGTATTCTTCTCCCAAATCGCACATATGATGATGCGAAAGAACAGTTACAACAATTCACTATGCTTCCAAAGATATTCTCATGCAAGGGAAATGACTACCCGTTTTATATTTCTCTTGGATATGCTGAATATCCTATAGCTGCATCAAACCGTGCACAGCTCATGCGCTGTGCTGATGCTGCACTTTATGAAGTAAAACTGCATGGTAAAAATGGATGTATGGCTTACAGAGAAGGACTCCATTCAAGGAGCCGCAAACAACTTGGATTTGCACTCAAGGATATCTCTGAACATCTTCCTGGTGCGTTTATTATCTACAGAGCGGACAAGGAAAATGATGAACTCTTTTATGCAAACCATGAGTTTCTCCACATGACCGGATATAAAGATATAGATGAGCTGTTTAAGCTTACAAAGAAGAGCTTTCGAAACCTTATCCGGGAAGATGAGCAACAGCAGATTGAGGCAAGTATCTGGCAGCAAATTGACAGCGGCAATGAAAATGACTATATTCATTTTCATCTTCGAAAAGCTGATGGAACTTACCTTTCTGTACTTGATCATGGAAGAATAGTAGAAAACCAGCAATATGGAAGAGTATTTTATGTGTTGTTTATGGATTGGGCAGACATGCATATCCGTTACAGTGATAAGTTCTCTGAATAAATAACAGATGGTGTGGGATTATATTAAAATCCCACACCATCTGTTATTTCTTTCAAGAATGCCTTTTTATAAATCTTCCTGTATTTTGACGTCGCTGTTATCTGCCAGACACTGTTTTAACACAGTGATCATTTTTTCCCCATCCAATGGTTTTGCAATATGACCGTTCATTCCTGCATTTTTTGCCATCTGTATATCTTCCGCAAGAAGAATTCGCTTTCCAATACTCTTATCAGATATAACAGACTGTTCCGACTCTTTCTTTTTGTATACATCCTCTTCTGATGCAATCTCCAGTGGAATTTCCACTGTGAATTTTGTTCCTTTCCCCTGTTCGCTTTCTACATAAATCTTTCCGTCCATCAGTTCAACAAAAGATTTCACAATAGAAAGTCCAAGACCAGTACCGACCACTTTATTCTCTGTCGCCGTATGTTCTCTTGAAAATTCATCAAAAATATGTGGAAGGTATTCCTGCTTCATCCCTATTCCGGTATCTTCACAGATGAATACATACCATGCTTTTTTATCATCTGATGCTGTTTCCGTAATATTTACATGAATCGCCTGACCGTTTGGAGTATATTTGATTGCATTACTCACTATATTTAAATATATTTCCTGAAGTTTTGTCTTATCACAGACTGCGTATTTATGCTGTATATTTGTATCTATCGAATATTGAATTTCCTTCGATTGGATAGCAGATTCAAATACTGTATTCACAGAATAAAACATTTCGCTCAAATTCTCTGCCTGTATTTTTAACACAGCTGTTCCACTTTCAATGCGAGCCTTTTCCAGCACCTGATCAATAATCGTCATCAGAAAATTGCCCGAGGACTTGATCTTTCCTAAATACTCCCTTGCTTTTTCCTCGTTCTTAAGATTCTTTCCTAGAAGATCTGAAAATCCAATAATTGCATTCATCGGGGTTCGGATGTCATGACTCATATTAAACAGAAATCGTGTTTTTGCCTCACTTGCTTCTTTTGCCTGTTCTGCCGATTTTTTCAATTCAGCTGCATACTGCTTCTCTCGACGTTTTTTGCTGCAGATCTGATCAAAAATAGTAGCAGCCATCATGGCAATTATGAGGGCTGATACAATAACAGCAATCCATTGATAAATTGAAATCCATCCCTCCTTTGGTACGATATCCACATACCATGTGTAATTAGGAATCTCACACTCTACCGTAAGGCTATTCTCAGGCATATGTTCCTGATTTTGAGCCAGAACAATCCGATCATCGGTATTCTCATCATTCGTCCATATCTCATAACAATATGACGCTTCACTTAGCCGTTCCATGCCAATTTCATCTATAAATTTATCCCAGTCGATAACTATGATCACAAACCCCCAAAAGGTGTCATTTCCTATAATATTATTCTGATAAACCGGATGGAACAGCAAAGCTCCTGTTCCTCCCTGTTTTAATTGATATGGACCTCCAAGAGTATATTTTCCTGTTTCTTTGGCACGCTTTGCGTCTCCACTGCGTTCATGCTCTGTCAGCATATTCATTCCAAAAGCCTGCTCATTTCCCTGCTTTGGAAAAATATCAGTAATAATCCCATCCGGTGCGAGTTCGAATGCTTTTACAACACCTGCTTCATTCGGAAGCATTTCTGCCAATTCTGAGAATGTAGTCTGATTCAGATCATATCCTGCAAGAATCACGTTTTCAAGAAATTCTGAAAGTTCAACATACTGATCTAATTGTGCATTGATCCGCTTTACTGTACTTTGTGCAGTATAAGCAGCTGCTGTCTTTTTTTCTTTCTCTATGTTCTTTACAATAATACAGCCCAAAAGAAGTGCTGTTATAAAAATAAGCAAGCCAATGATCCAACTGTATCTTTTTGTCTGTTTAGAACCGGTACTTCCCTTTTCCATTTACTGTTGCCTCTTCATCTTCAATGTTTTCTGTTGTTTTTAATTATATCATGTCTTGTTTTTTTATGTCTATTTTTTTCTACAGTAAACGGATAATAAGTTCTTTCATTGTCTGCTGCTTTCCTTCGCATTATCCTTAAGCTATTTCCTTTTTCATTGCCCTGTAACCGATCAGCACTGTCCATACATATGCACATGTTTTCGGAATCATCAGCATTCCGATCATCGGAACAACATCAGCCCACAGTACAACCGGGATATAGAAAGCAAAGCTTAAGACGATCGTCAGCCACATCCAGCGGAATGACTGATCGTTTCTTTCTTTTGCACTTTTGTAAAATAAAACGATGATAAGTAATCCCATCAGTGCAAATGGAATATTACGGTAAATGCCCCAGGAAAGCGGTGCTTCTGCACTGAGCCATTCATTCTGTGGCATCATACACAGAACAATTCTTAATCCTGCGAGTACATAGATCGCTGCTGTAGTTGCATTGTGTCCTTTGATCTGATAACGTTCACGCCAAATATAGTAAAGAATAACATAAAAGATTGTCATTGTAACGGATGTGATCCATTTACCTAATCCTAACTGTACAGTGAAATTCTCAAGACCTGTTGTACAAAGTGCAAATGCACGTGGAACCAAGTGGAATGCATCTCCACTTCCTAAAAGAACTGCCATGATTCCAAACATGGTGAACTGACGGTTACCTT
>OFMV01001860.1_pt1 | contig 15244 bp, 13 predicted proteins | sample 1541881 | NCBI WGS metagenome assembly OFMV01 (sample SAMN04209220, study PRJEB22552) | human gut metagenome | biome: gut; material: feces | host: Homo sapiens | place: USA: Oklahoma
TGCTCGCGCTGGGCACCGGTGGTGATCTCCACACCGCGCCAGATCAGGTCGTAGCCCTGAGGCACGCCGTTCTCGTCGCGCATGTGGTAGAAGGCGCGCTTCTCAGCATCGTAATCCGTGACGAAGAGGAACTCGTGGTTATAGTGCTTCTTCACCCAATCGTAGCTCAGGCGCTCGGCCTCGGTGGTCAGGTCACCCTTCTCGGAATCGTCCACCACATAGCCGAAGTCCTCTTCCAGACCCTTGTACAGGTCAGCCAACTTGACCACGGGGAACGGGGTCTCGGGCACGATGACTTCCTTGCCGAACAGTTCCTGGATCTGGTCGCCGTAAGCGTCCTTCACAGCCTGCAGGCCAGCCTTGAGCAGCTGCTCCTCCATGGCCATGACATCCTTGTAAGAGGTGATGTAGCTGAACTCCAGATCGAAACCGGAGAACTCCGTGGCGTGCTTGTTGGTATAGCTCTTCTCGGCGCGGAACACAGGGCCGGTCTCGAAAATACGCTCAAAGCCTGCAGCCATTGCCATCTGCTTGTAGAACTGGGGGCTCTGTGCCAGATAGGCATTGCGGTCGAAGTAATCCACCTTGAACACTTCAGAGCCGCTCTCGCTGGCAGCAGCGATCAGCTTGGGGGTGTGGATCTCGATGAAGTTCTGGTCCAGCAGGAACTTGCGCATGGCGTTGACCATGCAGCTCTGGGCCTTGAACATCAGCTGGTTCTCGTCGGTGCGCAGATCGACCCAGCGGTAATCAATGCGCTGGTCGATGCTGGAACGCTCCACCGCCTTTTTCTTCTTGGTGGCGGCAATGGCCTTGCGGGCAATGGGCAGTGCATCCGCAATGCTCTCCACCTCGATGGCCTCGGGGATCATCTCGATGCCGCCCATCTTGACGTAGTCGTTCTCGACCACCTTACCGGTGACCGTGATGACAGAATCAGGGGTCAGCTGATCGATGGTGTCCACCAGATCAGGATGATCCTCTTTTTCAACCGTGACCTGCAGCTTGCCGGTGATATCCTTCAGTACGATAAAGGCCATATACTTGCTGTTGCGCAGGTTTTCAATAAAGCCCTGTACCTTGACCGTATTGCCAATTTCCTTTTGTACCTCGTTGATGTAGGTGCGATTCATGGAAATCCTCCTTTGATGTCTTATACCGTTTTATTATACGCTTTTCAGGGGATAAATCAAGTATTCTGCCCGGGCCAGTCTTACTTCTTGTGGTTTTCCTCTTCGTGCAATGTGCCGGTGCCGCCCTCGACCACACCGTCGTGGTCGAGCACCGCCCTGATGGTACCAAAGAAGCACTTTACGTCCATGCCAAAGCTCAGGTGCTCCACATAGTAGCCGTCCAGCCGGGCCTTGTCCACGATCTCCAGCTCATCCCGCCCATGGATCTGGGCCCAGCCGGTCAGGCCGGGGCGGACATCGTTGGCACCGTACTTGTCCCGCTCGGCCAGCAGGTCATACTGGTTCCACAGCGCCGGGCGCGGGCCGATGACTGCCATATCGCCCACAAAGATGTTCCAGAGCTGGGGCAGCTCGTCCAGACTGGTCTTGCGCAGGAAGTGCCCCACCCGGGTGATATACTGATCCGGGTCCTTGAGCATGTGGGTGGGCATATCGTGGGGGGTGTCGATGCGCATGGTGCGGAACTTGAGGATATTGAAATGCTGTTTGTGGATGCCCACCCGCTTCTGCCTGAAAAAGATCGGTCCCGGGGAATCGATCTTGATGGCAAGGCAGAGGATGAGCAGCAGCGGCGAGAGCACGATCATGCCGCAGAGGGACAGAATGACCGCCAGCAGCCGCTTGATGCCGTTTCGATACATGGAAGATCCTCCCTTTTCAGAGTACTTTTTATTATAGCAAGCCCTTCGACAGTTTGCAATCCATTCCGTGCAGTTTCACGCCTGAGGGGCTCAGGCAGGTGCAGCAGAAGTATTGGCTGTTGCACAGACCACAAAACGCCTGTTTTGTTGCATTATTTATCCTGTTTTCTCTCTTGTTCCGGAACGATTTCTGCCGTATCATTACAGTAACAACTCTATCTGAAACAGGAGGTTTTTTCTGTGATCCAGCGTTTTTCTTTCGGGCATCCCTTCCCCACCCAGAGCGTTGTGCTGTCTCTTCCGGCGGAAAGCGGCCCCGTTCCCTTTCTGACTCCCGATGGCAGCGGCTGGCGGTTCACCCTCAGTGAGCAGGCTGCGGTCTACGGTCTGGGCGAAATGCCCCGCGGCATCAACAAGCGCGGCTGGCACTACATCACCAACAACACCGATGAATCCCGCCACAGCGAGGACAAGCTTTCCTTCTATGGTGCGCACAATTTCCTGCTGGTGCGGGACGGCAGCACCTGCTTTGGCCTGTTCGTGGATTTCCCGGGCAAGGTGTATTACGACATCGGCTATACCCGCCACGATCTATTCTCTTTCCACACCGAGACCCCCGACTATAATCTGTATCTCCTCTCCGGCGGGAACGAGAATGCGATCTGCAAGGAGTTCCGCACCCTCATCGGCCGCAGCTACATCCCGCCCAGGTGGGCATTCGGTCTGGCACAGAGCCGCTGGGGCTACAAGACCGAGGAGGACGTGCGGGAGGTTGCACGCCAGTACAAGGAGCACGACCTGCCGCTGGATATGATCTGCATGGACATCGAGTATATGCAGGACTATGCCGATTTTACCGTAAACAAGGAACGGTTTTCTGACCTTGCGAAGCTCTCCGCCGACCTGAAAGCGCAGGGCATCCGGCTGGTGCCCATCATCGATGCCGGCGTGCGCATCGACCCCAACGACCCCACCTGCACCGAGGGTCTGGAAAAGGGATACTTCTGCAAAAAGGCCGATGGAACCCCCTTTGTGGCGGCAGTCTGGCCCGGCAAGGCCTATTTCGCCGACTTCCTGCGCCCTGAGGTGCGGGAGTGGTTCGGCCACAAATACAAGGCCCTGACCGACTGCGGCATCGAGGGCTTTTGGAACGATATGAATGAGCCCTCCCTCTTCTACTCACCCGAGCGGCTGCGCGCTTTTCTGAACGACATGGCCGCCCTGCGGGAGAAGGACAACATTGAGCAGGAGGAGTTCTTCCTGCGCGTGGTAGGCGGTGCCATGGGACTGATGAACAGCCCGGCAGACTACGCCAGCTTCTACCATGAGGTGGACGGCCAGAAGGTGCGCCACGATCAGGTCCACAACCTCTACGGCGGCAGCATGACCCGCGCCGCTGGCGAAGCCTTTGCCGACCTGCGCCCGGGCCAGCGCACCCTGCTTTACAGCCGCTCCAGCTTCATTGGCAGCCACCGCTACGGCGGCATCTGGCTGGGCGACAACAATTCCAGCTGGGCCCAGCTGCTGGCCAACATCCAGATGATGCCCAGTGTCCAGATGTGCGGTTTCCTGTACAGCGGTGCCGACCTCTGCGGCTTCTCCTCCGATACCACACCGGATCTTGCCCTGCGCTGGCTTGAGTTCGGTCTGCTCACCCCGCTGATGCGCAACCACTCCGCAGTTGGCACCCGGATGCAGGAATACTACCGCTTCCCCGAGGTGCTGCCCGCTGTGCGCAATATGATCCGTCTGCGCTACGCCCTGCTGCCCTACCTGTACAGCGAATTTATGAAGGCCGCGCTGGAAAACACCAGCTACTTCCGGCCGTTGGCCTTCGACTACCCGGATGACCCCGATGCCCGGGAGGTGGAAGATCAGCTTCTGCTGGGCGAGGGCCTGATGGCAGCGCCTGTCTATGTCCAGAATGCCCACGGGCGGCATGTCTACCTGCCCGAATCCATGAAGCTCCTGCGCCTGCGGGCTGTGGACGACTACGATGAAGAGATCCTTCCCGCCGGGCACCACTATATCCGCTGTGCGCTGGACGAAATGCTGCTGTTCCTCCGTCCGGGTCACATCGTTCCCGTGGCACAGCCCGCCAACAACACCTCTGAGCTGGATGATGCCAGCCTGACCCTGTGGAGCTTCCTGCCCGACGGCGAATCTGCGGAGTACCGGATGTACCGGGATGACGGCGTGACAACGGAATATGAGAAGAAAGAGCACTGGAAAACGCTGCAGATCCATCATTCCTGATCGAAGTGCCCCGAAAAGGCAGGATCTCCCCTGCACGGCATCTTGTATTTTACAGAAAACTGTATTATAATATAGATGTTCTTTACAAATTGCGTTGTGCCGCAAAACGGCACGGCGCATTTTTTACGCTTCAATTTTGGTGCAAGAGTATGAGAGAAGTTTCAAAGGAGGCGGAGCTTTCATGGCACAAATGTCCCAGGCCGGTGATCTGACCAGCGGCCCGATGCTGAAAAAGATCATCCTGTTTTCCCTACCGCTGGCGGCATCCAGCTTTTTGCAGCTGCTGTTCAATGCTGCCGATGTGGTCGTGGTGGGCCGGTTCGTCGGCAGCGCCGCGCTGGCAGCAGTTGGTTCCAACGGTGCGCTCATCAACCTGCTGGTCAACCTGTTTGTCGGCCTTGCGCTGGGTGCAAACGTTGTGGCTGCCCGCTGCTATGGCGCAAAGGATGACCAGGGCGTGCACGAAGCGGTGCAGACCGCTGTTACCCTGAGCCTTGTGGGCGGCGTACTGATGGCTTTTGTTGGTTTTTTTGCAGCCCACGGCCTGCTGGAACTGATGTCCAGCCCTGAGGATGTCATTGACCTTGCCACCCTTTATCTGAAGATCTACTTCATCGGAATGCCGATGACCATGCTGTACAACTTCAACGCCTCCCTGCTGCGTGCCGTGGGCGACACCCGCCGCCCGCTGGTCTGTCTGGCGGTGGCAGGTGTCATCAATGTGGTGCTGAACCTGGTGTTCGTCATCGTGTTCCAGATGAGCGTGGCAGGCGTGGCGCTGGCCACCATCCTCAGCCAGACGGTATCCGCCATTATGGTCACGGTGCTGCTGGTCAAGGAAGAGGGTGCCATGCACCTTGACCTGCGGCATCTGGGCTTCCACAAGAAAGCCCTGCTGCAGATCATCCAGATCGGCCTGCCCGCCGGTCTGCAGAGCACCGTGTTCAGCCTGTCCAACGTGGTGATCCAGTCGGCTATCAATTCCTTTGGCTCCACGGTCGTGGCCGGAAACTCTGCCGCATCCAACCTCGAGGGCTTCATCTACACCGGCATGAATGCCTTTGCGCAGGCGGCCGTGACCTTTACCAGCCAGAACGTGGGTGCCCGCCGGTACGACAACCTCGACCGCGTCATGCGCAACTGTCTGCTCTGCGTCACTGTGGCGGGCCTGTTCCTGGGCTGCGGCGCTTACTTTGGCGGTGAGGTCCTGCTGCACTTCTACTCCACGGATGAAGCCGTGGTGGCCGCCGGCCTGTCCCGGATGCAGATCATCTGCACTGCCTACTTCCTGTGCGGCATAATGGACACTCTGGCCAGCTGCCTGCGCGGCCGCGGCTACTCGGTGATTCCCATGATCGTCAGCCTGGTGGGCAGCTGCCTGCTCCGTCTGGTCTGGATCGCGACCATCTTCCGGATGTTCCGCTCCACCGGCACGCTGTACATCAGCTATCCCATCAGCTGGGCCCTGACCGCAGGGGTGCATCTCATCTGCCTGCTGGTCGTGCGCAAAAAGATGAACGATCAGCTGAAGGAAGAGAGCCGCCTGGCCGCATAACAAAAAACGCTCTCCTGTGCTCAGCAGGAGGGCATTTTTGTTTACAGCATCTTCTTTAACAGATATCGGTCATACCCGCCGTACATCTCCCGGCGGTCGGCAATGACAAAACCGCAGGCAAGGGCATTGTTCAGGCTGTATTGATTCTCCGGGCTGACGGTGGCCCCGATGCCCACGATGCCGGGCCGGACAAGGGGCAGCGCTGCTTCCAGCAGCTTCCGCTGCAGGCCGTTGCCCCGCCAGTCCGGGTGGACCACTGCGCTGTCTGCATTGGCCCAGTGCTCCCACTCCTCCCGGGGCACCCCCAGAAAGGCCGCATAGTTGTGTGCGCTCCGGCCGCAGTAGCGCAGGATAAAATACGCCCCCAGCCGTTCGCCGTCGTATGCCCCGATGCACAGGTCCTCCCTCAGGTAGGCCGTGATATTCCCCAGTGTGTCCGGCACAAACTGCTCCGGGTGGGGCATAGCGGCCCGCACTTCGTTTTGCAAAGCAAAGAATGCGGCGGCATCCGCAGGGCCGCACCGGCGCAGGCGAATGGGAAGCTGTGCAGGCCGGCCACACACTTTTTGCAGTATCAGTTCCATTTTGTGAACCCTCCAAAAATAAAATCATACTTTCTGCTGGATTCCAGTATAATTACCATTCAAAATAAAGTCAAATCATGCTATAATGAAAGTAAGAAAATCTGTCCGGCGCAGCTTTTGGGATGCAGGGCAGGTTTTCCCAAGTCCAGGCGGGCACTGCCCCGCCCGCGAACCGGAGGAACAGCCCATGAAAGAATCCAGCTCTTCGTCATCCATCCGCCTGGGCGGTGCGGTCATCAGTGACCGTGTCGTCGCGGCGCTTCTGGAAGAACTGCGCACCGGCCGCTACGCCGATGCCGACCGCCTGCCCGCCGAGGTCGATCTGGCCGCGGAACTCGGTGTCAGCCGTACCGTGATCCGGGACGCGCTGAGCGAGATGGAGCGCGCCGGTTACATCGAGCGCGTGCGCGGCATTGGCACAGTGGTCAACCGCACTGTGCTCGGCCTGCGCAGCCGCCTTGACCAGAAGCTGGAATATTACCCGCTGATCCGCAGCTTTGGCAGCTACCCCCACGCCGATGGCATCCAGATCTATCCCATCCGCGCCGGGGCCGAGCTTGCCCGGGATCTTGCCATTGCACCGGGGGATGAGGTCATCTGCATCAAAAAACGCATCCTGGCCGACACCACCCCGGTCATCTACTCCATCGATTATCTGCCCCGTGCCCTCTTTGGCAGCCGGGACTACACCCGCATCGACCTGAGCGGCGGCGTGTTCGATATCCTGGAGCAGGAATGCAACCAGCAGATCTCCTCGAATGTGGCCCACCTCAAGGCCAGCTGCGGCGATGAGGCCATCCGGGCTGCCATGCGTCTTGCCCCCGGCGAGGCCATGCTGCTGCTGGATGAGATCTGTTTCAACCGTCTGTGCCACCCGGTCATGCGCTCACTGAGTTATTACACGAATTTCTTCGATTTTTCCATTCTACGAAAATTACTTTGACGGAGGTAAAATTCATGCGCCATCTCATCGATCCCTTGGATTTCAGCCAGGAGGAGATCACCTCTCTGCTGGATCTGGCCGACCGCATCCGCTCCGATCCTGCCGCTTACCAGGACGTTGCGGCCCACAAAAAGCTTGCCACCTTGTTCTATGAGCCGTCTACCCGCACCCGCCTTTCCTTTGAGGCGGCCATGCTGAACCTGGGCGGCCATGTGCTGGGCTTCCCGAGCGAGACCGTCTCCAGCGCTTCCAAGGGAGAAAGCGTTGCAGATACCATCCGTGTGGTCTCCTGCTATGCTGATATCGTGGCAATGCGCCATCCCAAAGAAGGCGCACCGTTCCGCGCTTCCCGCTACTCCCGCATCCCGGTCATCAATGCTGGTGACGGCGGCCACCAGCACCCCACCCAGACCATGACCGATCTGATGACCATCCGCACCCGGATGGGTCGGCTGGATAATCTGACCATCGGCCTGTGCGGCGATCTGAAGTTCGGCCGCACCGTCCATTCCCTCATCAAGACCATGGCACGCTGCAAGAACATCCGCTTTGTACTCATCAGCCCCGAGGAGCTGCGGGTGCCCGACTACATCATCAAGGACGTGCTGGAAGCCAACGGCATCGAGTACCGTGAGACCCGGAGCCTGGAGGAATCCATGCCTGAGCTGGATATCCTGTACATGACCCGTGTGCAGAAGGAGCGCTTCTTCAACGAGGAGGATTATATCCGCCTGAAGAACAGCTACATTCTGACCAGCGAAAAGATGGCCCTTGCCAAGCCTGAAATGGCAGTGCTGCATCCCCTGCCCCGCGTGAACGAGATCGCACTGGATGTGGACAACGACCCCCGTGCTGCCTACTTTGAGCAGGTGCAGAACGGCGTATACATCCGCATGGCACTGATCATGACGCTGCTGGGTCTTGCCGACCCCAAGGCACCGAAGGAGGGCAACTGATATGCTGAATATTGACGAAATCCAGAACGGCATTGTGATCGACCACATCAAGGCAGGCACCGCTGTGGGCCTGATGGAGCTGCTGGGCATCACCGGCAACAAGACCGCCAACGTGGCACTGATCCAGAATGCGCGCTCCCACAAGGCCGACTGCGGCCGCAAGGACATCATCAAGGTCGAGGGGGATGCCTCCTGGCTGAACCTGGACGTGCTGGCCTACCTTGACCCTGACATCAGCGTGACCGTGATCGAAAACGGCAAGGCTGTGCGCAAGGAAAAGCCGAAGCCCCCCAAGCGTCTGGTGAACATTGTGCGGTGCCGCAATCCCCGCTGCATCTCCTCCATTGAAGAGGAATGCGACCAGATCTTTGAGATGAGCTCCAACGGCAAATACCGCTGCATCTACTGTGAGCAGGAGCTGCAGGTAAAGCCGGAATAATCGGTACAAAAGCAAAAGGCAGTGCGTCCCACGCGGCGCACTGCCTTTTTTGTTTGTTACACGAAATCCTCCCGCATCGGAGTGAAGATATCCAGCAGGATGCCCGCTTCCGTGCAGGTGCAGCCATGCTCCACACCGTCCTCCTTCCGGCCTGATCTCAAACAAAAAAAGCCCGACAAAGCTCCCTCCGGCAGCACCGCCCGGCATCCCATTCCCACATACGATGCCGTGCAGGTGCAGTGCATTCAGAAGGTCTCTATCTGCAGCAATCCCCCAAGATCGCCATTCAGAGCTTCGTCAGACTTTTTATTCGTAAAGACGTTCCGGCCCACGCACACACGCCTGCGTTCCCGGATGTTCCTTCCTCTGTCGGCCGCAAACCATACAGCGGGGAGGCGCTCCTGCCTTTAACTTGATTTCATTGTAGCAGATTCCGATGAAACTTTCACCCCAAATGTCATATTCTGCAGGGTTTCATGTCATAATTTGCGGAGCGGGATGGTACAGGTAAAGCGGAACCAGCACCCCCGGCAGCTGATGGTATATTCGCCGCCGTATTTTTTCAGCACATCCCGCACGTTCCACAGCCCGAAGCCGTGGCCCGCTCCTTTCTGAGAGATGCGGGGCAGCTGACCGTCCACGAGGTTCAGGTCCTTTTTCACCCGGTTGCGGACAGAGAGCACCACCTCGTCCTCGCTCTTCCGCATCCGCACATAGACCTCCGGCGGATCAGCCTGCGCGGCGGCCTCAATGGCATTGTTGAGCAGATTGGAGAGCACGATCACAAGATCCGTCTGGCCCATGGGCATATCCCGCAGATCGGGCAGATCAAAATAGACCATAACCCCTTTTCGGCTGGCTTCCTCGTACTTTTTGCTGAGCAGGGCATCCAATAAAGGGTTGCGGGTGTTCATAATGGTGGTATTCGCCGCAATGGTCTTTGTGAGCGTGGAAAGATAGGCCTTTGCGCCCTCGTAATCTCCTTGCTGGAGCAGCAGAGCCAGTGCATCGGTGTGGTTGGTGAACTCATGGGTCAGCCGCCGCTGGGTCTTGTAGGATTCCAGAAGAGCTTCTGCGCTCTTCTTCTGGCGCACAGCTTCCACCATCAGTGTCTGCTGCAGCAGCATCTGGTCGTTGACCATCTGCACGATCCCCAGATGGATCAGCACTGCTATGGTCAGACCAAAGGTCAACATCATGTTCATCATGCTGGGCACTTCACTGCCGCCGGATACCATCAGCACGATGTTCAGCGCCACAACGATGCCAGGAAAAAAGGACATGACCAACATCTGCAACGGGGTCAACGCCTGCTCCCTCCGCCAGCGCCGGATAATGTAGGCTGCAAGCAGGCCAGCCCCCACAACAGCAGCAACCAGCAGGAACAGACAGCTGCGGTAGCGCCAGACCTCCCGGACGGGAATGTGCTTACACCAGGCAAAGGTGTAGCTGACCGTGTTTTCCGTCAGCAGGCACATAATGCCGTTGACAAGGCAGGCCGAGAGCTTCTGGTTCCAGCTTCCGCCGAAAAAGAGCACCGTGACCAACAGGTAGATGACGTTCAATATCACAGATCCGATATTGAAAAAACCAATGTCATGCCGGATCGAAGCCGCCAGAAATACTGCTGCCAGCAGGGCTGCCCACAGGCAGGGGAAGCGGAATCTCCTGCCGCGGCCCAGAAATGCATGGTCCACCATGATAAAAGCCGCCCACTGGCCAATGCAGACCAGATGCCCCATCAGAAACCAGAGCATTTCCTTAGTCATCCCCAAACTGCCCCTTCCATTCCAGATAGGTGCTGCGAATCTCAGCATAGCCGTTCCGGCTCACGCCCAGCTTGACCCCATTGCGCAGGGTAACCATATAGCTGCTGATCTGCCGGATGTACTTCATATTGACCACTGCGCTCCGCCCCACCCGCAGAAAGCCGTTCTCAAACAGGGCCTGCGGCAGCTCGTTCAGCTTGCCATAGTAGGAGCACAGGGGCTGATGAGCCACATCTCCGTAAACGTTGATCTTGCGCAGGTCGCTTTCGAGGTAGTAGATGCTGTCGTAGGGCAGCTCAGTCTCGGTGCGGTTCTGCCGGATGGTCAGGGTCTTGGGAGCCCGGTGATCCTGCTCGTGCAGAATGGCATCCAGACAGCGGGGCAGCTGGCAGTCCAGATCGCGCTTGAGGATATAGCGGAACGCATTCACGGTGTAGCCCTCTGGGGCAAATTCCAGATAGGCCGACACATACACCAGGCAGATCTCCGGGCTGCACTGGCGCAGCTGCTTTCCCAGTGAGATGCCGTTCATGGTGTCCAGATCCACATCCAGCAGCGCCACCTGATACAGATCAAGATCCCGCCGGGCCAGTGTCTCTTCCCCGCTGTGGCAGACGGTGCATTCCACCTGCAAGCCCCGCCGCGCAAAGAAATCCCGGACAAGCGTTTCCACGCGGGCAGCAAATACCGCATCATCATCACAGATCAAAATGTGCATTGTGTCCTCCAACAAAAACGCCCTCTCCGCCAGTGCTTCCGCCTCTCCCAAAGGCGAGGCAATTGCTGCTCTGACTTCAGGCTGTGCAAGTTGCTTACCCATCAGATGCGTTGGCTCCCCCCTTGGGGAGCTGGCGAGCGAATGCGAGACTGAGAGGGTTTATTCCCTTATGCAAAGAACTTGTCGTAGATGCCAAAAGCGAAGATGAACAACACGATCACGGGCAGACCGTAGGTCAGGTAACCGCGCATCCAATCGTGGATCTTCAGCCCCTCGCCGGTGTTGACTTCCTTCTTATAGTTGTCCCAGCCCCAGCCATAGCGGGAAACGCAGAACAGCAGGTAGACCAGACTGCCCAGCGGCAGGAACAGGTTGCTGACAAGGAAATCCTCGAAGTCCAGCACTGCACCGCCAAACACGGCAAAGCCATCCCAGGCCCAGAGGTTATACCCCAGCACGCAGGGCATGGACAGCAGGATGATGAGGAACAGGTTGACCAGACTGGACTTTTTACGAGTGCAGCCGGTCAGCTCCATGCCGCAGCAGATGATGTTCTCAAACACCGCCAGCACAGTGGACAGGGCCGCAAAGGCCATGAACAGGAAGAACAGGCTGCCCCACAGCCGCCCCAGCGCCATGTTGGCAAAAATGTTGGGCAGGGTGATGAAGATCAGGCTGGGGCCTGCGGTCTGATCCACACCAAAGGTAAAGCAGGCCGGGAAGATGATGAGACCGGCCGTGATGGCCACAAAGGTATCCAGCACCACCACACGGACGCTCTCGCCCAGCAGGGAGTGCTCCTTGCCGATGTAGCTGCCAAAAATAGACATAGCACCGATGCCCAGGCTCAGGGTGAAGAAGGCCTGATTCATCGCACCCACCAGGGTGTTGACGATGCCAACCTCCTTCATACGGCCAAAGTCAGGCACCAGGAAGAAGGAAAGACCCTCCTTTGCGCCGTCCATGAAGAGGCTGTTCACGGCCAGAATGACCATGATGAGGAGCAGGGCGATCATCATGCCCTTGGTCACACGCTCCAGACCATTCTGCAGGCCCTTAGCGCAGACCAGAATGCCCAGAACGACCACGAACACCATCCAGAAGGTCATAATGCCGGGGCTTGCCAGCATCTCGGTGAACTTGCCCGCCACCTCGTCTGCGTTCAAGCCGGAGAGCTTTCCGGCGGCGGTCATATAGAAATAGTGCAGCATCCAGCCTGCAACGGTGGTGTAGAACATCATCAGCAGGTAACAGCCGATCAGCGTAAAATAGCCGTGGATATGCCACTTCTGGCCCGGCTTTTCCAGCACCTGATAGGCACGCACCGGGCTTTTGCGGCTGGCACGGCCCACAGCAAATTCCATGGTCATAATGGGCAGACCCAGAATAACCAGGAACAGCAGGTAAAACAGTACGAAGGCTCCGCCGCCGCCCTGACCTGCCATATAAGGAAATTTCCACACGTTGCCAATGCCGATGGCACAGCCTGCCGACAGCAGGATGAAGCCCAGCCGCGATTTCAGCGTTTCACGTTCCATAATAAATTTGTCCCCTCCAATAATTTCAGCCGCCCGCCTTCTGCACGAAAAACAGGCGAAATCAATTTATTATATCACAAATTGGAAGAGAATGGAGTGCTTTTTTCGCGGTTTTTTCAAAAACCGAACCTAAAAAGCCGCTGTCCGGCGCTCTCTGGCAGAAGCACTCCGGTCAGCGGCTTTTGTATGGGAGATTTTCAAGAGAGAAAACACTGTTTTTGTGCGCAGAACTCAGTCCTTTGCAGCCTGCGCCGCCTCAAAATTGCAGAACTGTTTCCAGTCCCACGCAGTCATATCATGGGGACCCTTGCGCAGGGCATAGCCCACATCACCGGTGCAGCAGGCAGTCTGCGGTGCTGGATACTCAGTCTGGGTGCAGGGTGTTTTGCCCAGCGCGGCGTAGACACGCCCAACCGAAATAACACTACGAAACTCCGCCTCCGGATCACTCCAATAATCACGATTGCCAGATGTTACAAACACCGGCCTAGGTGCCATAGCAGCCAGCAGCTCATCCTGGTCAAAGGGCATCTGCTCCACCGGCATCGCACTATATTTCAGAAAGTTCTTGCAGAACCAGCGGGGCATCATCTGGCACATGCTGGCCACACGCTCACCCAGCTTCCCCACATTCATGGCAACACCACAGCAACCGGAGTTGTTAGCCAGCACCGTTGCAAAACGCTCGTCCTGCACAGCGGCCCAAAGAGCAGCCTTTCCAGCACGGGAGTGGCCCGCCACAGAAATACGCTTAGGGTCGATCTCCGGGCAGGTCAGTAATGCATCCAGCACACGCTGGGCACCAAAACCCCAGGCAGTCAGACAGCCAAAGCCATCTGCCGGGCGTTCTCCCGCCCCATAAAACAGCGGATACAGTCCCTCCTGCTTCCAGCTATCCCCCTCATCGGGAGCCAAACTGGATGCATAGATAGCGGCAGCAGCATAGCCGTCGGCCAGCAGTTGGCGCACCGGCCAGTAGCCTTTTTCCACATCGCAAGTGATATCCAGTGTGTTTGGTTCCTTCGGAGCCATCATATCGTCGATCATAACGTTGAAATGATCTTCGTTTCCAATGAGCTCCTTCATCATACCCATAAACTTCTCCCGCATGGCCGGGTCAATGCCCTTCATCTGGTCGTGGACCACAGGATCATGACAGCTGATCTGAATCGCGCAGGGCACGGGTTCACTGGTCTTCTCAGGCAGCCAGAGTGCAAAAGGAAAGCTCATGCTCCGGCCCTTGTATTCCACCGTAACACAGCCTAATCTACCGTGCAGCCCGTCCTTCTCCAGTTCCTTTTCCCAGACAAAGCTGCTCGTCCAGCCCGCGGGGACCACGCCGTATTCCTCCTGCCCAAACAGCTTGACCAATGCTTCGCGCCGGGCAGGCCATGTCTCTGGGGTGAGTCGCGCGATATCTATATTTTTCATTGCATGGACCTCTTTTCTCAATTTTATGCCTCTTGCTGTTCCTCCGGGATATAACTGCGAAACACAGGAACCAACATCAGTGCGTTGACATAGGCAATGCCGCCCGGGCCAAACAGCAGAAAAATACCTTCCAGTGATTCCACCCATTCTAGGTGGGCGTAAATCAGCCAAAATGGGATGAAATGCATGGCTGTCACAGCCACCACTGTCAGTGGGTGCTGGAGCAATAGCAGCAGGACATTGCGTATCAGTTGACGCAGAGTGCAGCGAAACTTTGCCAGCACCGGGAAGATCAGGCCTGCAATGGCTACGTACAGCACCAGCACCATGATACACAATCCATGGAACACTGGACTGTTCCCCAGTCTACCTGCCAACAGGTTGAAATCCACCACCAACGCATAACCGATCACAAGTAGCAACAGGGTCACAGGAAGCGACGATCTGATATTTTCCTTGAACGCATGGAAAAACATCGAAATAGTGCTGTTCCCTCTCTGACGCACTAGCTTCATTACTGTGTAATACAGTGCCGAGGTCGAAGCGCCAATGGTGATGACCGGAAGACTGCACAGTAGCCACAAAAGGCTCAGTGCCACCAGATCAGAAACGCGCAGCAGCAGCTGAAACAATTTGCTGTCATAATCGAACAATCCACCCATACAGGTCGCCTCCCTGATGTATCAGTACTCTGTTTTGGGCATCCGCCACGAGAAATGCGAACAGAACTCCCGCCAGTCTGCGCCCGGGATTTCATTCATTTGGCTCTTAGCATCCTGCGTGCGGCACTGGATGTTCTTGCTGGGTGAGGTTCCATAGAACATGGTATCACAAAATTCAATCACATGCACCCAGTCCAGCTTCTGATATTCATGCGGTCCGTCCCTCATGGCAATGGCATTCTTCCCTGCCGCACCAAGGAACTGGTACACCTCATCGGCGGCACGCCATGTAATCTGACTGCCGTAGGGGTTGGCCCATGTATCACTCAATCCTTCGGTAGTAATGACCGGACGGGGTGCGATACAGGCGCGCAAAAAATGCAGATCAAAAGGCAGATAATCTTCATCCCCTGTCTCACCAATAGATTCGGACTGCAACATTGCCACTGCATCCTGGAACTCTATTTTGGGCGCATTGCTGCGGGTATAGGTCTTGACCCGTTTACCAAACTCGCCAAAATTGTCACTCCACCAGAACGGGAACACATCTTCAATACTG
>OFMV01001869.1_pt1 | contig 15210 bp, 12 predicted proteins | sample 1541881 | NCBI WGS metagenome assembly OFMV01 (sample SAMN04209220, study PRJEB22552) | human gut metagenome | biome: gut; material: feces | host: Homo sapiens | place: USA: Oklahoma
TCCTCCGTTTTACACACAGGTCTGTGGATTGCTCACTGGGGAGAGGAATGCTTCTTTGGGAGCGTTGGAAGACTATGATTTCGAAGCATGGCAGCCGGATGCATCCCGGCGTGAAAGCCCATCAAATTACCGCGAAAGAGATCGAAACATATCTGCAAGAACTGTTATAGGAGAAATTTATAATTTCTTAAGAAAAATGTGACGTAAAATGTGACAATTCCGCGTTATATTGAAACCCGTAGAAAGTAATTCATTCGGAGGGACTGGCAATATGATGCAGGAAAATCGTTCGGGCAGACAGGCAGAGATCCATATAACGCAGATGCGGAGGAATCCGTATCTGGTGGATTATCAAACCGGGAAAAATAGGGGCAGACATATAGGAAGGAGCATAGAACAACGACATCATAGTGCAGTGCCCCAGCAGGAAAACAGAATCCGCCAACAGAAACAGAAAACTGCGGCTGCTGTATCTGATGGAAACGTATGCAGAGACAATACCTACAACACGCGCACAAGACAACGCCTGACGAGGGCGGAGAGACAGCGTCGCCGCAGACGGGCAAGAATCCGCAGATATATCCGGATGACTTTGCTTTGTGCAGGAATTCTGGTAGGAATCGTCGCATTGACAAAGCTTTTGAAGGTGCCTGCCAGTACTGCGGAAGCCAGCACACCGATGGAAGCAATAGATATGGCGCAGCAGGTGGGAAAAGGGACTGAGAATACCATGGGGACTAGGATCCAGGGACTGTCGGCGGAGACTTACGCAGCGCACCCTGACTGGACGGAGGATTTCCTCACGGTAAATGAATATTCCAGACCGGGAGATCCTTTGACGGAGGTGAATAATATTTTCGTGCATTATACTGCCAACCCCGGCACCAGTGCGGCACAGAACCGCAGCTATTTCGAACAGCTTAAGGACAATCATGAGCGCAGTGCCAGCGCGCATTTTATCATCGGCTATAACGGGGAGATCATCCAGTGCGTTCCTCTGGATGAGATCGCTTACGCGGTGCAGACCCGTAACGAGGATTCCATCTCTATCGAATGCTGCTATAAGGCGGACAACGGACAGTTCACTCAGGAGACCTACGATTCCCTGATCAGGCTGCTGAGTTGGCTGATCGATGCCTATGAACTGGAACCGGAGGATATTCTCCGCCACTATGACTGCGGTGGAAAAAAATGTCCCATATACTATACGGAGCATGAAGATGCCTGGGAGCAGTTAAAAGAGGATGTCAAAAATCTATAGAGAATTACGTGATCACAAGACACGAAGAGAGGAACTTTTTCCAAAAGGAAAGGTTCCTTTTAGTTTATCTTGTTTTAAGAATACAAGTTTGTTAGAATAGACGCATACGGAATACGATTTCCTTTTCAAAGGGAAAAGTGTTGCAGACAAGGCCCTAAGGGGCAGAAATGAGGAGTATCATGAATATTTTATCACCTTCAATTCTTTCGGCGGATTTCTGGAAGCTGGGAGAGGATATCAAAGCTGTGGAAGGAGCCGGTGTGCCCTGGCTGCATGTAGACGTGATGGACGGACTGTTTGTGCCTTCAATCTCTTACGGAATGCCTGTCTTGAAGGCAGTGAGACCCCACACAGACATGTTCCTGGATGTGCATCTGATGATCGAGAAGCCGGAGCGCTATGTGGAAGAGTTCGCTGCCTGCGGTGCGGATCTGGTGAATTTTCATCTGGAAGCCACAGAAGATGTGAAGGGATGCATTGATAAAATACGTGCCACCGGCAAAAAGGTTGGCATCACCATCAAACCCGCCACCCCGGCAGAGACCGTGGAGCCTTATCTGGAACTGGTGGATATGGTACTGGTCATGACCGTGGAGCCCGGTTTCGGCGGACAGAAGCTGATCCCGGAATGCCTGAATAAGGTAGCGGTGATCCGTAAAATGATCACGGACAGAGGACTTGCTACCGATCTGGAAGTAGACGGCGGTATTCATCTGGACAACGTAGTGCAGGCATTGGAGAAGGGAGCCAATGTTATCGTGGCAGGCTCTGCTGTATTCAAGGATGACATCGCGGCCAATGCAAAGGCGTTCTTAAATAGAATGCAATAATTTTGAGAAAACGATTGCCTGCGTAGTGACGGCAGGATTAACAGCGTGAACGCCTAGTGGAAGGCGCAGACTGCCGACAGACGGTAACGTAAGGACAGACAGCCGTCTACGGAATGGAGAGCAATATGGAGTTACAGATATTACATGCAATTCAGGGGATCCATCAGGAATGGCTGACAGAGATTCTTCGTTTTTTTACTACGATGGGAGAAAGCGGTCTGGTATGGATCGTTATTGCGATTGTGCTGACTTGTATACCTAAGACCCGGAAATGCGGCCTGACGATGATGATCGCCATGGCCGTTACATACCTTGTGGGAAATTTGTTCTTGAAAAATGTGATTGCCAGACCCCGGCCCTGCGCAGTGGACACCGGTGTGACGCTGAAAATTCCGTTCCCTTCGGAATATTCCTTCCCTTCGGGACACAGCTCCAATGGATTCGCCGGTGCAGTGACGATCTTCTGCTATTATCGCAGAGCGGGACTCTTAAGTCTGCTCATGGCGGCACTTATTGCATTTTCCAGACTTTACTTCTTCGTTCATTACCCAACGGATATTCTGGGTGGAATCTTATTGGGAACGCTGGATGCACTATTGGCGGTCTGGCTTGTGAGACACTTGGAGAACCGGGCGGATGCGCAGTCTGCATCGAACGCAGATAAATCTGAACACGTGCAGGAAAAATAAAATAACGGGACGAAACCGGGATCAGACGGAAAGGGCAAAAACGGTGATGAATAGCAGAACGTTATGGAATGATAATTGGTATTTTGCCAAAACAGCATTAGGTGTGAACTGGGAAGACAGGCAGATCTGGGAAGCCAAAATGCAGCGGGTGGATCTGCCCCATGACTGGTTGATCTATGATACGAAGAATTTATATGAGGACAGCATCGGCTGGTACCGGAAGAGGTTTGCATATTCCACATGTGACGAACGTGTCATTATACGTTTCGAGGGTGTTTATATGGATTCTACGATCTATGTAAACGGCACAAGGCTGGGCGACTGGAAATACGGCTATTCTACCTTTGACTGGGATATTACGGATGCTTTACATGAGGGAGAGAATGAAATCGTTCTGCGTGTTGTATTTCAGGCGCCCAACAGCAGATGGTACAGCGGTGCAGGAATCTACCGGAATGTGTGGATGATCCGGCTGCCGGAGACACATATTCCTCTGGACGGCATCTACACATCTTCTGTTGAGACGAACAAGGGTTATGACCTGACTATCGACACGGAACTGGAATGGGGAACAGATAGTGGAAATTATGAACTGGAATACTGTCTGCGAGATACTGATAACAGCAAAAGTCCCATAGAAACAGAAACCTCGGAGCTCTTCCGGGTAAAACAGCCCCTCACCTGTGGACAGAACAAGATATCCATGACGATCCCTGTGGATAATCCGAGGAAATGGGACATTACGGATCCTTACTTATATGATCTGCAGGTATGCCTGTGGAGAGAGCAGGAGACTAACAGCCGGGAACTATGTCAGCAGGAACATTTCCGTATCGGCTTTCGCACCATACAATTTGATCCTGACAGGGGTTTTTTATTAAATGGCAGGAAGATCCGACTGAACGGTACCTGTGACCATCATGACCTCGGAGCGTTGGGAGCGGCTTTCCACAAGGAAGCCATGCGCCGTAAGTTCAAACTCATGCGTTCCATGGGTGTCAATGCCCTGCGGACTTCTCACAACATGCCGGCAGTGGAGGTGATGGAACTGGCGGACGAGATGGGCTTTCTGGTATTGTCCGAAGCCTTCGACATGTGGGAGATGGCCAAGAATCCATATGATTACGCCAGATTTTTCAAGGATTGGATGGAAAAGGATGTCCGCAGCTGGATCCGTAGGGATCGCAATCACCCTTGCATTATTATGTGGAGCATCGGTAACGAGATCCCAGACACCCATGCGGATGCCCACGGACAGGAGATCACCGGAAGCCTCATTGCCGCGGTCAGAAAGTGGGACTACCGTAATGTGGCACCTGTGACCATCGGTTCGAACTATATGCCATGGGAAAACGCACAGAAATGTGCAGATATCGTGAAGCTGGCGGGATATAATTACGCGGAAAAATATTATGAAGAGCACCATAAAAAGTATCCGGACTGGATCATTTACGGAAGTGAGACTTCTTCTGTCGTACAGAGCCGCGGCATCTATCATTTCCCGCTGGATCGGGCGACACTGATCGAAGCAGACGAACAGTGCTCCGCTCTGGGTAACAGTACTACCAGCTGGGCAGCCCAAAATACGGAATACTGTATCATTATGGACAGAGATACCCCCTATTCCTGTGGACAGTTCATCTGGACAGCCATTGACTACATCGGTGAACCGACACCTTATCAGACGAAAAACAGCTATTTCGGGCAGATGGATACAGCGGGATTTCCGAAGGATTCCTACTATCTCTTCCGCGCAGAGTGGACAGATGTGAAAAAAGATCCTATGATTCATGTCTACCCTTATTGGGACTTCAATCCGGGGCAGCAGGTGGATGTGCGGATCACCAGCAATGCTCCGGAGGTGGAACTGTTCGTAAACGGCGTATCACAGGGAAGGCGGCAGATCGATCATGAAAAGGGAACGGTGTTGCAGCCTTCCTGGAAAGTACCTTATGTGCCCGGCAGTATCTGTGCTGTGGCTTACGATGAGACCGGCAGAGAGATTGCCAGACAGGAGAGACATTCCTTTGGCAACACCGATCATTATGTATTAAAAGCAAACAAAACCACTCTGCGTGCCGATGGCGAAGATATGATCTTCCTGGAGATTGCGGCAGAAGATAAGGACGGTTATTCCGTGGAAAATGCTTCCGATTATGTGAGAGTGACCGTGGAAGGTGCCGGAAGACTGATAGGACTGGATAACGGTGATAGTACTGACTACGATTCCTATAAGGGAACCGTCCGCAAGCTGTTCCAGGGGAAGCTTCTGGCGATGATCGCTGCGAAAACGATCCCCGGAGAGATTCGTGTGACCGTGGAGGACGCATGGACAGCCACGGCGAGCATGACCGATGAAACCGTCACCGGAACGGCCGCGGCAGTAGTCGAGACTTCGGACAATACGGCAGCTGCCGGGCACCGCACGGCGACAGTGACGCTTCATGCTATCGAAGCACAGATCCGTCCCGGTATCTGTGCAACGGAAGAAAACAGAGAATATCCGCCTGCCTTTGTGGAACCCGGATTCGTGCCGGTACGCAAGCTGGAACTGAGCGCAGCCGCAACGACGCTGACACCGGAAAACCCTTCTGTACTGCTGCATACCTGTATTTATCCTATGGAAGCCACTGACCGTAAGCTTCTGTGGAGCATTACGGATGCCACGGGTATTCCCAGCCCGATCGCAAAGCCGGAAGAGCTTCCGGACGGCGAAGGCATCCGTATCACAGGCATCAGTGACGGAAGTTTCCAGGTGAGATGTATGTCCTGCAACGGTACCCCTTCTGTGAAAATGATCTCACAGCTGGAGTTTCAGGTGGAGGGAATGGGACAGACGTTTCGGTCACCTTATGAACCGGTTACTGCTATTTCCTATGACACAAGTTTTGGCGGGGATGTGAGCCGCGGTGTGGAGAACAGTGCCGGAACGGATAAAGCACAGCCTACCGGTCTGGTTTATAGATCCGTAGATTTCGGCGAATTCGGAAGTGATGAGATCACGCTGGCTATTTTTGCGAATGATAATGACCCTCACAGAATTCAAATCTGGGAGGGAGAACCCGGGGAGAATGCATCCGGATTCGGAGAGACGGGAGAACTTGTCGGAGAAGTCACCTATCAGAAGCCCGGCATCTGGGAGGTCTTCCAACCGGAGACATTTACACTGTCCCGGAGACTGAAAGGCGTGGTAAATCTGACAATTGTGTCGGAAGATAAATTTTTCCTGAAGGAGTTTCATTTTACCAAACAGGAGAAAGCTTATACGAGACTGTCTGCCCTCACAGACGGCGTTACTTATGGAGACAGCTTTGTGAGAACCGCGGATGCCATTGAACAGATCGGCAACAATGTTTCTCTGGAATTTGCGGATATGGACTTTGGAACAGATGCTTCTGACAGTATCGTCATATGCGGAAGGACACCTCTGCAGCACAATACGATACAGTTGCGATTCAGTAATGGGGAGACGCAGGTACTACCCTTCCCGCATAGCGGGGAATATCGTGAGATGCGATTCCCGATACAGAAAGTGACCGGAGAACAGAAGGTGACATTTGTCTTCCTACCGGGCTGTAATTTTGATTTCAAATGGTTCCGGTTTGAAAAAAGTGGATTGGAGGAGTAAAAGAAAATGATGAGCAGATGGAACAGAAAATTATGGGCATTGATACTTGCAGCAGGGATGACAGTATCTCTGGCTGCCTGCGGAGGAAACGACCAGGCAGCAGGCGGTGCATCCGCGGGTACCCAGGATGGGACTGCCGCCCAACAGAACCAGAGCACGGGCAGCAATATCGACAACGCCGGCAGTATTGTAACGTTAGCGCAGGATGCCCGGGCACTGCAGATCATAGACGACAACTACCGCACCTACTACGAGCTTTTTGTTTATTCCTTCTATGACAGTGACGGCGACGGCATCGGTGACTTGCAGGGAGTCCTGGACAAGCTGGACTACCTGAATGATGGTGACGATACGACGGATACGGACTTAGGGATCAACGGCATCTGGCTCATGCCGGTAATGCCCTCCACGACCTATCATAAATACGACACTACGGATTATGAGAATATTGATCCGCAGTACGGTACCCTGGATGATTTCCAAAAGCTGCTGACAGCCTGCCATGACCGTGGGATCCGTGTGATCCTGGATCTGGCGATGAACCATTCTTCCAGTAGGCATCCATGGTTTTTACAGGCAACGGAGTATCTGAAAAATCTGCCGGAGGGAGCTGAGCCTGACTCCTCAGAATGTCCTTATATAGATTATTACCATTTTTCAAGGGAAGCCCAGAGCGGATATGCGCAGGTAAATGGGGCAGACTGGTATTATGAAGCAAGATTTTGGGACGGCATGCCGGATCTGGATCTGCAGAATGAAGAGGTGCGCCGGGAATTCGAGCAGGTGGCGGACTTCTGGCTGGATATGGGCGTGGATGGTTTCCGCCTGGATGCGGTGAAGGAATACGTCACCGGCTCTGTGGAAGACAATGTCGAGATTTTAAGCTGGTTTGCCGATTATGTCCATGGCAAGGACCCGGAGAATTATCTGGTGTGTGAATGTTGGACAGATCAGAATACCTATGCGCAATATTACGCGAGCGGCGTGGACAGCATGTTTGATTTTACCTTCGCTGACAAGTCCGGAATCATCGCAAATGTGGTAAATGGCAAGGCATCCGCGGCATCCTATGCAAAGAATCTGGAAGCGGAGCAGGCTATGTATGCGCAGTACAATCCGGATTACATCAATGCCCCTTTTTACACGAATCATGATATGGGGCGGAGCACAGGCTACTATGCCGGGGAAAACAGTGAGGCACAGACGAAGCTTGGCAATGCCCTGAATCTGTTGTCCGGTGGAAGTGTCTTCCTCTACTATGGGGAGGAACTGGGAATGAAGGGCTCCGGCAAGGATGAGAATAAGCGTGCTCCCATGTACTGGAGCAAGGATGACAAAGCGGAAGGCATGTGCAAGGGACCTGCGGATATGGAAGATTTTCAGATGAAATTCGACAGTCTGGAAGAACAGCAGGAGGATCCGGATTCCATTTACAATTATGTAAAACAGGTAATCCGTATCCGGAACCAGAATCCCGCTATTGCCAGAGGCACCACCACTTATCTGGAGCAGTATTCCGGCGAGCAATGCTTTGCCCTGACCAGAAGCTATGAAGACAGTACTTTATTACTGTTGGGCAATACTTCTGCGGAGCCTGCAAGTGTGGACCTGTCCGGACTTACCGTTGGTAACACCGCAGCAGAGGATCTGGTACTGCTTGGAGAACTTTATACCGGAGAGGAGATCGCCGAACGCGAAGGAACTGCGGTCACACTTCCGGCATATTCTGTTTTGATACTGGGGGAAAAGAGGAGCTGTAATGAGCAGTAATGAGACAAACTGCATTGACAGTCCGGATTTCCTGTGCTACTGTAAGAATACGCAAATGCAATGAGGAAGAGAGTATTTATCATAGAAGTTTTACAGAGAACATTCCGTAAGGCTGAGAGGAATGGAACGGACAGATAGAGAAGATGGCTTCTGAGCGGCGCACCGAACGGATACCGGAACAGAATAGGAACGGTAGAAGCAAGGCTGCGACAGGATCCGCCTGTTACAGCGGATAGGGTTACGGACCCGAAGAGGTCTGTGCTGTGAGGTACAGACGAAGAGAAGTGGTAACACGAGATAACGCTCGTCTTCTTGAGGAACTTCATGTTCTTTCAGGAGACGGGCTTTTATTTTTAAGAAAAGGAGAATCAGATTTATGGAAAGCAAAGGAAAATATTATCTTACAACGGCCATTGCCTATACGTCCGCCAAGCCCCATATCGGTAATAACTACGAGATCGTACTGGCTGACAGCATTGCACGTTTCAAGAGAAAAGAAGGTTATGATGTTTTCTTCCAGACCGGTACCGATGAGCACGGTCAGAAGATCGAACTGAAGGCAGAGGCAGCCGGTATCACACCCAAGGAGCATGTGGACAAGATCGCCGGTGTGATCCGCGGACTGTGCGACCTGTTAAACATTTCTTATGATAAGTTCATCCGTACTACCGATGAGGATCATGAGAAGCAGGTACAGAAGATATTCAAACGTCTCTATGATCAGGGTGATATTTACAAGGGAGCCTATGAGGGAATGTACTGTACTCCCTGTGAGTCTTTCTGGACGGAGTCCCAGCTGGTAGACGGCAAGTGCCCGGACTGCGGCGGTGTGGTAAAGCCTGCGAAGGAGGAGGCTTACTTCTTCCGTATGAGCAAGTATGCGGACAGACTGATCAAGCACATTAATGAGCATCCCGAGTTCATTCAGCCCGTATCCCGCAAGAACGAGATGATGAACAACTTCCTGCTTCCCGGCTTACAGGATCTGTGCGTATCCCGTACTTCCTTCACCTGGGGTATCCCGGTGACTTTCGATCCCAAGCATGTTATCTATGTATGGCTGGATGCGCTGACCAACTACATCACCGGTATCGGCTACGATGCAGACGGCAACAGCACCGAGCAGTACAAGAAGCTGTGGCCCGCAGACCTGCATCTGATCGGTAAGGATATCATCCGGTTCCATACCATCTACTGGCCTATTTTCCTGATGGCACTGGGCGAGCCTCTGCCGAAGCAGGTATTCGGACATCCCTGGCTCCTCATGGGCGGCGGCAAGATGAGTAAATCCAAAGGAAATGTGGTCTATGCGGATGATCTGGTAGATTATTTCGGCGTGGATGCGGTGCGTTACTATGTACTGCATGAAATGCCCTTTGAAAACGACGGTAACCTGACCTGGGAGCTGGTGGCAGAGCGTACCAATTCCGACCTGGCCAACACCCTGGGCAACCTGGTGAACCGTACCATTTCCATGAGCAACAAATACTTTGGCGGTGTGGTAGAGAATAAAAACGCTCAGCTGACCGAGAATGACGCGGCAGTGGATGCGGATCTGAAACAGACCGTGACCGCTACCTATGCAAAAGTTGTGGCAAAGATGGAAGAACTGCGTGTGGCAGATGCCCTGACCGAGATCTTCGGTATCTTCAAGCGCTGCAATAAATACATCGACGAGACAGAGCCCTGGGTACTGGCGAAGGACGAAGCCAAGGCAGACCGCCTGGCAACCGTGCTGTATAATCTGGTGGAAGGCATCATCATCGGAGCTTCCCTGTTAGAGCCCTATATGCCCGAGACAGCAGAGAGAATTGCAAAACAGCTGAACACCTCTCTGCGAGATTTTGACCAGCTGGAGCAGTTCGGTCTGTATGAGAGCGGCAGCAAAGTAACCGACCAGCCCGAAATCCTCTTCGCACGTCTGGATATGAAGGAGGTAGCGAAAAAAGAGGCAGAGCTGGAAGAAGCCATGATCAAGGCAGCAGCGGAGCATGAAGCACAAGAAGCAAATGCAGAAGCCGAAAAAGCAGAGCAGGAAGCCATTGATATCGAGCCCAAGGCAGAGATCGAATATGACGATTTCGCGAAAATGCAGTTCCAGGTAGGTGAGATCATCTCCTGTGAGGCAGTGCCTAAGTCCAAGAAGCTTCTGTGCAGCCAGGTAAAGATCGGCAGTCAGGTACGTCAGATCGTCTCCGGCATTAAGGCGCATTACAGCCCCGAGGAAATGGTAGGCAAAAAGGTTATGGTACTGGTGAACCTGAAGCCCGCGAAACTGGCAGGAGTATTGTCCGAGGGCATGATTCTGTGTGCAGAAGATGCTGAAGGCAACCTCGCTTTGGTAACCCCTGAGAAAAATATGCCGGCAGGAGCAGAGATCTGCTAAAACAGTTCAGCCATGAACAGTGCGGATGTAATGGTTACTATTTTACAAAAAAAGCAATATAGGACTTAAAATTTTATATAAAATGATATATAATGAATAGGACGCAGAAGCATATGGCTGTAAATTGACATTTGTTTTATGCGTCCTATGATTTTCTGCAACCAAGGAGGTCTTATGATCAAGGAAGAATTCTACTTTGACTCCCGGGACGGTGAGAACCGTATCCATGCAGTGCGATATACACCCGATGACGGTAACGTAAGAGGCATCGTGCAAATCGTGCACGGAATGGCAGAATACGTGGAACGCTATGAAAATCTGGCAGAATTTCTGACGAAGAGAGGAATCCTTGTCACCGGTGAAGATCATCTGGGACATGGAAAATCTGTTTCAGAGGGTGGATCTTTCGGTTACTTTTGCGAGCAGGATCCTGCAACGGTAGTAGTCCGGGATGTACATCGTCTGAAGAAGATCACGGAAGAACAATATCCGCAGGTGCCTTATATTATTCTGGGACACAGCATGGGATCTTTTATTGCCAGAAATTATCTGTGTCGTTACGGCAGCGGAATAGGCGGTGCGGTCATCGTAGGTACGGGAATGCAACCGGCGGGGTTGATCTTTGCCTCAAAAGCCATGGCGGGAATACAGAAGCTGTTCTGTGGTTCGAAGCATGTCAGCCATTTTATTGATAAGGCTGCCTTCGGAGGCTATAACAAACGAATTGATTCTCCCAGAACTTCCAGTGACTGGCTCAGCCGGAATACGGAGAATGTAGACCGCTATATCGAAGACGAACTGTGCGGATTTACCTTTACCGTGAACGGTTTTCAGACTCTGTTTGAATTGATCCGCAGATTGCAGAAGCAGGAGAATCTGGAAAAGGTTCCCCAGAACCTGCCGATTCTTATGGTATCCGGAGCGGAAGACCCTGTGGGAGATTACGGTAAGGGTGTTCATAAGGCATGTGACTCTCTGAAGAGAGCCGGAGTGAAGAACATTACCGTGAAGCTATACGAGAATGACAGACATGAACTCCTGAATGAAGACGACGCTGAGGTGGCAATGGAGGACATCTGGCAGTGGATCTGCAAGGAGATTCCTGGGATCGCCTGAGAACAGAGGCTTCCCTGATCCTGAATCGGAGAGACGGTGCAGTATGGCAGATATGGTGAATGGCTATGAGATCAGATGGGCAGAGGACAAAGACTGGATCCCTGCCATGCATATGATCTGGAAGACTTTTTTGAAATATGAGGCGGTGGACTATACAGAGGAGGGAATCCGTAATTTTCATGAATTCATTACGGATGAACACCTCTATAAGTCGTTCCGGCAGGGAAGATATCAGATGATGGTGGCTTTGGATGGCGCCAGGATCATCGGAGCGGCTTCTGTGCGGAATTACAATCATTTGTCGCTTCTTTTCGTGGACGAAGAATATCATCACAGAGGTGTTGGCCGGAGTCTGATGGGAAGAATGTGCGAATATCTGAAAAAAGAGGCGGGGGAACGGTATATGTCGCTGAAGGCAGCTCCGTATGCCGTGGATTTCTATCGGAAACTGGGATTTCATGCAGTGCATGAGGAGGAAGCTTTTTCGGGGATCCGCGTAACACCGATGGAAAAGTTCTTATAAATTAAGCAAACGAAAAGGATATGACGTAAATGAAGATTTTTGACCTGGACAGTCCGTTAATGAATGTACTCAATAAAATGGCAGACCTGATGTGGCTGAACATTCTGACTCTGATCTGCTGTATTCCCATTATTACTGCAGGAGCGGCATTTACCTCCATGCATTATGTGGCACTAAAGATCGTGCGCAATGAGGAAAGTTATATTACCAGAAGCTTTTTCAAATCATTTAAGACAAATTTCCGCCAGGCTACTCTGATCTGGCTGATGATCCTGCTGATAGCAGCAGTACTGGGTGGAGATTATTACATTATTACCAAATCCGGAATACAGTTCAGCAGCGTGCTGGTGGTTCTGATCATGGCTGCTGCAGTGCTTGTGATCTGCACGACATTGTATGTATTCCCGGTACTTGCCAAATTCGACAATACGATCATGGGAACCATCAGAAATGCTTTTATTATGAGCATTCTGCAGCTGCCCAAGACAGTTGTGATGTTTGTGATGGCATTTTTCCCGCTGATCATATATCTGGTGTCTTTACGACTGATACCGATCATCTTCCTGTTTGGTTTTTCCCTGCCGGCATATGCGTCCGCAATGCTGTATAATAAGTTTTTCCAGAAACTGGAAGACCAGCTTGTGTCAGAACAGGAGCCGGCACCGGAAGTATCACCGGAAGAGGATGAAAGAGTATTTCATGATGAGATCGATGAAAGCATTAAGATAGAGGATAAGTAGCAAGGTCGCCTGCCGGGCCGGGGTCTGATGGCGGAGACTCTAAAGACAGCAGATAAGAGGTGTTCAGAGTATGCAGAAGAGAAAAATATGGGAAAATTTCCTTCAATGGGTTCTGCCATGTGTATTGTTAGTCATCGCACTGGTCCTGAGCATATATGACTTTAATAATAAGATGGAAATAGCAATACAGACAGTTGTGGATGATCAGGCGGAACAGATCGGACTTTATTATGCTGCCGGGGTAGAGGATAAACTGAAAGCTTTGGAAAATATCACGGATGCGGTTGGGTCGATCATGGCGAGCCGCCCGGACAGAAGTGATGCGTTTCTGAATGAGAAGCTGGATACACTGATGAAGGCCAGTGATGCATACATGGTTATATATTGCGCAACCAACGGTATGGGCTTTCTGAATGACAGACGGCAGATTGATATGACAGAGCTGAATTACTATGACAGTATTTTTGGTGAATCACCGCATTATCTGTTTACCAGGTCGGACGGGATCAACGGACAGATGGCTTTCATCTATGTATGTCCTATTACAAATTCCGGAAATGTAAATGGATACCTGCTCAGTTATATGGAGCCGGCAGAGATGTCTGATTTATTTGAGAATTCCGTATACGGAGATAGGGCATTTTTCTCTTTGGTCGATCGCAACGGAACCATTATGGCATGCTATGGAGCGACACAAGGAACGAAAATTTTACAAAACGATTTCTGGAATTCCTTAAAAGGGGTAGCAGAGAGTCTTGGAAGCTGGACACTGTTTGACAGACAACAGCAGAAGGGCGACAATGGGATACTGCATGTCAATGAGAACGGCGTAGGTAAGATTCTCTGTCATTTTCCCATTGCGGACACAGCCTGGAATCTGGTGGTAGGCATCGATGAATCCTATCTGTCCGGTATTCAACAGTCCTTCCGTGGTCCTATTGTGGATCTGATCGTCAAGATCAGCATATCGATTGCAGCAGCCCTTATTGTGATCACGGTGATCAATGTGCTGGTACGAATAAAGGTCTCGGAACACAGCAAAGTCCTGGAAGACAAGGCAGACACCGATCTGCTGACTGATCTGAACAACAAGATGGCCACAGAGCGTAAGATTCGTGAATATATGGAACAATATCCGGATAAGCAGGGGGTATTGTTCGTTCTGGATGTAGATAATTTCAAGAAGATCAACGACACCATGGGACATGCCTTCGGAGATGAAGTGCTCCGGAACCTGGCAGTGCGCCTGCAGTCCATGTTCCGAGCAACGGACATTGTGGGCCGTACCGGTGGTGACGAGTTCATGGTATTTCTCAAGGACATCCGTGATATTACCATGATCGAACGGGAAGGAAAGAAGATCGAACAGTTTTTCCACCAGTTTGAAGTCGGAGAATATGTGAAGTATTCTGTTACAGCCAGCGTGGGAGCAGCAGTGTTCCCCGGAGACGGCAGAACCTTTGAAAATCTGTACAAATCCGCGGATAATGCGTTATATGTGTCAAAAAGACGTGGAAAAAATCAGCTTACGTTCTACAAAAAGCCGGAAAAAGAGACACAGTAGAGACCACCTTGTGGAAAATGTCCAAGAAATAGAAACAGATTTGTTCAATCTGACAAGCATTTAAAAAAAAAGAAAAGTTTATAAGCAATTCATACAATATGATTCAAAATCTTTGTGAAATAGTGGTATGGCACATTTTCGTGAATTTCGTTATACTGATTTCAGATTCAAACGAGACATATCGTTTCACAATGAGAGAAAGTAACATTGTAAATATGAAAGGAGTATTTTCAAATGGCAAGTTTATCTTTAAAGAATGTCTGCAAAGTATATCCTAACGGTTTTGAAGCTGTTAAGGATTTCAACCTTGAGATCGCAGATCAGGAGTTCATCATTTTCGTAGGTCCTTCCGGATGTGGTAAGTCCACCACTCTTCGTATGATCGCAGGTCTGGAAGATATCTCTTCCGGTGAACTGAAGATCGGTGACAGAGTAGTTAATGATGTAGAGCCTAAGGACAGAGATATCGCAATGGTATTCCAGAACTATGCTCTGTATCCTCATATGTCCGTATATGACAACATGGCATTTGGTCTGAAGCTGAGAAAAGTTCCCAAGGATCAGATCGATAAGATGGTTAAGGAAGCAGCTAAGATCCTGGATCTGACTCCGCTGCTTGATCGTAAGCCCAAGGCTCTGTCCGGTGGTCAGAGACAGCGTGTTGCTATGGGACGTGCAATCGTTCGTAACCCTAAGGTATTCC
>OFMV01001876.1_pt1 | contig 15167 bp, 13 predicted proteins | sample 1541881 | NCBI WGS metagenome assembly OFMV01 (sample SAMN04209220, study PRJEB22552) | human gut metagenome | biome: gut; material: feces | host: Homo sapiens | place: USA: Oklahoma
GTATTTAACGTCAAGCTTACTGCCTGACCTTCGACATTTCCCACGCAATAACCGATGCCGCAACCGATGCGTTAAGGCTCTCCGCACTGCTTATCGGTATGAACAGCGACTTGTCGCACAGCTTTTTCACGGTATCGCTGACCCCGTTGCCCTCGTTGCCGATAACAACAGCGGTCTTTTGAGGCAGCTTTTCCTCTCCCAGCCTTACCGACCTGTCCGAAAGCTCCGCCGAATACACGGTAAATCCGCCCTTTTGCAAAAGCGTTATCGCTTCTTCGGTATCACAGCAGTATATCGGCAGTCTGAACAGCGAGCCCATCGCACTTCTTACCGTTTTGGGAGCAAACACATCCGCACAATCTCCTGCAAGTATCACCCCGTCAATCGAAAATGCGTCACAGGAACGTATTATCGTACCAATATTACCCATATCTTGTAAATTTTCCAATATTATAAACTGCCTGCTACTATCTATTGTACTTAAATTCAGAATTTTGTCAAGATGTCTTACCGTAATAAATATTCCCTGCGGCGATTTTGTGTCGGAAATGCTGTCCGCCACCTCCTCGCTTATTTGTACCATCTTACAGCTTTCCCTCAGCAGACTTATACATTCGGGATACTTCTCGGCGGCGACGGCAGTATAATATGCGTTTTCACCTAACGCACATCCGCTTTTGACCGCTTCAACCGCCAGCTTCGCCCCCTCGCACACGAAATACCCCGTCTGTCTGCGGTACTTCCTCTGCTCCGTCAGCTTGCGGTATTCCTTTATATATGTGTTCTGTTTAGATGTAATTTCCATATTTCTCCTTAACACTCAGTTTCTTGACTTTTGCGTGTCCTTATGCTAAAATTTCATTATCCGTAACGGACAAGAAAGGATTTTTTTCATGATATTTTCCGAGCTAAGCCTTATTGAAAAGGAAACAGGACTTAAATACGATCCCGAAACCGCCACGCTCAGCGGTGTAAAGAACGGTGTTCCCGTTGTCGTTTTTGACAACGATAAAAAGCACAGATTTGATATAGTATGCGGTGCAGTCATCACCGAGCGCCAGTTCGGCAGAATATACATTATGGCTGAACGCTTTCCCAAGAAAACTATGCTCGGCATCGAAAATGTCGATGGCTGCGTAAACATTTACTGCAAGGGATATAATCTTATGCAGGAAAATCTGCCGTTGCTCATTGAATTTTTGGAAAAACTCACAGCCTATTTAAAAAGCGAAATGCGTAAAACCACTCCCATACAGGTGGCAAAAGTGCTTGAGCTTGAGGATTACGCAATTCTCACAAAGCATATACGCTCAGACGGAACTGTCCGCCCTCCGTATAATATAAGGGGTACTGTCAAAGGTATCTTAGGCGGTCTGCTCGGACTTCTGATCGGTTGTGCCATATTCGTTGTGTTTATTATGATGTCCGATCTTGTCGGCTGGCTGGGTGGTATAATCATGTCCGCCGCAGTTATTTCGCTCTACACCGTTTTCTCAAAGAAGCTAAAGACGGTCGACTGCATTATGACAGCAATTCTCACCTTTGCGGGCTGGGCGCTGTCAAACGGCTTCGCATACCTGTTCCAGATATTCTTAAAGGAACAGGAGGCAGGAAACACGGTAAACATAAACGGCATTCTTGCCGATCTTGCGAACTACTCAATGAAGTACACCGAGATTGCAGGCAACCTTATGAACCGCCTTATAGTAACATTCATTTTCGTGGTCGCAGGCGCAATAGGCAGTTATATTTTCTATTACAAGCACCACACAAAGGATATGTACTGATAACGGTTATTATGTGCCTAAGCACAGCCGCATTCCTTCCCCGTTATATAAAAAATCACACGCCCATTTATTATGGGCGTGTCAGTCTGTCGAAAAACCTCTATCGTTATCAAAAATGGGGTTTGGGGCGTAGCCCCAAGCAGGGTGAGGGCGGCAGCCCCACACTCAGCCCCTTCCCGAGGGGAAGGGGTTTGGGGATAGGCAAGGATGCCGAGATAGAACGCCCAAAGGCTTTGCAGGACGCAAAGCCCACAAAGCGTTCTTATAGGGATAGAGAATTCGCATTATCTTATAAAAAACAGACTTTTTCTGCAAACTGAAAAGAGCCTTGCCTTGCGGCAAGACTCTTTTGCTTTTTTACCTTGAATACTATATGCAATTAATGCAATTATTCGCATTGTTATCAGGAATATAGAAAAATGTACGAAACTCCTCTGAATAGCCTGACTTAAAACCCGAACCGATTAGTATTGCCGATAAACTTAGTGCTCGTTTCTCTTAGCGAAGCACTCGCTGCAGTAAACGGGTCTGTCGTCACGGGGCTGGAAGGGAACCTTAGCCTCGCCGCCGCAGCCTGCGCATACAGCTGTGAACATTTCACGCTTAGCTCCGCCGTTCTTCTTAGCGTCACGGCAAGCCTTGCATCTCTTAGGCTCGTTTGTAAAGCCGTTCTGAGCGTAGAACTCCTGTTCGCCTGCTGTGAATACGAAATCTGCACCGCAGTCCTTGCACTTGAGAGTCTTGTCTTCGTACATAGTAAAATACCTCTAAAATTTCTCACGCTTTCAGCGTGTAATAATATGAAAAAGACTTGGTAAGTCTTATTTCCCCATTGATTTTCTTATCTTCGATTTTGCACGCTGAAGTGCATTGTCTACAGATTTTTCGTTCATTGAAAGCTCATTTGCTATCTGCTCGTAGGAGCAGTGGGCAAGATACATTTCAAGGACCTTCATTTCCTTTTTTGAAAGAACGTCCGACAGCCTGTTCATAAGCTGGCTGTCCTGAACTTTATCAATAACCGTGTCCTCAGGCGACAGTGAATCATCCTTTATAAGATCGAAGTCAAAGTCTTCACAGTTTGATAAAGGATTATCCTTGATAGCCTTTGATATACAGGTTTTCATAGCCGAGTCTGTGCAGAGATTGGCGAAGGTTACGAAAGACGCACCCTTTTCGCTGTTATAAAGCCGTATAGCTTTAAGCAGACCGAGAAGCCCCTCAGAGAACAAATCGTCCTTATCGGCAGACGGGCAACGCAGTGACATCTTTGTGGATTTTGCCGAAATAACAGGTATATACCGCTTTATAAGCACGGTTGCGTATTTTTCGCCGCCTGTCTGTGTTATCCGACTGACAAGCTGTTCATCGGTCATATCGGAAATCGTATGCTCCGTTTCTTTGTCCGGAAAAGGAGTACCGGTCATATTAGTTGCTTTTTCTGCCATCTGACCTCCGATACCGCTGTGCCTGCCGTCTTTAATGTTTACTGTATATCTATTGATTATTCTATCATAATATACGTTTTTTGTCAATAGGAAAAACTTCAAATTGTTTACAAAAGAAATCAAATTGAATTTGTGAAATGATTAACAAATGCAGGACGGCGTATTCTTCGGTATTTGATATTTATCTTATACAGCGTCCTTGCTTATTTTCGGTACCGGCTGCGTTCACGCAGAATATAATATCCAATGCCGGCGATGTCCGCCGGAAACTGCCTATAGGGATGGATACCCATATTCCCATAACTCCGAAAGTGGACACGGGCGACAGGATATACGCAAGAAGCACTCTTGTTCCGAGTGAAAGAATCGTCAGGATCACCGACATCAACGGTTTATTTACCGCTCTGTAGCAGCCGTAGAGCATAAACAGTATTCCTATGTCGATGTAGCACAGACCTTTACCGAGCGACAGACCTATAATCACGGATGTACGGAAGGTTATGAGCGTATATGACGAGCCGACGGCGGCAAGTGCGTTGTCACCGATATATCAGCCGACTATCCATATATCAGCGAGGTTGTAAAGCTGCTGTATTATATTTCCGAGCATAAGCGGCACGGCGAATGCCCATAGTCCGCCGGTTATACTGCCGACGGTAAGATCACGGTTTTTCATTATGTACTTCATTTATATAAGCGGTGCGACAAATCCCCACGCAACAGCAATCACAAGTGAGGGGAGCAGGTTTGCTACTCTTATCTGTTTTTTACGAATGAGGTTAAGTCCTACGCAGAAAATCAGGACATTGCCGACATAAGAAAGGTAAGACAATGCAAGGTCGGTCATGAAGCCTCCGACAAATACTGCGATTATTGTTATGACACCCTGAAAAATCGCCACAGGTACGGCAGAGAAGATACAGCCCTTGCCCTGAGAGGCGGTCATTACGCAGATAATCACTGCGTCAAGAATAGCTTTTGCGATAAGAACCGAGCAATCGCCGCTTACGCCGTCGTTTATCGAGCCTATCACTGCCATTGCGCCTATACAGACAGTGCAGGATGCGCTGACAAATGCCGATACAAATGAATCGTCACCGGTACTGTGGCTCTTTATTTTGAGCCATTCGCCAAACTTGTCCACAAGAGCGTTTATATTGATTATTTCACCGATAAGACCGCCTAAGGTGAGGCTGACTATCATCATAACAGTGCCGCCCGAAACAAGAGAGCCTTCAGATACCGACAGCATATTCTGCATAACGCCGCCGACGGCGAGCATCATTATTGCAACGGCATTGACCGACAGCAGAGTATCCTTTATTCTTTCGTTCAGCTTTTTGCCGAACAGCAATCCGCATAGTCCGCCGAATATCAGCAGAGCGACATTTATTACAGTGCCAAGTCCACGCATAAAATCAAATCCTTGATACATCCCCGACGGGAGAATAAAGTGCGAAAACCGCACCGATTGCAATTATACAACGGAAAGAATAGCGTGTCAAGACGACAGAAAAACATAAATACAGCAGTTGTTGCAGAGCTGCGGTTTTTCGAGGTGAAACACGAATCGCTTTTTACTTGATTTGAATTTTTGGGAAGTTGTGATAATTGCCGATATAATGAATTGAGATTTGGCTATGTTTTTGCTGATGATATGTTTACTGTAAAAGCAAAATATGATATACTAAAAACAGTGTAATGAAAAAAGGAGCTCATGATGAAAAGGATATATACATTTCTTATTGTAATAATGTTCAATATGGCATTTCTGATGAGTGCTTGCACGGCAGGCAATGCGGATAGTACAATGTCAGCAGTTTCTGAAACGTCAGCTACGGGAACGGTTATAGATAAGATTGACGAGCCGAAAGCCGAAGCGACTACAGCAGTAACGACCGCTCAGACTACCGCTGTCACTACAAAGCCACAGGAAACAAAAAAGGCAGAAACGACAGCAGCTGCCACAGCAGCAGTCACCACAGCAAAGCCGGCAACGACAACAACCGCCGCTACTACAAAGCCCGCTCCCGAATGGACAGAAACAAAGGCAAGCGGTACAAAGTACGTCAACACAGACTGCTACAGCAGAAAGAAAGCCGTACTCGGTGCAGAAACCGTCAAGCTGTACAGCGTGAACGATAAAGTCACGGTAACAGCCAAGACCGACACGGGCTATTATAAGCTCTCTGACGGTAGCTTTATACACAGCGACTATCTGAGCGACAGCAAGATTGTTATACAGACTACAACAACCACAAAGAAAGCTGAAACACCTAAGCCTTCACAGACAACAACGAAGAAACAGGAAAGCAAGCCGAAGTCCATATATGAGTATCCATTCGACCTTAAAGCAATCCGACAGGTAATTATAGATGATGCCATCAGCAACTACGGTCTTGTACTTGCTGAAGATATAATCAAGGACGAAAGTTCGTGGTTTCCACCACTTGTTATATGGAAAGGTGTTAATCCTAATGTTGTACGTATGAGAGTGTCAGAACAGGCAGAATCGAGTTATACAGGCGGTAATATGAAAAAAGGCGATTACTTTAACGTATACATTGAAACCATACCGGATTTAAAGAAAGACGAAAACGGTAACAGTATTGAGGGCTACGCAATATTCTTTCTTAGGTAAAATCTGATTTTTAGGTAGATTTATAATTTAATATTCGAGAGCTTTGAAAGTATAAATTCAAGGCTCTTTTCTTTTTTCTGACAGTAAATTGAACATAAAAATTCAAAGCAGTCCGCACCAGTAGGACTGCTTTTTTATATATATTTTTTCAAAAAATCAAACAAGAAAGGACAAAGGTTATGTTTAAAAACAAATTCAAAAAGCTGACCGGACTTTTCCTTGCGGCAGTTATGACATTAGTCGCTCTGCCCATTCAGACGCTTGCGTCAGATTGGGGTGTCGGTGACAATGTTTATGCGGCTATGCTCGGAAATTACATCGGCTCAGACGGTAAGACTTATGCAGATAAGTATAATTACGACTATATCTACTATAAGTCAGACGGTAGTGTAGGTGTAGCCACTCGCTATGCCTCAACACACGCTAAGTTAGGCATTAGTAAGAACGGCGTAACACAGCAGGCAATCTGTATCGAAGCCGGTGTATCATACAGCACAGGTAGTTCCTATGTTGGTAAAGATACCAGCGATAAATATATGCAAAACTTACCGGATAATGTAAGTGTCAGATTGAAATTTGATTTACTTTGTGGTTTTAACAGCTCCGTCACCAAATCGCCGGTTGCTAACACAAATCTTGATGATTTCTCATTTGCAACACAAATTATATCATGGGAAATTCAACAGGGACTGCGTACAGGATATGGTAAAAGCGACCTGGCTGTTAATTCAAAAATTCCTAATACACCTAAAACAGCATATTACGACCAGTTGAAAGGACGACCCGCTGAAAAGTGCTATGAGTACATCTTAAACAAGATGAAGGCATATTCAATTGTTCCGAGCTTCACTGTGACTAATAAGGCTAAAGCTCCTACTCACACAATGGAATATAATTCTTCGACGAAGAAGTACAGTATTACACTGCCGGACAGTAACAAGAGCAATATGCCGGCAAGTGCATTCAACATTCCCGGTGTCACAGTGACAAAGAGCGGATATGACTACACTTTCAGCACAACAAGCAAGATAAGCGGTACTAAGGCTTGCACATACAAGGCAAATCGTACTACAGGAAAACAGCTTGTTGTATGGAAATCAAGCGGCGGCGATTCTCAGACAATGGCTGACGGTATTGATGACCCTGTAAGATTTTACGCAAACTTTAAAACTTCCAATTTAGGCACAGCTCAGATCAAGAAAGTCTGGGAACACAATCACGATGCTTCAAGCACGAAAGCCGATAACAGCGACATCTATTTCACGATAAAGAATAGTTCGGGTACGACAATCAAGGCTACAGGCAAGGCAGGCTCGTATACCTACTCTACAAGCGGTTCCGTAACTAAGTTCAAGCTCAACAGCAGTAACACTTTTTTAGTAAAATCGTTACCTGCAGGAACGTATACGGTCTATGAGTATGGTACTGATGGAGCAGGAATACCGTGCTATACACGCAGTAACCTTAGTAAGACGGTAACAGTAACAGCAGGCGGCACAGGAACAGTTACTTTCAAAAACACGAGAAATACCGGTACGGGCAAGGTTATAAAAACTTGGGTAGACACCAACGGTAACGCAATAGAAGCAAGTAACTGCATTTCGAATAATCAGCAGATATATTTCCGTATCAAAAACGCTGACGGAAAATATATAACTGTCAACGGTACGAAGTACAGCGGCTCATATTCTTTTGCCGGAACAACAACTAAAGCAACATCGCTGTATGTTAATCCCAGTACAGGTACTTTCACTGTTTCCGACCTTCCGACCGGAAAGTACACCGTGTATGAGTATGGCTCTCCGGAGGGCTATTCGGTCAACAAAGCATATCAGACAATTACCATCTCAAGAGATAAAACATCGTCCGTGTCTTTTATGAACAGCGAGGACAGCGGTACGGCTCAGATAAAGAAGGTATGGCTTTCTGATACTACATTGACCGCTACTCAGATAGCAAACCTCGAAAAGAATGTTTACTTTACTGTCAAGGACGCTAATGGTAAGTATATCAAGGTTACAGGCTCGGCAGGAGCGTATGTTTATGCCGGCACTCAGACTTCCGCAAATAATATGAAACTCAGCGGCAGTAAGTTTAATGTAAGCAAGCTCCCGTTGGGAACATACACTGTAACAGAGATTAATAACGCAAGCGGTTACAATCCGAAAACGCAGACAAAGACGGTCACAATTGCCAACAAGGGCGAAACAAAGTCAGTGTCATTCACGAACAAGTCAACACCCGTTGTTGTTATCCGTAAGCATTTCAGCGATGAGGACAATCTGACAGAAGCACAGCTCAAAGAACAGTATGCTAAAGTTACCGTAAATCTGCAGGTGCTTGGCTACAGCGGAAGTGTTTCCTCGAATCCGCCGGCAGGATACTATGTAGAATTTACCGGTTCTAACGGTAATTATACATACAAAGGGCTTTCGTCAACCAAAACATCAGCAACAAATCTCAAGCTGAATGAAAACGGCGAAATGACTATATCGTTCGGCACTAACACCGCTCCGTATTACTTAGCTGTCATTGAAACGTACAGCGGTACGGATTACGATGTTGATAACCGGGACCAGCGTATTGACCTGGGCAACGGTGATCCGAATGCTGTAATCGACCTTGATGACATTGAGCTTGACAATCAGCTTAAGACAGGTTCTGTGCAGATTGACAAGCAGTTTTTAAATGAAAACGGTGCTATAGAAAATATCCCCGATGACAAACTTGCCGAGGTCGCTTTTAAAATCAAGCACAACGGCAAATATCTCACCTTTACAGGTAGCGACGGTATCTACACATATAAAGGCGAGAACAATACCGGTACAGAATTAAAGCTGAACAAAGCCACATATAACTTTATTGCAAATGAGCTTCCCGCAAGAGAAGAATACACAGTTTATGAGGTTTCCGGCACAACAGGTTACAGCTTCTCAATCGACCCCGTGACTTTCACAATCACACCTGCCGGCTCGGTAAAGAAAGTGTTTACAAACAAGGCAATGACCGGTACGATAAGTATTGTAAAACACAGTGCAGACGGTGTACTTTCCGGCTGGCAGTTCCGTGTTACAGGCACAGCCAAGACCGGACAGAGCTACGATAAGACTTTTACTACCGATGCAAATGGTAATATCACGATTTCTAATTTAAGAATCGGTGATTACAAGGTTACAGAGGTCAAGACAGGTAAAACGGTCGGTTATATTACCGAGAACAGCAAAGACCTTGAGGTCAAGACCGATACTGTAACAACTGTAAATATCGAGAACAAGCCGTATGCGAATATCGTTATCAACAAGGTAGACGCAAAGACCGGCGAAAAGGTAAGCGGTGCTACATTTGGTATTTACACAGACGCAGAATGTGAAATTCCTGCACAGGCATATACATCGGCTACAGATGATACTCTGACAGACGCTGTAATCACAGAAAGTGCGACAGGCAAGTACACTTGCAATTTCCTGCCGATTGAGAGCAAGAATGGCACAACTTACTATGTCAAGGAGCTTTCAGCTCCCGACCATTACGCTATTGACACAGACGTACACCCGGTAACGCTTAAAACGGCAAATTCAACCGTAGCAGTTTCAAACAACGCTACATCGAAATTCTATGAAACGCCTTTAGGCTCGGTCAGAACGACAAAGGTTGACGCAGATCATCCCGATGTACTTCTGAGCGGCGCTGAATTTACTGTATACAATTCCGACAAGGCTACTGTATACGGCAAACTCGCAGAAACATCAAAGGGTACATATCAGCTTGACGAAATCCCGGCAGGCACATACTACCTCAAGGAAACAAAAGCACCGAAGTATTACAATATCGACAACACATTCTATCAGTTCACAATTTCTGACGCAGGCAAGGTTGTCGATGTGTCAATCAACGGCAACGACAAGTTCCCCAATGCTCCGCAGAAGGGCGATATAAAGATAGTCAAGAGAAGTGCAGACGGTGTTCTTTCCGGTTGGAAGTTTGAAGTTTCCGGCACGGCTCTTAACGGCACACCCGTAGCAACCAAGACATACACAACAGACGCAAAGGGCGAAATCAATATATCAAACCTCCTTATCGGTACTTATACTGTAAAGAAAGTAAAGGACGGCAAGACAGTCGGATATATCACACCTGCAAATCAGGCGATTGAAGTAAAGAGCAATGCAACTACTACTGCAACGTTTGAAAACAAGCCTTTCGGTCACATTGTTATCAACAAGATTGACGCAAAGACCGGCGAAAAGGTAACAGGTGCAACATTCGGTATCTATACCGACAGCACTTGCAAGACTGTAGCAAAGGCATATAAGTCAGACACTGACAGCACACTTGTAAATGCAGAGATTATCGAAACAGCTACAGGAGTGTACACTTGCAACAACTTACCTATAAGCAGTGCAACAGGTACAACTTACTATGTCAAGGAGCTTACAGCTCCCGAAGGCTACTACCTTGATGCAAATGCACACGCAGTAACACTTAAAACAGCAAACGCTACTGTATCGGTAAGCAATGAAATCGGAAAATCCGACTTCAACGAATATCCTTACGGTCACGGTGCTGTAATCAAGGAATGGAAACTTGATAACGGCACAGCAGATATGACAGCCGATGAAATCGCACAGATGAAAGCGGAGCTTGAAAAGAGCCTGTATTTCACTGTAAAGGACAGCAACGGCAAGTACATCACAGCTACAGGTGCAGACGGCGTATACACATATAACGGCGAAAGTACATCAGAATTCAAGTATGTTCTTCAGAACAGCACATTTACAATCGCAGAACTGCCTACAGGTGACTACACCGTGACAGAATTCAGCACACTTTCCGATTACACAATCAAGTCGGTAAATCCTGTGAAGATAACTGTAGTAAAAAATCAGACAGCAACGGCAACGTTTGTAAATGAACGTGACACAGGCACAGGCAAGGTTGTAAAGGTATGGAAGCAGTTTGACACGATGACAGCCACTGAACAGACTGAAATCGAAAAAAATGTATACTTTACCGTAACCGACAGCAACGGTGCTTATCTCAAGGTTAAGGAAAGCAACGGTAGCTACATCTACTGTGGCACACAGAAAACGGAAACAAAATTTGCTCTGAAAAACGGTGCATTTGTAATCGCAGAACTGCCGACAGGCGAATACACGGTAACTGAGTTTAACAACGCAAAGGACTACAGCCCGAAGCAGCAGACTCAGAAAATAAAAATCACCAAGAATACAGCGGCAGTGCTGACATTTACAAACATCCGTGACACAGGCAACGCAAGTATCGTGAAGAAATGGACAAATCCCAATGGACTGACAACAGCTCAGAAGGCAGAGCTTGAAAAGAATGTATACTTCACTGTAAAGAACGCTGACGGTGCATACTTAAAGGCTGTATCGAAGAACGGCAAGTATGTATATAACGGCAGTCAGACAGCAGAAGCACGTTTTATGCTGACAAACGGCAAGTTTGAACTTACAGAACTGCCGACCGGAAAGTACACGATAACCGAAATCAACAACGCAGAAGGTTATCTGCCTAAGACACAGGTCAAGACAATCACGGTAACTAAGGACGCAACTGCAAGTGTAGAGTTTGTCAATAAGGTTATTGTCGGCAATGTCACATTGACAAAGGTCGATGAGGACTATCCCGAAAATAAATTGACGGGTGCTGTATTTACAGTTTACAAGAGCGATAAGAAAACCGTAGTCGGCACAATGAAGGAAACCGAAACAGGCGTGTACCTTCTTGAGGGACTTGTTTACGGTGAATACTATGTACAGGAAACAAAGGCTCCCGAATATTTCGTCCGTGATGTGAATTTCTACTATTTCCAGATCGTAAATGACGGCGAAACCGTAGAAGTTTCCAACGATGAGCTTGGCAAGGGTACGTTCATAAACTCGCCGGCAAAGGGTGAAATCAAGATTGTAAAAACCTCATACGACAACAAGGTCGAAGGAATACATTTTGAGGTAACCGGAAAGACGTTCACAGGTCAGTCATTCAGTAAGATCTACACTACTGATGAGAACGGTATAATCCGCATTAACGATTTAAGAGCCGGTGAGTATACCATACACGAAGTTAAGGATGAAGCGTCAGCAGGCTATCTTTTGCCCGAAGATAAGCAGTTAACGATTGACCGTGACGGTGCAATGCTTGTTGCCAATATGCACAACAGCAAGCTACCGGACAATCCCCCGACAGGTGCAAGCGAGGACGGCTATATGCAGACGGCAGTTATTATCATATCAACGGTAATGATGAGTGCGGCTGGTGTGCTTGTGTTCCCGCTGTCAAAGCGTAAGAGAAAACGCTAAGCAGCATTAAAATTTTATTGTCACCGGGCGGCAGAAAAGCTCTGCCGCCTTTGTGGTGGCTTATGGAGGTAAGATATGAAAAGAAATCTGCTATCAAATTCTCATTTTAAATTGCTGTTTTCAAAATGCGATAATATCAAAAATGAGAAAAGAACGAAACCCTACTATTCTCAAAACGAGATACGACTTACTAACTTAGATACCGGAGAGGTTTATTCAACGAAAATAAGGCAAGAGTATTCGGACGAAAGAACAACTTGTTCCTTTGCTATAAATCAATATCTCAAAGAGGGGAATTATTTGATAGAGTTTATTTATTAAATTGTTTGAGGTGCGTCACGGTGTCGCACCTGTATAAAAAGATTGACGTATTTTTACCGATATGATAGAATGGAGATGATAACGAATGAATGCAAGAAAAAAACTTGATAAATTGTGCAAAGAACAGTTATGTAACGAAGTTAAAACGTATGATGAGGCACTTGATTTTCTGAGAGAATTCACCTGCGTTTATGATAAATGCAAATCAGATAAAGAGTATGTTCCCGGACTATCTCATTACGACTTTATGTATTGGGTAAATCCGATAAGAGAGGCGTTTGCAAAAAACAACTATATTAAGGCTGTAGAAAAGCTGATAGATACATATATGGAACAGAATGACTATTTGTTCCAATCAAGAGTAAAAGTTTCGATAATGATATTGTTACGACAATATGTAAACTCAGAAAGGGAAAACGATGAACAGCGGTATTTATGCGAACAATCAGAATAATTATAATCAAGCGATGGAATATGTTAATCTCACACTTGAAAGAGATACAGCAACAAAAGCAAACAATCTTCTGTTTCTGAAATTTATGATTGATTGTATAGGTCGTGACATAGAAACAGATACACTTCTTTATTATGTATATAACGCTAATGATAATGCTCCTGTCGGAAACAGAGTGTTCCCACATACCATTAATCTTGAAAACGGAGATGAAATACAGCTGTTTTCGGATCGTTTTGAAAAAAGAAAGATTGACCTCGCCACAGAAGTTGTAATAGCTCAGCCGTGGCGAAAACCGTCTGTATCAAAGGTATATGACTTATTGGGTAGCATTGATAGGAATGGCTTTAAATATGATTACAGAAATCATCGTGGAACTTTTTATCCTTATATGAATATTACGATAGTTTCTCAAGGACATCATTCAATATCCTGTTCTCATTACTTGAAAAAAGGGACGATAAATGTAAATGTTTATGATATAGAAAGTGCATATAAATATGTTGATACAGATGGTTGCTACTGGTTGTTTAACAATTGTAAAAACAAAAAAGTAGAAATTAACGATTTTCGTTACGCATTACTTTTTAAATTATCAAAAATGTACTTCGAATTGCTAAATTCTTAAATTAAGAGCGACTGGTTTCAGCCGCTTTTTCTTTTTCTGATAGCGAAAATACAAAGCTGTACCGACGGGTACGGCTTTTTTATATACAATAAAACAGGTGCGACAGGTGCGACCTGTGCGACATCGTGACGCACCTATAAAACAAGGAGGATAAAATGCAACAGCTTATAATTTTAATCGTGGCACTTGCTCTTGCAGGCGGAGTATATCTGTTTCTGACAATCAGCAAAAAGAAAAGCAAGGAACAGACAGAAGAAAACGCAGTCGAGATGATGACTGCAAACGAAATGATAAACGTAAAGGATATTCGTAACAATTGCTTACACACGAATGACGGGTACACATTTACCTTTATCGAAATAGGCGGTATGAGTATGGAACTTTTCTCGGAAAGTGAAAAGCTGGCGTACTGCAAAAAAATTACTTCCATCGTTTCACGTTTTCAGTTTCCGTATAAATATATGGCTATTTCCTCGCCGTATGTAATCAAGCATATGGTGACGGCAGACAGCAACAGGCTTAAAAATGCAAGCGGTCTGTGTAAGCAAATGCTTGAGGACGATATAAATTTCGCCACCAAAATGGTAATTGACGATAACAAGATTGACCGCAGATTTTTCTTTATGCTGTTCTCAAAGGACGAGGACGAGAAAACTATCCTCAAGCGTACAGAGGATACAATAAACGCTTTCAACAGTGAGGTGGACGGAATGTCCTGCGAACTTGTGAAAGACAAGGATATTATAAAAATGTATAACCTTTTCACAAATCCCGCATACATAGCTTACGAAAGAACAGATGATGTATATTTATCAATGTCACAGATTATTGCGACAAATTCTTAAAGGAGGAAAAAATGAAAAACAAGAAGTACCAGTTTGAAATTGAAGAAAACAATGTAATCCGTGCCGCAATAGCCCCGATGGGCATTGATTTCAGACCGAATACCCGTTTTTATATGGGTGACTACATCTGCCGTATCTATGTGATAATGCAATATCCGCCTACGCAGGAATACGGCTGGGTATCAAAGATAAATAACATAGCAGGAACTATCGTAAACTTTACAAGCACACCGATTACAGAAGCGAATATTGTGGATCAGCTATCGAAAATAATCAATGCCGCCCGTGCCGAAGCTGAGAATACCCGTGACGCATTACAGCGACAGAGAAAAACAAAAACAGCGGACGATACAACACGTCTTATGGCTCGAATGGAAGAAAACAACGAAAAGATAGCTAAATTCTGCTGTACTGTGATGGTTATGGGCAACGATGAAATCGACTTTGAGCAGAAATGTAACCGTGTTGAAAGCATAATCAGCGGTGTCGGCTGTAAACTTCGTTGCTTATCCCGTATGCAAAAGGACGCCTGGAAACACATATCCCCGTCCTACGCTCCTGTAGAGCTTATCGGTGATGTCGGTAATCGTCCTATGCCGGTTAATGCTTTCTACGGCGGTTTCCCGTTCCAGAACAGCGGCTTTAACGACGGGGTAGGTTATTATCTTGGTGTGGATAATGACGGTACGCCGATTATTTTCGACACCAAGATAATAACCT
>OFMV01001904.1_pt1 | contig 14973 bp, 8 predicted proteins | sample 1541881 | NCBI WGS metagenome assembly OFMV01 (sample SAMN04209220, study PRJEB22552) | human gut metagenome | biome: gut; material: feces | host: Homo sapiens | place: USA: Oklahoma
TTCAGGAACATGATCAGAGTCATGGATGTTCTGTTCGGGTTACCCTGTCCATTTGTCAGGATCTGAGGAACATCGAACATCTGAAGTCCGCCAATAATGGATGTGATCAATGTATATGCCAGAATTGGACGGATCAAAGGCAGTGTAATATAGAAGAATCTCTGGATACTGTTACATCCATCCAGGTCAGATGCCTCGAAGACGTCCTGACTGATTCCCATGATTGCTGCCATCAACATAATAGTTGTATTTCCAAACCACATCAGGAAGTTCATAAATCCGATCAACGATCTTGTTCCAATTACAGATCCAAGGAAATCGATCGGTTTTTTCAGGATTCCGATTGACATCAGAATTGAGTTAATCGGTCCATTTGTTGAGAACATTGTAAAGAATAACAATGCAAATGCAGATGCCATAATCAGGTTTGGAAGATAAATGACAACTTTGAAAAACTGCTGCCCTCTAATCTTTAATCGGACATCAGTGAACCACGCTGCAAGTACCAGCGCGATCACAATCTGAGGTATAAATCCGATCACCCACAGAATTAAAGTATTCGCTCCATATTTCAGCATATCTGAATGAAGAAGACTCACATAGTTTGCCATTCCTATAAAATTCGGTCCAACCTCTTTAATTCCTGATCGGTAATATTCAAAGAAACTATACCTTACTGTATCGATCAACGGTATCAATGAGAAAATAATGTATGCTACGAAAAAAGGAAGAATAAATATATATCCCCATTTTCCATAATCAATACTTTTTTTCTTTTTCTTCATAATGGTTCTTCCTTTCCACAATATCTTCTAACAGAACAGAGGCTCTGCTGTCACAGAGCTCCCTGCGTTAGTAGCTGTTCATTCCAGACATTATTCTGGCCAAACAACCTCTGTAATGTCAGGATAACGTTCTTTAATTGCTGTTTCAAAGTTTGATTTTGCTTTCTCAAAGTCAACTTTGCCCTGGAAGTAATCGCTGAATGCATTCTGGATTAACTCCACACATCCCTGATCGTAAGCGGAAAGTGGTGCGATCTTGATGTTTTCAGCAACTGGTGCAAAGTACTGGAATGGGTTCTGTCCGCCAAGGAATTCTGAACCATATGTAGCATCATCGTTTGCGGCTTCCTGCATACCGGATTTTGTATTTGTAAAGTCTGAGTAATTCTGGGAGATCTTTAACAGATTATCTTTTTTTGCTGTCATAGCAAGGATAATATCTTTTGCATGTTCCGGATTATCTGTACCTGTTGCAACATGGATGTAAGATCCTCCCCAGTTGTATTCCTGCGGTGGGTTTGTTACTGCCCATACACCGTCTTCTCCATCCCAGTTCGGTTTCAATGTGAAATCAATACCCCATGCCGGGAAGAGGAATGCAAATACTTTGGACTGACTTCCCATTGCTTTGTTCCAGTCATCATTCCACTGACCTTTTACTGTCGGGTTTAAGTAACCTGCATCCAGCCATTCTTTTGAATCATTAATCCACTGCATGATCATTGGATCAACTGTAACCTTTGTGTCTCCATCTTTTACCCATGAATTAGAAATGTTGTTTCCATAGAGACGGAATGTATCAGCATAAGAAGCAAATGCATAATATCCTTTCTGCTTCAATTCTTCTGCTGTCTGTTTCATAGCAGCCCAGTCTTTTACTTTTTCACCTACAGCAGTCGGATCGTCTGTTCCGAATACCTCTTTTGCAATATCACGACGGTAAACCATTGTTCCCGGGCAGCACTGCCATGTAGATCCTCTCTGAACCCCGTCTGCATCAGATGCTGTTGTTTTTGTGAAGTCGTACTGATCTGCAAGATCTTTATCCGGATCAATTCCAAGATCCTTCAGTGGTACTGCAGTGTCTGCTTCAGCATCTGTATATTTGTATACATAGTCTGTCTCTGACAGGAAGATATCTACTTTATCATCTGTATCAACATCTGCCTGTTTCATAAGTGCCTCATCAAGTTTCTGCTGATAAACACCATCCTGGTTTGGATTGATGATCCAGTGGATCTCTGTTCCATCTTTCAATGTTGTAACAGTTCCATCTTTGGATGTTGACTCAACTTCAGGATATATAGCTTCCAGTCTCTCACGGAACTCATCATTCCAAGAATAAATGTTAATTACCTTTCCTTCTTCTGTACTGGCCTCTCCGCCATTTCCACCCTTGCTTCCACATCCGGCAAGTGATCCAACAGCAACTACTGTTGCCATAAGAATCGCAACAACTCTCTTTTTCATTTATAAATCCTCCTTTATCTAAGCACTCTGCTATGCTTTTCTTGTTGTTGAACTAAATATACCATCTTTTTTCCTCCGATTATATTATTTATCTTAACAAAATATCAAATTCATGTCATAATATAAAAAAGGAGGTTTTTTATGACTTTATCTAATGAATGGTACAATACAGAACTCGAAAACAGCGAATTAGAAACTCTTCACAGATCACCAACTGTAGAATATTCTTTCTATGATGCTGTACGCTCCGGCGACATGGAAGCAGTCATTAAAAACTGTTCCGAAGATGAATTTATTCGTCTGGATGGAACAGGTGTTCTATCCCGTAATGCGCTTACTAATATAAAATACCATTTTGTTGTCACCACTGCAATGTTGACCCGTTATTGTATCGACGGTGGGCTCGAACCAGAGCAGGCTTACAGGCTCAGTGACTTCTATATTCTGAAGATGGATTCCTGCACAACGATCCGTCAGGTTGCAGATCTTCACCATGAGATGGCAAAGGATTTTACAGGTAAGATGATTCTTCAGAAAAAGAGTTCCATTTTATCAAAACCCGTTATGCAATGTGTCGATTATATTTACAGTCACATCAAAGAAAGAATCACGATTCAGGTTCTTGCTGACCACACCGGACTTTCCACGAATTATCTTTCGCGCATTTTCAAGCAGAATCTGGGAGTCTCTGTCAGCGATTATATCCGTGAACAGAAGATAGAAAAAGCAACTCATCTGCTGCGATACTCAAACAAATCAATTGTAGATATCGCAAATTATCTTGCATTTTCTTCACAGAGTCACTTCATCCAGACATTCGAGAACTTTACCGGGCTCACTCCAAAGAAGTACCGGGACAAATACTATAAAAGCATGTGGTAAAATCAGATTTCTTCAAAGAAGAATTCACAGATTTTCCCACAAAAAATACTGTCAGAAAGCAATTCTCTTTCTGACAGTATTTTTATCTTTTTTAATCTGTCGATTATACTAATTCAATTTCAATCTTATGTGTCTCTTTCACTGAAAGCATCTGAATCTCTCTCTTTGAAAGTATTGTACACCTTTCAGCTGTTATTTCTAATGCTTTTCCATCGCAAGCTGCTTTCTGGATCTTCAACTGATCAAATTCTTTCTTTTCTTTATTATAGAATATAATCTCAAAGTTCCTTCCGGCAAATGTCATCTTAAGTACTGCTTTTCCATCCTGATTATACTGTTCCGGCATAAGTGCAGGTGCGATCTTCAAGTCACCGCAATCTCCTTTCACCCCAAACACTTCTGTGATCATGGTAAGCATATACCAGCTTGCAGCGCCTGTCAGATATGCATAGAGGCCTCTTCCCTGATTATCAAAATATTCCGGAAGTCCAGGATACATCTTACTGTTATCAAATTCCATTGCTGCATCTAAAAGTGCCTGAAGTACTTTATTTCCTTCTTTTGCAAATCCTCTCTGGTACAATGCATTTGAGTACATAACAGCCATGTGTGAGAACACTGCTCCATTTTCTTTCTCGCCATAAGCAAATCCAAACATTCTTCCAAGATCAAATTTTTCCTCATGGAAGTTTGTGTTCAAACGGTATCCGCCGGCTTTCTGATCATAAAGATACTTGTCTGCACTCCTGCAGATAGATTCCACCTGATCTTCTGTTGCCGTTCCACTCATAATGGCAAATACTTGTCCGGTCAGCATCATTCTCACGCTTTCATCCATAACGCCTTCTACTTTTCTGCCATGGTTATCATAATAGCCATTGAACCAGCCATCTTCTCCATCCTTCACCCATTCATTGGCGCGGATGTTTTTCATCATCCAGTCTGCTTTTTCCTCAAGATTAGCCGCAAGTTGATCCAATCTTACAACAATTGTGTCTCCACTGATATTATGTTCACATTTCTTTGCGTATCCTGCAAGGAGTGCCTGCTTACGTGCTGCATCTTCATACAGTTCCACGCTTCCTGCAAGAAGATCTTCCATCTCATGTGCAATTTCAATCTTGCTGCTTCCACTGATTTCTTCCAACTGACGGAGTGTTTTTGCAATATTTCTCAAATTTCCGGCATAAGCACAGGTAAATGCAACACTTTCACCCTTCTCCCATGCCATGTCCAGTGCATCATTCCAGTCGGCACCATGAAGACGCATTTCATTATGCTCTCCTACATCATAGAACGCACACAGATTCTGTAAAAGAATATGCTCCAAAACTGTTCCGAAATAAATGTGGTCTCTTTCTGTTTTCTGCTTCTGTCCATATTCGCTGTTCCAAAGCTTATCATGTGCAGTACCTCTCATAGACTGTAAATCTTTAAAATACGGAACCTTTTCAAACAGAACATCCATATCTCCTGTCTGATCCAGATACAGACGAGTCGTTACAAATGGCCAGAATGCATGATCCATCCAGACACGTGTAATATTGTTTCTGTCTGCAATAAACTCACCCTGCTTATTTCCGATGATTGTCGCATTTGTTCCATCAATTCTTACTCCGCCATAATTATCCACGATCATCTGACGGACGTTTGAGGGATCCATAATCAGAAGTGCAAGGCAATCCTGCCAGAGATCTCTCCAGCCTCTTCCTCCTTTTCCATAATCGTGATATGGAAGGAAGGAACATCCATAAATTCTTCTTAAAATTGGCTGGAAGCAAATCCACTTCAGATAATTGTCTGTAGCTTCATCACCGGTTTCAAACTCTACATTTACTTTTTCTGTCCAATACTTTTTCACTTTGGCAAGCTCGTTTTCCGCCTGCTCCTTCGTACCAAATGAAGTACAGATTTTTGAAATGGAAGCCTTTTCTCCCGTTGCTCCGGCAAGAACAACATACTCTATTGATTCATTTGCTTTTAATTTTCTGCGTTCAAACCTGAATGCCCCAACAGCCTCTTTCCCCTCCAGATGGCAGCCTGCGGTACATCCCGTTTTTTCTACACGTACTGCTTCCGGAATCAGGAAAGAACCTCCCTCTCCAATAAAGCTTTCAACAGTCGGATAAAACTCCTTCGGGGCATTTCCTTCTGCTGTAAAACCATATACAAAATAAGTCGTATCATTTTTCTGATGTCCACGCTCATCAAAGGATAATACTGGTGTAACTTCTACGCCACATTCTTTCGTGTCGATTCTGTGAAGAAGTGATGTGACATGTCTGTGGTCGCGAATATTATCTGCGCTTCTTCCATAAACCGGAATGGCAACGATCGGTGTTACTTCCTGTTCTTCTTCCGAAAGATTTGTAATCTTGATCAGCTGGATCTCTGTTGTGCCATCAATAGAAACAAAGGATGTGATTTCTGACTGAAGATCATATTTTTTTGAAGTTCTTGTCAACTTCTGCCACATCATTCCTGCTTCCAGAGTGCTTTCATCCTGTCTGTCTGTATATTTATCAAACTCCTGCTCCGCTGAAACTCCACATGCTGACCAGTAGCCTTTTCCTTCTACCCGACACCAGAAATTTCTGGTGCCACGGTTATTGTGAAGGTTTTCAATGCTGACAGGTTCGAGAAGGAAATGATTCTGGTCCGTTTTACTATCTCCCCCCAAAGTTGGTGTAATACTGGATTTCAGACCTTCTTCTCCTGCCAGTGGTAAGTAAAGTCCACTATAATTTTCCGGATTTGTAATCGTAAATGTTCCGTTTTTATCTGTAAAATTGATTTTTCTCATGTCCAGTCCCTCGTCATTTCATTTAAGAAAGGAATAATTCTACCTCTGTTGTCTTTGTTAACTTCTCCTGTGGAATATAATTATCTTTCATTTGTTCTCCATTCACGAAAAGTTTTTCACATCCTGACTCTGCATGCCCCGGATTTTTCACAACGATATGTAAATGTGAACCTCTGAAATCTTTTTCGATTTCAAATTCCTCCCACTCTTTCGGTACTGACGGAGCAATCTTCAGTCCATAGAAGTCTGGCCGCATTCCGAGAATTCCTTCTACACATCCCACCATAACCGTAGATGCTGTTCCTGTCAGCCAGTGTACATGAGAACGGCCGAAGTTCGGGCTGTGTTTTCCTTCTGTAAACTGTCCATAGCAGTATGGTTCAAGTCTTCTGATCTCTGCACGATTATTCTGTGCAGCCGGTGCATTTTCAATAAAATAGTTAAATGCTCTCTCTCCGTGTCCACGAAGCGCCTCTGCAAGAATGATCCATCCCTGAGACTGTGAGAAAATTCCTGCATTTTCCTTTGTTCCGGCATTGTAGATCACAGCCAGGGCACCTTCAAATGCATGTGCATGATACGGAGGATCCATCAGGATTGCACCATATTCTGTATTCAGTTTGTCATATACATTCTGAAGTGCAAGATCTGCCTGCTCTTCATTTGCAAGTCCACTGATCACAGACCAGCTCTGTGGGTTCAGCCACATATTTGCCTCCGGATCTGTGCGCTGTCCGATTACTTCACCATCCTCTGTGAAGCCACGGATAAAGCGGTCTTCGTTCCAACAGAGATCCTGGATCAGTTTTTCCAGCTTCTTCTGACTTTCCTCCAGATAATTCAGATATTCTGTGTCTTTCTTATACTCAGCAAATTCCTTCAAAATTGTCATTGCATAGTAGAACTGTAATGCAACGAAGGTTGACTCTCCATCTTTTCCGAGTCTTAAGCAGTCATTCCAGTCAGCATAAAGGCCTGCCGGCATACCATGCTTTCCAAGATGATTCATGGAGAAATCTACTGCACGTTTCAAATGCTCGTACACGGTACCTTCTTCTTTATTTGCAAACGGAATCACTTCATCGATAAATTCCAGATTTCCCGTCTCGGAAATGTATTTGTATACTGTTGGGAACAGCCACAGCGCATCATCTGCACGATAAGCCGGGTGTCCTGTCTCCTGCACATAAGAAGCATCATCCGGTGTATCCTCATGTCCCGGATTGTGTGTGAATTTTACAAGTGGAAGCCCTCCACCATTATTTACTTGTGCTGAAAGCATGAAGCGGATCTTCTCTACTGCCATCTCCGGTGCCAGATGGATCACACCCTGGATATCCTGTACTGTGTCACGATAACCGTATCCATTTCTCAGTCCACAATATGTAAAGGATGCAGCACGTGACCAGATAAATGTCATAAAGCAGTTATATGCATTCCATGTATTGATCATTGTATTAAATTCTTCGCTTGGTGTCTTCACCTGGAAATGGGACAGATGTCCATGCCAGTACTGGATCAGTTCTTCCAGTTCATTTCTGCAGATTGTTTCACAATTCTCATAACGAGACATGATTGTTTCTGCATCAGCATCTTCTTTCATACCAACAATAAATGCTATTTCTTTTGTCTCTCCCGGATATAAAGTCAGGATTGTAGCTAATGCTCCACATCCATTTTCATTATAATTTCCTTCACAATTTAAAATACCATCTTCCACTCCGACCGGATTGTTGTATCCATGATATCTTCCAAGGAAACCTTCCCTGCTTCCACACCAGGAATCAACCTTTGCACCTGCAAGTCCGAAGAAACGGTCAACAACGATCTTGTCATCCACATCTTTTCCATCTTCCAGCTGATCCAGATTGGCATGGATCATCTGGCGCACACGGTTTCCACGGAACACTGTTCTTGTAATAAACTGAGAGTACTGAAGATTTACCTGATCCTGCTCGTAATTGCTGTTGTTTGTAAATTCTGCATAGCCTGTTACATTGATCTTGCGCATGCGATCTGAGGTATTTGTCACTGCAAGATTCCATACTTCATAAGACTGATTCAGCGGAACATAGTATCTTACTTCTGAATGGATCTGGCTATAATCAGCCATCATCTTTGTGTATGCTGTACCATGATGACATTCGCTCTTATAAGAATTCAGATCTTTTCCTACCGGCTGCCAGGAAGCTGACCAATAATCTTCACTCTCCTGATCTCTTAAGTAGATATATCTTCCCGGCTGGTCAAACTGATTGAAGATATATCTTAAAATTCTTCCGTTCGCTCCTGATTTTGCAAAGCTATATCCACCTGCATTATTAGAAATAATTGCTCCATATTCTGGAGATCCAAGATAGTTCACCCAAGGTGCCGGTGTATCCGGTCTTGTGATCACATATTCTTTTTTCGATTCGTCAAAAAAACCATATTTCATACTTCACATTCTCCTATCACACTTATTATAAACAAATTGCAGCAATTCCTACTATCTGCAATTCTATCTTTACTGTGATAAAAGAATAGCAAATTAGAACACATTAATATACAAAATAAGAACTCAAAATATCAAATTCGTGACATGACAAAAAGGACTTATTTTACTCCCGTATCAGCTCGCTTGTATAATATACTCATTTCATGTTAAAATAGTATCAGCTTTATATATGAAAGGATTTTCTCATGCCTGGTTTTATTTTACATTTAACTGCAGCCCAGATGCTGCGAAGCCATCTTCACGAGTACCCTGATTTTCCTTATCCGATTCAATCTGTAAATGATTTTCTGATTGGGAATCTTCTACCGGATGCGACAGACCAAAAAGAGCTTTCACATTTCCGGAATCCTGTTTATCGTGATAAGATGATGGTATTTCCGGATTTAACACGCTTTACTGCTAAATACGCCTCTCTTCTTTCTGATTCCAGTGTTTTGGGCTACTATTTTCATTTATATATCGACCGTCGGTTTTTCAAGGATTTTATTCCGGAGATTGTTGATTTTTATGATGAAACCGGACAGATTACAGATATAAAAGAAGAGATTGCGACCGTTTATATCAGAAATTTCCAGACTTATATCCCTTTTGAAAAATATCTTACTGAGGAATATTATTATGGGGACTATACAAAGATGAATACTTATCTTGTAAACCGCTATCAGATTCCACTTGATCTGAACGCACAGATAATAAATCCCGGGATTAATGAAATTCAGTATGGAAATGTACAGCAAGTCCTGGATTCATTGCATGGATATCTCAGTGTTACCGAAGATGCGGTAAATGATCTTAAAGTATTTCCACTTGATAAGCTTCTTGCTTCACTTGAACAATATGCAATTGAGTTTTTATCATTGTAAAAAAGAGCGTGTGAAAGTTTTCACGCGCCCCTTTTTCTATATAGGATATAAAACAAATCCTGCTTATATATTGATTTTATTCTTTTGTACTAGAACTCTGCATATTTTCTTATAGCAGGCTATTCCATATTTCAAAATATTCGTTATCCTTTCATTTTCAAACGTTTCCGCATACCGTGTAAGTTCTATCTGTTCAAGAGCCTCCTTACATGCTATCAGTAGTGTTCTCTCTGCCTTGTATACATTATAACAAGTTACTTTCTGCAATTCCACTCCCAAAAAGAAAAAGCTCCAATTAATCTATTACTGTTCACCCTATGCGCGACCAGTAACATTCATCTATCTACAATACTGACGAAAGAATTCGCACTCTGCATCATTACATCTCTCCGCATCCGCCAGCTTCATATTCAGGTGGAACACATGCTCCAATTTCTTTTTCGTCCCCTCGTAGCAGGAATATATATACGGAACTTTCTTTTCTTTCAAAACTTTCTCCAATAGTGGTGCCTGCTCTTTCAGGAAATCTTTCTCCGCTGTCATCAGATATACAGGTGGAAACTTTTCTGTCACATATGTGTCTACATTAACCAGCCCTAATTCCTCCGGTGTACCGCCTTCTGGAAGAAATTCTTTCATCAGATTATCTGTCATCTCATTACTCATTTCTTCCAGGCCAAAATGGTACTGACCACAATTCAGGGCTACTGCACGAATCTTAAGATCCTGCGGTATCTGGATTCCAAATTTATCTTCATAAGTTTTTGCATATTCTGGATTTGTACATAAATTTGTATACAGACCAAGCATATGGGCTCCGGCAGAATCGCCAACTGCAAATATATTCTCTGTATCGAATCCATATTCTTCTGCATGATCTAAGATCCAGCCAAACACAAGGTTCGTATCTATGATAGATGTCGGAAATTTTGACTCCGGTGCAAGACGATAGGAAAAATTCACTACTGCGAATCCTCTCTGTGCAAGGCTCATGCAGTAATACTGATAGCGTTCCTTATCACCATAGACCCAGCCGCCACCGTGCACGCTGACAATAACCGGAAGTTTTTCTTCTATATTAGTTGCTTTTGGTCGATATACATCCAGCGATTGCCAGACTTTATCTTCTCCATAAACAATGTTATCAAATCTCTGAACATCTTCCGGTGTCTTTAATCCGGCATCTCTTACCATATCACCTGCCGCAAATGCTTTACGGACAATTGTGCTTGTTTTCATCTTGTTTTCCTTTCTTAAAAAGAGCAGCCGTTACTGTTCACACGATGTGCGACCAGCAATCTTCTGACTGCTCTTAGTATATAAACTTATTAACTTGTAAAATTTCCCTTACGCGATCTCTGTCGTACTTTCGAACTGAGAATTATACAGATCTGCATAGAAACCGCCTCTTGCAAGAAGTTCCTCATGATTTCCCTGCTCAATGATATCTCCGTCCTTCATAACAAGGATCAGATCGGCATCACGGATCGTTGATAATCTGTGGGCAATAACAAAGCTTGTTCTTCCTTTCATCAGATTGTCCATTGCTTTCTGGATCATTTCTTCTGTACGGGTATCAACTGAACTTGTCGCCTCATCCAAAATCAGGATCTTCGGATCTGCAAGGATTGCCCTTGCGATTGTGAGGAGCTGTTTCTGTCCCTGAGATACATTACTTGCTTCTTCATTCAGTTCCATATTGTATCCACCTGGAAGTGTCTGGATGAAACGATGCACATGTGCCGCCTTCGCTGCCTGAATCACTTCTTCCTCTGTCGCATTCAGTTTTCCGTAACGGATATTGTCACTGATCGTACCATGGAACAGCCAGGTATCCTGCAGAACCATTCCGAACATTTCACGGAGTTCACTTCTATTGAAGTCCCGGACATCGTGTCCGTCAATCTTGATCGAACCTCCATTCACATCATAGAAACGCATGAGCAATTTGATCATTGTTGTCTTTCCGGCTCCTGTCGGACCAACAATTGCAATCTTCTGGCCTTCTTTCACATCCGCTGAGAAGTCATTAATGATGATCTTATCTTCATTATATCCAAAACGTACATGCTCAAATTCAACATTTCCCTGAAGATTCTCTACAGAAACCGGATTCTCTACTGTCTGATCTTCTTCCGGTCCTTCCAGGAACTCGAAGACACGCTCTGATGCTGCAGCTGTTGACTGAAGCATATTCGCCACCTGTGCGATCTGCTGCAATGGCTGTGTAAAGTTACGTACATACTGAATAAAGGACTGGATATCTCCAACCTCGATCACATCCTTAATTGTCAGATATCCCCCAAGGATTGCCACTGCCACGTAACCCAAGTTTCCTACAAACTGCATTACAGGCATCATCAAACCGGAGAAGAACTGAGATTTCCATGCGGAATCATACAGCTTATCATTTGTTTCATTGAATACTTCGATTACTTCCTCTTCTTTATTAAACGCCTTGATGATGTTATGACCACCATAGATTTCTTCTACCTGTCCATTCACATTTCCAAGGTATGTCTGCTGCCCTACGAAATATTTCTGTGAATGTTTCATTACGAATCCGATCAATCCGGCAGAAAGCGGAAGAATCAAAACTGCAATCACTGTCATCAGCGGGCTGATTGACAACATCATGATAAATACACCAATCAGAGTTGTAACCGATGTGATCATCTGAGTCGCACTCTGGTTCAGGCTCTGTCCAAGTGTGTCAACATCATTTGTCACACGGGAAAGCACTTCACCTACCGGCTTTGTGTCAAAATAGCTCATCGGCATGCGGTTGATCTTCTCAGAGATTTCTCTTCTCAAACGGTAGGTTGTCTTCTGAGACACCCCCGTCATCAAATATCCCTGCACAAAACTGCAGATTGCGCTGATCACATACAGGCAAAGAACAGTCAGCAGAATCTGTCCGATTTTACCGAAATTCATTCCGTCTCCACCGGAAACTTTACTTACAAGTCCATTGAAAATCTCTGTCGTTGCTTTTCCTAAAATCTTCGGTCCGACAATATTGAATATTGTTCCACAGATAGCAAACACGGCTACGAAAAATACTTGTACTTTGTAAATTGCCATGTGGCGGATCAGTTTCTTCATTGTTCCTTTGAAGTCTTTTGCTTTTTCATTCGGTCTTCGACCGCCATGCATTCTAGCCATGAATCTGATCCTCCTTTCCATCTGTCTGCTCATTTAACGCTGCTTCTAACTCTTTCCTGGACAGCTGGGATTCTGCGATTTCACGGTATACCGGACAGTTCTTGAGAAGCTCCGCATGAGTTCCCTTACCTGCCACTTTGCCTTCGTCCAATACTATGATTTGCTCTGCATGCAGGATCGTGCTGATTCTCTGTGCAACGATCAGCACCGTACTTCCGCTTGTCTTTTCAGCCAGCGCACGGCGGAGTGTTACATCCGTCTTATAGTCAAGGGCAGAAAAACTGTCGTCAAAAATAAATACCTGCGGGTGCTTTGCGATTGCTCTTGCAATAGAAAGTCTCTGCTTCTGTCCACCAGATACATTCGAACCTCCCTGTGAGATCGGGCTCTTATATTTCTCCGGTTTTGTGTCAATAAATTCTGTTGCCTGTGCAATCTCTGCCGCCTCGATCATCTCATCATCACTTCCATGTGAATTACCAAACATGATATTAGATGCGATATCTCCCGAGAACAGAACTCCCTTCTGCGGAACATATCCAAGCTTCTCACGAAGTTCATGCTGTTTCACTTCACGGATATCTACACCATCCAGCGTAATATCTCCGGATGTCACATCATAGAAACGTGGAATCAGATTTACCAGCGTAGACTTACCACTTCCGGTACTTCCGATAATCGCTGTTGTCTCACCCGGCTTCGCTGTAAATGTAATATCTTCCAGAACATCTTCATCTGCACCTGGATAACGGAAAGATACATGATCGAAAGTAAGTACTCCTTTTCCGTCTTCCGGGAAATGTTTTTCTTGCTTTGGATCGTGGATCATTGTCTCACTCTTCAATACTTCCTCAACACGATCTGCTGCCACAGCTGCTCTTGGAAGCATAATTGAAATCATACAAAGCATTAAGAATCCCATAATGATCTGCATCGTATACTGGATAAATGCCATCATATCTCCAACCTGCATCTGTCCATCACTGATTCCGTGTGCTCCCGTCCATACGATCAGAACAGATACACCGTTCATGACAAACATCATCACCGGCATCATAAATGTCATTGCACGGTTAACGAAAAGATTCGTCTTCGTCAGTGTGCGGTTCGCATCATCAAATCTCTCTTCCTCATGCTTCTCTGTACTGAATGCACGTATAACCGGAAGTCCTGTCAGAATTTCTCTTGTTACAAGGTTCAACTTATCAACAAGATTCTGCAATACTTTGAACTTTGGCATAACAACAAGGAACAGCAACAAAACTACAAATGCAATGATAATAACCGCAAGTCCGATGATCCAGGACATGGATACATTGGTCTTCATAACCTGCAGCACTCCACCGATTGCAAGGATTGGCGCATACAGAACCATACGAAGCAACATAACGATCAGCATCTGAATCTGCTGGATATCATTCGTACTTCTCGTGATCAAAGATGCTGTTGAGAAGTGATTGAATTCATTGTTTGAAAATCCAACAACCTTATGGAACACTCCGCTTCTCAGATCACGTCCTGCACTTGCTCCAACTCTTGATGCCAGAAATGCAACCATAATACTTGCTGCCATTCCCAGAAGTGCAAGTACAGCCATCTGACCTCCTGTTTTTAACAGATAATGAATCTGTGTCTGATCCATGTCCATTCCAAGGTCTTTATATGCACTCTTGCAGAAACTGACTGCTGCCTGATCAAGAATCGTATCTGGCATCTCTGACATCTGCTCTTCGATTTTCTCAACCATTGTTGTTCTCTGCTCAGCCGGAAGCATTTTCAGAAGATCAAACATAGACATATCATCGAGTGGCACTGACTGTTGCATTCCCTGGGACATTCCTTGTGACATCTGCTCTTTCAGTTTCTCTTCCATCTGCTTTGTTGTATCACTTCCGGACTCAATTCCTGATGTCATCATCATTGGAATCTGAAGGATCTCTTTCAGCTTTCTCAATGTATGTTCATCTTCCGCAACAGAATCTTTCAGGACATAAGCTTCTTTCTTATAAGATGTATTATCTTCTGTATATGCATCCATTACTGTCTGTTGATCGTCTTCCGACACAAACAAAAGCAATTTTTCCATTTCTTCTGTTGCAATCTGTCTCGGTACTTCATCTTCCATACCGCCCTGCTGGATTCCTACATTTACAATATCTGATGTGTAGGCCGGCAAGGACAGATCACAATACGCCTGCAAAACCAGAATCAGCAAGATTGCAATCATTGCTTTCCAGTATGATGCAGCATATTTGAATAAATTCTTCATAATCTGCGTGGTTCCTTTCCTAGTAATTCTCTGTTACTGTTCGCAATATGTGCGAGCAACAACAACTCTCTTCAAGTTACATAATCTATCACTAACCGCTGATTCTAAGCGACAGCAATCTACTCCATTTATTACTCCACATTCTCTAAAATCTGCAAGAGCAGCCGGCGAAAAAGCATCTTCTCTTCCGCAGTCATTCCTTCAAACACGATTTCTTCCAGTTTCTCAGCTGTCTTGAT
>OFMV01001906.1_pt1 | contig 14960 bp, 7 predicted proteins | sample 1541881 | NCBI WGS metagenome assembly OFMV01 (sample SAMN04209220, study PRJEB22552) | human gut metagenome | biome: gut; material: feces | host: Homo sapiens | place: USA: Oklahoma
CAGGTGCAATAATCTTATGTTTGGCTTTAGTTTCATTCTCACGAGGTATTTATCTTGCCGGTATTGTTTTCATCATATTGTTAATTGTGCTGGAACATAGGAAATTATTCGAAAGGAAAAAGATAATTATTGGTGGAGGCTATTGTTTGTTAGTAATAGTTGTTGCTTGCCTTTATTCAACAGAAATAAAAAAAACACTTCATGGAAATGAGACTGTATCCCAACAGCGTAGTACGAAAAGCCGAATAAATACCTTCCAATTAACAACGGATGTCTTGAAAGAATATCCTTTTGGAGTGGGACTCAATAATTACACATTGGCAAAGGACTATTATTTGCATGGAGAAAAAAGGGTTGACTCTTATACTTCATACGCTGCGAATTCATTTTTAAAGATAGGTATTGAAGGCGGATATGCCGGTCTGATATTTTATATATTATTTCTTTTATCCATAGTTTACTACTTAGTGAAGGCGAAGAAGCGTAATTTGTGGCTATTATTTCTTTTTCTGTTCGCCTTTTTTCTTCGGGAACAAACATTTTCTACATTCTTTGATTCCAGTAGTGTCCGATTATCAGCTTTGATATTAATCGCTTTCCTGCAAAAAGAAGAAATAGTAATTGTGCAACGATCGAATATAAAGATTTTAGCTGCTATACCCTGTTTGGCATGGATATGTGTATTTTATATTTTTAGATTTAATTGTAACGTTAATCATGATGTTGCAAGATTAGTTAATCAGTCTATGGCTTATCGAAAGGTTAATATACCAAAGGCGTTGACATGTATAAAGCAAGCCCAATTAAAAAATCCCTTAGATGTTCATCTGGCTTATTATGAATATTGCTGGTCAGAAAAAGAAAATGCAGTTCACAACGAAGATAAACTTAGAAAAATGACGGAACTCTATCCTGACAAATTATTGTTCCGGTGGACACTATATGAGCAATATAAACAACAGCATCAGTTAGAGAACGCTGCAACTGAATTAAGATCTTGTATCTTACAAAATCCTCGAATTCTTGGGACTTCTTTTTGGAAAGAACTTAATGAACAAGAGCCTGGATTCGCAGAGCTGGTAGTAGGCGGATTATTAAAAGAAAAACAGGAAAAGCCTTTAAATGTAATAGAATTAGCTAAGTGGGGAAGTATTGCTTTACAATTAGGAAAAAACGATTTAGCACTGTCCTATTTGAATGAAGTTAGCAAACAATTACCCAACCTATCCCGGGTATGGTTTAATTTAGCTTCCATATTGGAGAAAGAGGGAAAATTAGAACAAGCTAGTCTGTACCGACAAAGAGGGAGTATAATGGAATTAGGTGTTTTTTCTAAAGACAGAAGTTATATGCCTCCCGTAGAGCAAGATATAAATAAAATAATCAATGAGCAATACTCTTTTTTATTTAATCTGTGGTATAATGAAAATTTGAAGAATGAAATAGAATAAAGATATGAAAGCGTTGATGAAAATAAGTTTTTTGCTTCTCGGTGTTACTGTTATTTGCTGGGGAGTATATTTCTACTCTGGAAATAGGATTATCACACGGAAAGTTTTAGCACATTATCAAAATGATTCATTGAAATTAGCGGCAGCAACATTCTTGTTGGATAATATAGGTGACAAATTTGCTTATTGTAAAGAGGATATTGAACGTTATGACACGATTTTTGCACTTTATGATGAATTAAATAAAAAAGGAGAAACCTCATCAGAACCAGAACTGGCAAAAAAATGTTGGCATACCTTAATTCAGACTTATGGGAAAATGAAACCTTCACTATTTGAACGTGAATATGATAGGAAAACTTTATCTGCATCTTTTTTAATAGATAATATTGATGTGGCTTTTGAAGCATGGCAAACAGCCCCTAATTTTATCACGCGTGATTTTAATCTATTCTGCAGATACGTATTGCCTTATCGGGTTGGCAATGAGCCAATAGAGCCGGAGCGAAGAAAACAATTCGAGGAATTGCGTTCTCTAAGAGATTCTATGTTTGACGAAAGTCGGATTATAAAAGATCTATATCACGAATTTGTCAAAGTACGTAAATACCAAAATAGTAAGCAAATGTGGAATTATGCGATATCTTTAACTAAATCTCAATTAGAAAAAACTCGTAGAGGATCATGTCGTCATTTTTGTGAGTATTATGTGGCAGCTTTACGTGCTTGTGGCATTCCTGCAACAATAGATTATGTTAATTGTTGGGGGAACAGAGCTGGTGGACATGAATGGGTGGCAGTTCTAAAGGATAGTGGAGCATTTCTTGCTTTTGACGCATTAGATCGAAAGAAAATGAAATTGGCTTATAAACCAGCAAAAATTTATCGGCAAACTTTTGAAACACAGGTTATTGATGGGAATGCGAGAAAATATGTTCCTGACTATATGCTAAATCCAAATCGCATGGATGTCTCACATCTTTATTTTAATACCTATGATGTGGAGATAAAGGGCAGTGATATGAAACAATATAAGAACTATCCTTATGGAGTTATTTGTGTGTTTGATAATAAGAAATGGGTACCTGTTGATTTTGGTAAGGTGACTGATGGGGTATTTCATTTTCAAAATATGATAGGCGATGTATGTTATATGGCTGGTTTTTATGTTAATGGAACTTTTATTTCGGCTACAGAGCCGTTTGTTCTAACCAAAAGTGGTGAAGTAAAATTGATTCAATGTTACACAAAAAATCATGTAGATATGCGGTTGGTTCGTAAATACCCGAAATTCACACGCATTTCTTCTTTTAGGAAAGGACTATTGGGCTCTAAAATAGAAGTATCAGATGATAGAGAATTCTCTTCAGGCAGGACCTTGATAACAATTGATGAATTAGGGAATGAAGATATTTTTGATTCAACCGTAACAGTGAATAGACCATACAGGTATGTGCGATTCGTTTTTGATGAACAGAAAGAAGGTAATTTGGCTGAAATAGAATTTTATGGGAAGAAGAGAGGGACAAATGTTGAAGTTCTATTGACAGGTGGATTTAGCGGAGAACCAATAAAGCAAACTAAAACAAATTGGACGATGGCTTTGGATCGGAGTTTCGATACTTATTTTAAGAAGAATAAGGGAGAAAAAGGTAATATTTGTTTAGATTTAGGAAAGGATAATTCATATGAGATAACGCGCGTAAGATATGTTCCTCAAACAGATTCTAACTTTATAGTTCCGGGAAATCAATATCGTTTGGAATATTGGGACAATTCTTCTTGGAAATTTTTTGGAGAACAGATTGCTACCGATTTCAGTTTAAATTTTTCAAATGTACCTACTGGTCGATTATATATTTTACATAATCTAACCAATGGTGTAGAGGAGAGAATTTTTACTTATGAAGATGGTAAACAAGTGTGGTGGTAAGCTTTATCTGTTATTAAAAATGAATGTTATTTATGAAACGATTATTGACTTTATTAAATCGTTGCGTTTAAAATGATCTTTCTTTAAAAACCGTATACAAAGTGTGTATATTTACCAATGTATACACATTTGTATACGGTTAATGTTTTTATATTAATCTATTAATGGTTTTCTTTGTTACAACGTGAATGATAAACTTTTATTTGGACTAATATTATGATAAAACATCTATTCTTTTTTATTTTCGTATCTATGCTACATCTATCTTATGGACAAAAAAGATACACAATCAGAGGTGAATTTCCTGATCATTCTTTGGATAATGAATATGTATTGCTATATGATTTCTCATCTCTTCAAGGTGAATATGAACGTTCAAAGCAAGCATTCATTGACAGTATATTGGTGGTCGATAAAGTGTTTCATTATGAAGGAACGATCAATCAAGAACCTTTTTTAGCATTAGTTCTTTGTAGTAAAAGCAGATATCTTAAATATAGCACAACTTTTATAGTAGAACCTGGCAATATTCAGATGCGCGTTGTTGACTGGGCAAGTGATGGTGATGTGTCAGGTACTTCTATAAACGACGATTACAACAAATATATTATTGAACGGGGGAAACAATTGGTAAGACGCGTTCTTTAAGAACTAAACGAGAAGATACAATAAAAAGTGATACTCTAAAAGATAATAAATGTATATCTTTAAGTGAGGTATACACATATGCCGAGGAAGGGAAATTTATTTTCTTAGAGAAATATGCTATGTATCCAAATGTTGTACGATATTGGTTATCTTTCTATTTGAATGGGCGAAGAGCGTCAAAGAGTCCTGTTTTCTCCAAATGCCTGCATATTCTCAATTTAATGCCCAAAGCGGATCGGGACATCCTTTTGGCTTGGCGGGACTATACTATTAAAAAGGAGGAGTATAGAGAAAAGACTAAATCTCTGTTGGATAGTATACATAATAATGCCCCTCGTTTCATTGAGGCTATTTCAAAATAGCTCTTCTTAATATGAAGTTTGGGTGTAGTTGCTCTTTTGAAATTTAGTTGGAAAGCTCGTAATGGTGCACAAAGGTATTAAATAGTGATTAACGGATTAGTAATTAATCGGTGCGGTTTTTAATTATTACAGAATAGAATGGATTTTCTCATCGGATATTTATTTTCAATCTTTCTATGTTTTCTTTCACCTTTTCTCTGTCTCTTCGATGAATAAGGAGTTTGCGGGTGAAGGGTAACAACTTCACCACCTCTTCACCTGTGGCGATTAGTTTCAAAAATAGTTTCAAGGCTTGAAACTATTCGTTTCTCGGTGTGAAACACTTCGTTTCAAAGCATGAAACACTTTGTTTCTCGGCGTGAAACTTTTAGTTTCAAATAGGGTTGAAACTAATTACGAAATAGCTTTACTAATTTTGCTCGATGGTGATGCGGTAAGGAATAAAACTATGTGTGGATGAACTTGTTCAAACCAGTACTGAAGTAAGCAGAGCCATGTACTTGACTTGCTCAAGTCTCTTACATCATTTCATTGTATGTAGTACTCCATCCCCCACTCAAAGGAACCCAAGCCCACATTCCACCGACTTTTGCCCACGTGATGAATCTATATACCCCGCTTGTTGGGCATATATATTCAGCGTGGTGAGTATATATACCTACTACGCTGAATATATAGATCCATCAGCTAATTTGAGAAAACTGAATGCGCTGAAAGCACTCTACCTTGTTTGCAGTATCTTTCTGCGAGGGATGTCTTTTTCCGCTTTCAGCCGCTATTTCCTCCTATCAAGGCGTTTGCAGACAACACTGAAACGGCTGAAACCGGATTATAACATGAATATTCAATAAGAGGGTTTTGGCAAGGTCAGAACCGGATAGTTGGGTGTTTTAATCATTGTCTTTTTGAGATAAGAACCATTTCTCCGATGGAACGGGTTGATTTGGTGAAAAGTGAATATTTAATGGCTATTTTTTAAATATTGATTTTTGTTGTTGTACCTATTTTTGTGACGTTGATTTTAGGAGAAAAACCAATTGTTTGATTAATGGAGACTCTTATTGTCAGCGAATAGAAAATCTTAATAACTTAAATTTATGAGAAACAAATTCTTTTTATGTCTTTTCGTGTTAGTATCGCTAACAGCTTGTAAAGACACTAAATGGGTAGAAGTTCCGGGTGGAATGCCCCCTGAAGGAGCAATCACCGGACAGCCGGGAGTGGATGATCCGGCTGAGAAAACATTAATCAATTGTCAATACATTGGTGGTGACCCTTTCGAATTAAACCGTATTCCGGTAGAAAATCTGATTGTCAGCAATGATCTTATTTATTTGGCTGCGCGTCCTTATGCTAATGGAGATATAGCTTTTGACTTGCCTATAAATGATGCAACTTTTACAGGCGGGGTTTCGCATGAAGCTACTTATGAGGGACGTAGCGGTGTGATAAAATTTGACGGAACCGGAAAAATGAATGGAAAAGATGGATTATTGCATTCTACAGAAGAGACATTTAATAAAAGTTTCACTTTTGCTACCTATATATTTATAGATGAGTGGGTGCCCGGAGCATATATCTTTAAAAAAACAAGTGGAGATAAAGTGTTGGCTGCCTTACAATTAGGTGCTAACGAGCAGACTGTGAGCTGGGCGTTGGGAAATGCATCAGTGACAGCAGGTACCTATGTGGATGCCAAGGGTTTGGCTCCGGGAGCTTGGCATTATCTGGCGGTAGATTATGATGGCAATAAAAAGCAATTCAGGATTTTTGTAGATGCGTGGTCTTCTACGCTTGACAAAGAAATCGTATTGCCTACTGCCCGTGCCGATTTTTATATAGGTGAAAACTTCAAAGGCCGTTTGGATGAAACTTCTTTTTGGAGTATGGCAGCAGGTACTGGTGGGAAGAATGGTATAAAATTCGATAATTGGAATATGGTAGCAAAAGTGTTGGCTTATTGGCAATATGATGATTCTACCAATCCGGGGAAGGACTCTCACACTTGGTTGGACCGTTGGAAAAAAATACGCGAAACCTTGGCAGCTCAGGTAGGTAATGACAGCCGAAAATTACGATTAGGATTCGGCAGCGGGCAATGGAGGCAAATGATGAGTGCTGATAATACGCGTACCGCATTTGCTAATAATTTGAAGAGTGTTTTGAAGGAATATGAATTTGATGGAGTAGACCTTGATATTGAATGGCCTACTACGGAGACAGAATATGCTAACTACAGTGCGACGATTGTGAAAATCAGACAGATACTTGGCAAAGACGTATGTTTCTCCGTATCCCTTCATCCGGTTGCTTATAAAATTTCGAAAAATGCGATTGAAGCTTTGGATTTTATGTCTTACCAATGCTACGGACCGGCAGTGATGCGATATTCTTACGAGCAATTTGTAAAAGATGCAGAAATGGCTGTTGAGTACGGGATTCCGGCAGATAAACTGGTTCTCGGTGTGCCTTTTATCGGGACTACCGGTGTAAATGGAGAACAAGTCTCTTACTCTGATTTTATAAATGGTGGACTTTCGGATGTTGCTTTGGATGAATTTACGTATAATGGCAAAACGTATACTCTTAATGGTCAGAATACGATTCGTAAAAAAGCGAAGTATGCTTGTGAGGAAGGCTATAGAGGAATAATGAGTTGGGGGTCCGATGTGTCGGTAAATAATGAAAAATCATTGTTGAAAGCGATACAAGAGGAGTTTGTTGCTTATGAGATTAATAATCCCAAGTAAATGTAATCTTAATTATTAAATGTAATATTATGAAAAAAGAAAAATTAATGAAGATACAAGAACGACTTGTTTTTCTTCTGATTTTCCTATTCTTATTGCCGATAGGGGTCATTGCCCAACAAAAGATGATTACGGGGCAAGTAGTGGACGAACAGGGAGAAGCTGTTATTGGCGCCAGTGTGATGGTGAAAGGTGCAAAAACCGGAACAATTACGGATTTGGACGGAAATTTTTCTGTTCAGGGAAAAGCGGGGCAAACGCTTTCTATAAGTTATGTTGGCTATACTCCATTGGATGTGAAAATTACAAAATTACAAAACAATCGATTCGTATTGAAGGAAAACACGGAAGTGCTTGACGAGGTTGTTGTTGTCGGTATGGATACGCAAAAGAGAAATACAATTACGGCGGCGGTATCTGTAGTGAAAGGAGATGATATCGTCAATCGTCCCATAACGGACCTCACCAGCGCTTTGCAAGGTAATGTAGCAGGATTAAATTTCGCATCGGATGCAATGGGAGGAGCTAAAGGAGGTGAGTTGGGTACGGATATAAAATTCAATATCCGTGGTGTTGGCTCTATCAATGGTGGCGAACCGTATGTATTGGTAGACGGAATCGAACAAAGTATGCAGAATGTGAATCCCGCCGATGTTGCTAGTATCAGTGTGTTGAAAGACGCCTCGGCAGCCGCGATTTATGGTGCCCGTGCCGCCTATGGTGTGGTATTGGTTACAACTAAAAGTGGAAATTCGGAAAAAGCTAAAGTAAGTTATTCGGGAACAGTTGGTTTTAGTTCTCCTATCCGTACTCCACAGATGATGAATTCTTTGGAGTTTGCTTATTATAATAATGCTTTGTATGATGCCGGTGCATCTGCTTCGGGGATTAATAGAATCTCAGACTCGGTTATAGAAAAGATTAAGGGATTCATGCAGAATCCATATTCAGAGGAATTTCCGGGAATAGATGTATCTAGTAACGGAGAAGACTGGGCTAGTGCATATTATGCCCAGTATGGCAATACGGATTGGTTTAAATACTATTACAAGGATAAGTCCATTCGTCATTCACATAATTTGAGTGTACAGGGTGGATCGCAGAAGATAAACTACTATATCGGTATGGGATATGTCTATCAGGAGGGCTTTCTGGATCATGTTAAGGATGATTTGAGCAAGTATAATCTGAATACAAAGCTACAGGCGAAGCCTACTGACTGGTTGAGATTCAACCTAAATAATAATATAACTTTGCAAATGATAAAACGTCCGATGCCCAACCAGTCTATTATTTATAATAAGATAGGTTCGCATCGTCCGTCACAAGTTACACATTTGCCGATTGATTCAAAATATAATATTCCCAGCTGGAACGAAACGCTTTTCATGCAAAATTCGAATTATGAAAATAATCGGCTTTCAGATGCCTTGTCAGTATCCGCTACGGCTACTCTAATGAAAGGATGGGATGTTACGGCTGAAATGAAGATACGTTTTGATGTAGAAAATAACAATATGATTCTATATGAGAATCCGCAATATGAAACTCCTTTAGGGACGCTAAAACCGGGTGATGCTACTGGACGCAGGCAAGGATTCTCTTATCCGAATATCGATTGGAAGTTAATGAAGTTCGGTTCTTATGCCCGTGGAAGTCTGTTCAATTATTATTTGTCGCCTAATGTGTCCAGTATGTATATTCAGCAATGGGGAAAACATTCTTTCAAGGCAATGGCGGGATTCCAAATGGAAATGAAAGAAGATTCCAATGAGTATATGTATAAAGATGGAATGATGAGTAATGATATCTTTTCTTTTGCAAATGCCAGCGGGAACGTCATAGCCGGAGAAGATCGTACACATTGGGCTACAATGGGGGCTTACCTTAAGTTGAACTGGAATTATGACAATATATATTTCTTTGAGTTCAGCGGGCGTTATGATGGCTCTTCACGTTTTGCAAAAGGAAACCGTTGGGGATTTTTCCCTTCATTCTCTGCTGGTTATGATATTGCCAGAACAGATTACTTCCAGAGGCTGAAACTTCCGGTGTCTCAATTGAAAGTCCGTGTGTCTTATGGTCGTCTGGGTAATCAGAATGGAGCCGGATTATACGATTATCTGGCTACTATGTCATTGGATGCTTTGGGATCTAATGGTTGGTTATTGCCTACTGCCTCTTCTGCCAGTGCTATCAAGGGAACGATAGCAAAGACCCCTAAAATGGTAAGTCCGTTTATTACATGGGAAAAAGTGGATAATGCAAACTTGGGACTTGATTTGATGCTGTTCGACAATCGGCTTTCTTTAGAAGCAAATATATACCAGCGCATGACAAGGGATATGATTGGTCCGGCCGAAGCTATTCCCGATATTAGTGGTATAGCTTCCGAAAACCGCTCTAAAATAAATAATGCTACATTGCGTAACCGCGGATGGGAGCTTTCGGTGAACTGGCATGATCAGCTGAAATGTGGATTTAGTTATGGCGTAGGATTCAATGTGTTTAGCTATAAGGCTGTCGTTACCAAATATAATAATCCAGATGGAACCATTTACAATAATCACACCGGGTATGGTCCTAATAAAGGATATTATGAAGGGATGGATCTTGGTGAGATTTGGGGGTATCAGGCTGACGACCTTTTCATGACAAACCGTGAGATTGATGATTACTTGCGAAAGGTGGATATGAGTGCGCTCAAGCCGGATGACATGTGGCGTCGTGGAGATTTGAAATATATAGATTCCAATAATGATGGGAAAATAGATGGTGGTGACGGTACGATATACAATCATGGTGACTTGAAGATTATTGGTAATACAACTCCCAAATATTCGTTCGGTATCAATTTGAATGTGGGATATAAGGGTTTTGAAGTATCTACTTTATTGCAAGGAGTGGCAAAAAGGGATTTCCCGATTTCGGGAAGTAGCTATATGTTTAGTGCAGGTAGCTATAACTTCAAGGAGCATCTGGATTATTTCAGCCCGGAGACTCCGAATGGCTTTTTGCCTCGTCTGACTAGCTGGAAAAATAATCAGGACTTTTATGTAAATACAGGGTATAATTCAACTCGCTATTTATTGAATGCAGCTTATATGCGTATGAAGAACCTGACTGTATCATATAATTTCGATAAGAAGTTGCTAAAACATATCGGTATTAGTCGACTGAAATTGTATGTAGCATGCGATAACCTGTTTACTGTAACAAAATTGCCAAAACAGTTTGATCCGGAAACGCTTAATCAGGTGAACGGAATGGCTGGAGGTACTACTACAGAGGCTCCGGGTCTAACCTCACCGGTCGTATCTAATGGTAATGGTATGGTGTATCCGCTAAACCGGAATTTTGTATTCGGACTTGATTTTACTTTTTAAATAGAGGATAATGATGAAAAAAATATATTTATTAGCAGTAGCTTTAGCCGGTACTTTATTGACTTCCTGTTCTGACTTTCTGGATAAAGTGCCTTTGGTGGTGCCCAGTAGCGAGACATTCTTGACGAATCAAAGTGCCGTGACTAATTATGTCGATGGTTTGTATATTGCTCTTCCTTCTGCAGGTGCCTATGGCATGGGAATAATGGGAGAAGAAAAGAATAGTGATAATATGGTAGCCATGGTGTATGACAGGCGTATGAACGGGGAGTTGCAAGAATCTATCGGAGGCGTAACAGAATGGCAGAAAGGATACCAGAATCTACGTAGTGTCAATTACTTCTTAGAATATTATAAAGTACCGGCAGCTGAAGAAACAGCGGAAGTATTATCTCTGAAAGGAGAAGCCTATTTCTTTCGTGCATATTGGCACTATTACTTGTTGACTAAATTCGGCAGTATTCCTGTGATGGACAAGTTTTGGGATGGAAACGCTACCGTTGGCGAGTTACAGATTCCGGCACGTGATCGTTCGGCAGTGGCACAATTCATTCTTGATGATTTGAAGGCAGCTAAAGAGTTGCTATATTCCCGCAGCAAATATCAGGGATTGCGTATTTGTAAAGAAGCTGCTATGGTTATGGCGATGAGAGTGGCACTCTTTGAAGGTACGTGGGAGAAATATCATAAAGGTACTGACTTTGCCGCTGCCGAGTATAAATCAGATGATTTTTTGCAGCAAGTACTTACTTTGGGGGATGAATTGTTTCAAATGGGTATTACATTAAACACAAAAGAGAATGATAAATCAGTGAAGAATATTGATGATGCGTATGGAAACCTGTTCAATTCAAAAGATTTGTCGGCTACTCAGGAAGTGTTGTTTTGGAAGAAATATTCAATTGCCGACAACTTGGTTCACAGTTTAAATACGAATTTATCCAGTGGAATGTGTGATGCTGAAGGACCAGCCGGACTTTCTCAATCATTAGTAGATAATTATTTAAGTGTGGATGGCAACTTTATTGATCCCACAGCCGCAAAATTTAAAGATTTCAATGAATCTTTTAAGGATAGGGATGGTCGGTTGCTGGCCACTGTAATGCATTCGGACTGTAAATACAAATCGATGACAGTGAAAGGAGCTAAGAAAATGCTGGTGAAGGCTTATTCAGAGGAAGATAAAGATTTAATCAATCCTCCTCAAATTGTAAGTACCGGAAATCAGAGTAATACTACCGGCTATCATATCCGTATGGGAATTGATACTACATTCGTAAGTGGGCAGGGAGAAACTGCCACTCCAATGATTCGTTATGCAGAAGCCTTGCTGGCTTATGCAGAAGCTGCGGAAGAATTGGGAAAATGTGACGCTGCTGTTTTGGAGAAGACTATAAAGCCATTACGCGAACGGGCCGGAGTCACTTATCTCGCTCCATCAGCTATTGATCCCAATTTCCCTGATTTTGGTTATACAATTTCTGCCAATCTGCAAGAAATCCGTCGGGAAAGACGCTCTGAACTGCCATTGCAGGGAATGCGTTTGGATGATTTGATGCGTTGGAGAGCACATAAGTTATTCCAGGGGAAACGTGGCGGAGGCGCTTACTTTGGAGCCGGCAGCGTTTTATATAAATCAATTGATCCGAAGAATGAAGAATTGGCTCAAATTCTGGTAGACAATAACGATTACTTGGATCCACTGAAAAATGTTCTTCCACGTGGGTTCCAGTTTGATGCGGGACGTGATTATCTACTTCCGATTCCACCGAGCGAGATATCATTGAATAAAGAACTGACACAGAATCCGGGGTGGCGCAAAAATTGAGAAGCATCAACTTAAGTTCATTGATAATTATAAAGAAAAAAACATGAAGAATATATTCTACAAACTATTTTCAATATCTCTATTGGGTGTATGCTTGATGGGATGTGAAGATGAAACTAAGTATTTGCCTTTACCACAAGCTGTTCCTTTTACGATGACTGTCAATAATACGACTTTTGTAATGGGCGAAAAGTTAGTTGTCGATTTGGATATTAATCCGGATAAGGATGGAAGCGAGGTTTTGGCTAACGAAGATTTTGATATTTATTTTACCGCTAAAACTGGTACGGAGGATGTGTCCGGCGTATTCAAAGATTTTCATAACATCGTTACTTTTCCGAAAGGTGAGAAGAGTATTCGTGTTGAGTTCCCTCTGAAAGAAACTGGATTGGAAGGAAGTAAAAACTTTAATTTTGTAGCTTTTTCCCGCGGATACGAGATTGGTAACCCTAGTTTTCCTATGAAAGTGTCCGATTACTATCGGGTAAATATGGCAATACAAGGCAATGCGGACAATATAGTAACGGAAGGTGATAAATTTGTGTTGGTAGCCAGTCTGGATAAACCGAGGGCAATACCTATTGTGGTAAGTATCAGCGCAAAAGCGGAGGATGAGAGCTCTTTTGAAAATTTGCCCAGTGAACTGACTATTCCTGCAGGAGCGCTGAACGCAAAAACTGACCCTATATCTTTAGTTATGGATGGAGCGAAGACAGGAGACAAGGAGTTGACATTGAATTTCACTTCAAACTCTGAAGCTAATCCGATGAAGTCTGATAAATTAGTAATTATGATGACTGACCTCGAATCTCTTGCCAATCCGGATATGTATGATCCGACCTTGGTGTATGAACATCCGGAATATCCATTTGTATCTAAAGGCAATAAAAGCAAATTCGATGCTTGGTGGGGGAGTGACAGAAGCTCGTCTGTAGAAATAACCGGAAAAACGGGTGCTAAACCTGGAACTGATTATGCTTCGTTAACTTCGCATCCCAACCAGAAATTAGCAGAGGAAGGATGGAAATTCTGGAGTGGCGTAGAGTTCCATTTTATACAAAGCTCTTTCGGGTGGAGTATGCCGACGAAGCCGAATACGTCGTTTGGTAACTATAGGCATTGGTCTTTTAATTATATTCCAACTAAATCAATACAAGATGTGTTTGCTGCTAATCGCGATAAATGTTCTAATGTAACAGAAGACGGTACTTATCAATTGTGGGTACAAGCTGGTTCCACACCGGGAGACGGACTTGGTGCGAGTAGAGATTACGGTTCGGCTGCTGTATATATTGGAAGAGGCGGTTCAGGTGCTTCTACCCGTTTTATACACATCAATCCGGGAATGCGTATAGAAATGAGAGTGCGTGTGACGGGAGATCGTACGGGTATTGTTCCGGTCATTGAGCTTAGAGATGCACCTGGGGGCGTATTTGATAAACAAATACAGAGAATCGATATTCTTAGAAATACGAAAGGAAACTTGGTGACACAAGGTGTTTTCTCGACAATGGAAGATGGTACTAAAACAAGCCCACTCCCCAAAATTGGTGATTATAATATTTATTGGGTAGAATTGACTACAGATGGAATAAAAGTAGGAATCAATGGAAGTACGAATGTAGATGTCCCTTCGACAAGTTCTTGGGGTTTTGCTCCTGCAGATGGCTTGGCTTTGGATTTCCTTTTTGCTCCGGCAGACAATCGTCCGGACGGATGGGATAGTGTATTGAAGGCTATTTCCGAACCTAAGACCGATCCGAATACACCTATGATGGAAATTGATTGGATTCGTTTTTATACGAATAGCACGTATTCGGACGAAGGTGTGACATACTGGGCAAATGCAGGTCAATTATTCTACTAATATAGTGTTCTGCTTTCAATAGATTAATTGATAAAATGTCGGAAGTCAGGTGTTTATGCATCTCTTTCGACATTTTCACTCTTAAAAGTTTTATTACCATGAAGAAAGAAATCTTAATTATTCTCGTGCTATTGACGTCTTTGATTAGTATGCATGCCGCCAACTTGACATCTCCCCCTATTTCAATAGTTCCCCGTCCGGCGCAGGTCGTGCCGGGAGAGGGCAACTTTACCTTCTCTTCTCAAACGCTGTTTTCGGTAGAGAACCATGAGCAGGCTGTCATCGTCCGCAACTTTATAAACTTATTGAAGAGAAGCTCGGGGATCACCTCACAGTTGGCAATAGGTGGCAGTGAGAAGAGCCATGTCTGCTTTACAACCGACTCTTCTTTAAAAAGCGAAGCCTATCAGTTGGCAGTTACTCCGGAACAGATTCAGGTAAAGGCATCGGATATAAAAGGCTTTTTCTATGCATTACAGACCATCCGCCTATTGTTGCCGTCGGCTGTTGAAGGCAATCAACAGGCTAAGAATATCCGATGGAGTATCCCCGCAGTAACCATTCAGGATGAGCCACGCTTCGGCTATCGGGCATTGATGCTGGATGCCGCCCGTTTCTTCATCCCCAAGGAAAACGTGTTGCGTATCATCGACTGTATGGGCATGCTCAAAATTAATACGCTTCATTTCCATCTCACGGACGATAACGGCTGGCGATTGGAAATCAAGAAATATC
>OFMV01001958.1_pt1 | contig 14637 bp, 14 predicted proteins | sample 1541881 | NCBI WGS metagenome assembly OFMV01 (sample SAMN04209220, study PRJEB22552) | human gut metagenome | biome: gut; material: feces | host: Homo sapiens | place: USA: Oklahoma
GGCTTCCACATGCCCGACTGGGAGGAAGAGCTGGGGGAGTACCTCCACTTGGATAGCGACGGCGGTGTTCAATCATCTATGAGGATAAAAGCCGTATGAGTGTTGAACTATCATCTTTAGTGACGAATTCTGATAGTTGTGGGATTGGTAAGAGCAATTTCGCATCTACAAAAACCTATAGCCTCTTTGCAAATTTGCTGCTTATCTTCATTTGCGGGAATGTGGCGCTCGATTTCTTTTCTGGATTATTCGGCATTAGCTCGTTTTCACAAATTGCACGAATGGCGTTCTTTGCCTTTCTGTTATACATCGAGCTTCGTCTTGATCGTAAAGGCTTTTGTTTACTGTTTCTCGCATTAACGGCGATTTTAATTCAATCTGTGTTAACGCAGGCGTTTAGCAAAGAAGGCATGACAGCGCACTCATTGCTTTATGACATAGGCATCGGAATCAAACTAATTATTTTGTTTGCAGTTTTCTTGACTTCAAAAAGTTTAATTCGCTGCAATGCGTTGTCTATTAATCAAATCAAAAAAGCAATATCCATAGCAGCAATTTATGTACCGATTTTATATTTGGGATCAATAGCTTTGGGACTTGGAGTATCAAGCTATTGGGATGGCTCAGGCTATAAGAGCGTCTTCTCTTCGCTTAACAGCATTAATGTTTCTATGATTGTGCTTTTCGCTTATTCGGCCGATGCCATATTTATACAGAAAAAGACCTTCTGGATTATTCCAATGGGGTTAAATCTAATTTCACTTTTATTGCTTGGCACAAAGGCGGGATATCTATTCGCCTTTTTCATACTGATGTATTACTTATTAATTCCGCCTGAAACTAGATTGAGAAATGCCGTCATCGGAATTGTCGTTTTTGCTGGCCTTCTATTCGCCTTCAATAACGTAACCTTTCTAAACGAAATGCTTGAAAAGGTATCTACTCGTCAAACTTATCTATTTGAGAATCGTTCATTAATTGATTACCTCACAAGTGGACGAACCTGGATGCTGGCCGAAGCAACCGATTTATTTATTACAAGTGATAATCCTTTGGGACTCTTATTCGGCAATGGCTATTATCGCTTTCACCATGACCTGGCTGTATCAAGTGGCTATTTATTAACTGCGAACGTTAGGCCGATTGAATTCGATTGGGCTGATTTATTTTTTTCCTATGGAGCCGTTGCCTCTATTTTTGTATATGGCTTTTTGTTTAAACAGCTGCATCTTTCTTGGCAAACAAGAAATGAAGGACGTTTTCAATACATAGCTTTACTTGGAATGCTTGCATTTAGCTGCGTTGGCGGGCATGTCTTTTTTGAAGCGATTTCTTCAGTAACGTTGGGCTCCGTCTTAGCCTGCATTTATGAGGATAGTAATGGACGATAAATATAAGATGATCCTATCGGCTTGCACCGAAGATCGAAAGAATGTCATCGCCAAAGGTCACGCTTCTTGGTCAAGACGCTGCGGTATCGACTTGCTTCTGAAAATGCTACTTGTCTATTTCAACTCGATCGGCGTGCGTCATGCACCAGAATCGACTATTTACGTTGATGAAATTAAGAACACTAGCATGGTTTCAAATTTACGAGATACGGCTGAAATTTGCGATGCAGAAAACGCTTCGTTCATTTGCCTAAATAGGTACTCGCCAAATAAGCACGTTAAAATGGGCGTGTTTTGGCCGATATTCAAAGCCGTAACTCTTGCTGCCTTTTCCCTTCCTTCGATCCTTTCGTTTATCGGTAGCGAATATACCGTTAATGATAGATTGGCCAGATTATTAATAAAACGAATGGATAACTTCGTTTCGCGCTTAGGCTACCAGCATCCTTATATTTTGATGACTGATCACCATTTTTACTCAACAGTAATAGCAATGAATGATCATGTAACATCTGTAGTTCTTCAGCATGGTTTAATTGGAGATACTCGATTCTTTTCGCCCGTGCGTGCTACATATTTCTTTGCTTGGAGCAAAAAGAGCGCATGTCTGGTTGATTCAAAAAAGACTGTAGACGCAGGCACTTATAAATTTTCAAAATTGATGAAATTGAAACCTGAGGAAGATGTTGAGAGTTTTGCTGATGCAAAACGTGTCTTGCTCATTCTGTCAAGCTCAAAAACCTCTGAACAGATTTCTCATCGCATGGAGCCTCTCCTTAGTCTGCAGAAGCGCTTCGGGTTCAAGCTGCTTATCAAAATGCATCCTGGCTCTTTGTTTTCCATTGATGAACTGCGCGACGCAGTGTCGATGAGGGATGTTGAACTGTATAAGGAAGAGAAAATAGAGGCAATTGATTTTGATTTTGCCTTTATAGAGCAGTCTACAGCCGCACTGGACGTTGCTTGTCTTGGAACCCCTTTTATTGTCATTGATGAGGCTTTTGACGGCTATTTTACTGAATACAAAGAATTGCTGCCTACAGTAAGTAGCTCTGACGAGCTAATAAGATTAGCGGTTGATTTTAGTTTGGCCAAGTACATGCCTGCCTATACGTCCTTCTTGGAACGAGAAATCGACAACGGTCAATGCCGCATCGATTCGCTTATCCATCGCTTGCAAAACAAATGCGAATCAAAAGTTGGAGGGCTTTATGACAGGTAGGCCTACAAATAAGCCTGGAAAAGCAAGTACATTTCTTTGGAGCTTCCTTGAACAAGGTGGTTCAAAGGCTATTCAGCTCGTCGTACAAATTATCCTCGCGCGGTTGCTTTCCCCTGAGGCCTTTGGCATTTTAGCAATTTTGTTGGTAGTCACCCAAGTCACCGACTCTGTCGCCCAAAGCGGTCTAGGGATGGCACTTATTCAAAACAGTGATGCCGACGATGGTTCTTATTCCACTGCCTGGTGGCTGAGTCTCGGGCTGGCATCCGTTCTATATATTGTGGTGTACCTTTCGGCGCCGGCAATCTCCGGCTTCTACAATATGCCAGATCTAGTTTCTTATCTCCGGGTGCTCGGCGTAATGGTATTTTTCAACTCGGCGAACTCTATTCAGCGTTCTTACCTCCAGCGAAACATGAACTTTAAGAGTATCTTCGCAGCTACGACTCTCGCCTCGCTCATTTCAGGCTTCGGAGGCATAGCGATTGCTTACTTGGGGTTTGGCGTTTGGTCTCTAGTCGCACAGTCTTTGTTACAAAGCATTTTCATCTGTGTTGTCATGTGGCTGCAAATCAGCTGGAAACCTGCATTTACGTTTGATGCCGACCAGGCGTTCTCGCTTTTCGGTTATGGCTGGAAAATCTGCATCACGGGAATCTTGAACGTTTTCTATTCCGGCATCTCGGAACTGATAATCGGACGCGCCTGCTCCGCAGGCGAGCTCGGACTGTATAGTCAAGGGCGTAAATACCCCACGGCCGCAATTGGGGTAATGAGCAATTCCATCGCTAACGTGCTCTTTCCGATGTTCTCGGCGATCAAGGGGGATGCTGAGGCGTTGCGCGGGGCCATACGCCGCGGACTCAAGCTCGGTACATTCATAGTCGCACCCATCTCTTTGCTCGCGGCTGTTGTGGCCGAGCCGCTCGTTGCTGTCCTTCTGACTAAGAAGTGGCTCGCTTGCGTGCCGATCTTCCAGCTGACGTGCATTTCGAACGCCATCTTGATGATTCAACTCGTGAACCTCCGTGCGTACATGGCGCTGGGGGACAGTTCTCTCTACATGCGGCTCCAGATCATAAAAGTTCTGGGCGGAGGAGCAATTATCTGGATAACAGCCGCCCTAACCCATGACATTTATGCCACGGCACTGGCAAACTTTTTTGTTGGGACCGTCTCAATCATCTTCGTCGACGCTGCCCCCGCAAAGCGCCTCCACGGCTATTCGTCTCTTGACCAGGTTAAGGACGTCCTGCCGACCCTATCCCTTTCTCTCGTTGCAGCAGCGGCATCGCTCATCGTTCAGCTTCTAAGGCTGGGCTACATTCCAGAACTGTTTCTGCAGTGCATTCTCTTCGCAGTTGTCTACCTGGGAGGGGCGAAGCTCCTCAAGTTCAGTGAATTATCTGAGGCCGCATCGCTATTGCACGGCTTTACCTCAAGGAGAAGCTAAACGCTGCCCTCTATTAGGCCACTTGTCCATAAGAATATAGATAGAAAGGTATCAATCCAATGTCAGCATTCAATGGTTCTACCCTAATGATTACGGGAGGGACGGGTTCCTTCGGCAATACTGTCCTCAAGCACTTCCTAACCTCCGACGTGGGCGAGATTCGCATCTTCTCCCGCGACGAGAAGAAGCAGGACGATATGCGCCATGAGCTTCAGGCTCGCTATCCTGATCATTTCGCTAAGGTAAAATTTCACATCGGTGACGTACGGAATATTCAATCCGTACGCGATGCCATGCATGGCGTGGACTACATCTTCCATGCAGCAGCCCTTAAGCAAGTTCCTTCTTGTGAGTTTTTCCCGATGGAGGCCGTCCGTACCAACATCTTGGGCACGGACAACGTCCTTCATGCTGCATCGGATGCGGGCGTAAAGCGTGTCGTTTGTCTATCCACGGATAAAGCCGCGTATCCTATTAACGCCATGGGCAAGTCTAAAGCCCTTATGGAAAGTGTTATCTTTGCCAACGCACGTAGAGCCGCAGAAAAAGGCGACACCGTTGTGTGCTGCACTCGCTACGGTAATGTTATGTGTTCTCGCGGCTCTGTTATCCCTCTCTTTATCGAGCAGATTCACGCTGGCAACCCCATCACCATTACGGATCCGAGCATGACTCGCTTCCTTATGAATCTTGATGAAGCAGTTGACCTTGTTAAGTTTGCATTCGAGCATGCCAACCCGGGTGACCTTTTCATTCAGAAGGCAGATGCAAGCACTATTGGCGATCTTGCGAAGGCCGTCCAGCAGCTGTTTGGCGATACAGGTACAAGCATCATTGGGCCTCGACACGGAGAAAAACTGTTTGAGACGCTCATGACTCGCGAGGAGCGCCTGCGTGCTGAAGATATGGGTGGTTATTATCGCGTGGCAGCCGATATCCGTGGGCTGAACTATGACAACAAGCAGGCAACCGGAGAAGTGAGGACCATGACCGACGAGGCTTATACGTCCCACAATACCAACCGGCTGGACGTAGAGGGTACTGTGAAGAAAATCATGACCGCCGAGTATGTACGTGAAGAACTCGACGGCATACGCCATATCTAAAGGAGGGCAAGATGATTTATAGGTTCCCGTTGCGTGATGTCAAAGACATGCTGCTCAATCAAATTGGCACTAATTTCTTTAAGTCAATTGATGACGAACGCCTAATCACTAAGTATATGGAGCGAACGCTCGAGAGGCTGGAGCGCAATATCTCCGCTAATGACAATAAGTATTACTGGAGACTTAATGCTGCAGGGGAGCGGGAGGCTTACTTCGACCCTCTGCATACTTGCCATTGGATGTTGTTCCTGTATCTGACCGCAAACACAATTTTCCGGAAAGAAAAAGACAATCCCACGGCAGCACGTATTGTTTGCGACAAGATCTACGGTCAAATGAAGACGGTTTCGGGTTGTGACTTGTATTACGAAGTTGAGATGCCTGAGACCTTCACCTTCGATCATCCGACCGGCTCCTTTATGGGCCGCGCGACCTACGGAGAGGGCTTCTCGTTTACTCAGGGGTGTACAGTCGGCAACATTAACGAAGTCTACCCGGTCATCGGCCGTGACGTGCAAATGTGTACCGGTAGCAAGGTGCTGGGCAATTCTCACATCGGTGATGGCTGCCTGATTGGAGAAGGTGCCGTTGTAAGGGATGAGGATGTGCCTGCCGGGTCCGTCGTCTACGGAAAAACTCCGAATTTGAAGATTGCTCCCAGAATTTAATAGTACTGTTCAACAGGAGGTTTGACATGAAGGAACTTGCGATTAACGGTGGCGAACCCACTAGCCCCAAGGTTTTGGGCTATGGACATCAGGATATTAACGAGGACGACATTAAGGCTGTTGAAGATTGCCTGCGTGGTGATTACCTTACCTGTGGCCCCGCGACTGAAGCCTTTGAAGAGTCCATTAAGGCCGCCACTGGAGCTAAATATGTGACAGCCGTGGCTAACGGCACCGCGGCTCTGCACGTAGCATGCCTTGCTGCCGGAATTAAACCCGGTGATGAGGTAATTGTGTCGCCCATCACCTTTGCGGCATCTGCTAACTGCGTGCGTTACTGCGGCGCTACTCCCGTGTTTGCCGATATCGACGCAAAGACTTGGAATATCGATCCTGCTTCAATCCGCGAGAAGCTGACCGATAAAACGAAAGCAATCGTGGCTGTGGATTTCGGCGGCGTTCACGTCGACTCCGACGAGATTCGCAAGATCTGCGACGAGAACGGCCTGACTTTCATTGAGGACGCTGCTCATGCAATGGGTACATTCCACAATGGCCGTGCGGTTGGCACCATCGCCGATATCACGACTTTTAGTTTCCATCCGGTTAAGACCATCACCACTGGTGAGGGCGGTGCCGTAGCAACGAATGACCCCGAGCTGGGCAAGATGATCGAGCTTTACGCCAAGCACGGAATTACGCGCAACCATGATTTGATGCGCGAGACAGACCAGGGTGGCTGGTACTATGAACAGCTTGTCTTGGGCTACAACTATCGCATTAGTGACATCGAGGCCTCTCTTGGCGTGAGCCAAATGAAGCGACTCGACCAGTTCGGCGCTCGCCGCAAGGAACTCGTCGCCTTCTACAACGAGCAGTTCTCTAAGATTCCCGAGGTGCAGTTCCAAATTGACGCCTCGCCTGAAGATACTGTGCGCCACCTGTATTGCCTGAAGTTTGACACTGAAGCACTTGGCGTTACTCGTCGCTGGATCTTTGATGCCTTGCGCGCTGAGAACTTAGGTGTCAATGTTCACTACCTGCCCGTATACTTATTGCCCTATTACAAGGACCTGGGCCATGGCCGCGGCGACTGTCCTAATGCCGAGGATTACTATGATCATTGTGTAACGCTTCCGCTGCACTGCGGGCTCTCTAATGAGGACGCACAACTCGTTGTCGATGCAGTTACAAAGGTCGTTGAGTGGTGCCGTGCCCATAAGGGAGCGGAATAATGCCTAGTAGCGTTTGTATTATCACTGCTCGTGGCGGCTCGAAGCGGATTCCTCGCAAGAACGTTCGCGAGTTCTGTGGTAAGCCGATGCTGGCGTACTCGATAGAGGCGGCGCTCACAAGTGCTATCTTCGACGTCGTGATGGTCTCGACCGATGATGACGAAATCGCCGATGTTGCGAGGGAGTACGGGGCCGAGGTGCCCTTTATGCGTAGCGAGGCCACGAGCAACGACTACGCAACGACAGCCGACGTGCTACGCGAGGTGCTTTCTGAATACAAAAAACGCGGGGCTGAGTTCGACACCATGTGCTGTCTGTATCCGACAGCACCCTTCGTCCAGGTCTCCGAGCTCAAGGAAGCTGCCTCGATGATCGAAGCGGGGGCGGCTTCTGTAATTCCTGTTACCTCGTTCGACTTCCCGCCTCTGCGCGGCTTCAAAGTGGGGGAGGACGGTTCGCTCGAGTACGCCTTCCCTGAGTATTCCCAGGCCCGCAGCCAAGATCTTCCCGAGATGGTCCATGATTGTGGGAGGTTTTATTTTGCAACAGTCAACGATTATCTAAAATCTGGCGCCTTTGCAATGAGCGGTTGCCGCGCTCTATTCATTGACCCCATGTTTGTACAGGATATTGATACTGAATCGGATTGGGCATTAGCAGAAGCAAAGTTTAATGAATTTCAAAAGGAGGCCTAGCTTTGAACATCGACGAACGATTGGGTCGCAACGAAACGTACTTTATTGCAGAGATGAGTGCGAACCATGGTGGAAGCTTTCAGCGCGCTATGGAGATTGTCGATCTTGCAAAGGAATCTGGCGCAGATTGTCTTAAGTTGCAAACTTATACTGCTGACACCATGACGTTGAAGTCGGACGCCGAAGATTTTATGAATCGAGGTGGTCTTTGGGATGGCATCAGCATGTACGACCTGTATAAAAGCGCCTATACCCCTTGGGAATGGCATAAACCAATTAAAGAGCGATGCGATGAGCTTGGATTGGATTTCTTGTCCAGTCCGTTCGACAACACCTCGGTTGACTTCCTTGAGCAATTTTCGCCCGTTGCATATAAAATTGCCAGTTTTGAGCTTACTGATATCCCCCTCATTAAGCATGCAGCGGCCAAGGGCAGGCCAATGATTATGTCTACCGGCATAGCAACTAAAGATGAAATCGCAGACGCTGTAAAAGCCTGTCGTTCCGTGGGAAACGAAAATATCATTCTGCTGAAATGTTGCTCCTGCTATCCGACAAATTTTGCCGAAATGAGATTATCGCTAATTCCTGAGCTAAAGAATCTTTTTCATACTGAGGTCGGTCTATCAGATCATTCAGAAGGCCATTTGGGGGCAATTGCTGCCGTTGCCCTGGGTGCAAGGGTGATTGAGAAACACATCTGTGTTAGTAGAGAAGTTGAAACGGCAGACAGTTCATTTTCCATGGAACCCTCTGAGTTCAAAGAAATGGTTGACTCGGTTCGAAATATTGAGGCTGCAATTGGAACGGTCTCATGGGAGCTACCCACTAGAGAAGTCCGTCAACGTGAAGGCCGCCGTTCGATTTATGCCTGTGCTCCTATCGCAAAAGGAGATGTTTTTTCATCTGAAAATATCAAAATTGTGAGGCCTGCAAAGGGACTCGCGCCGAAATGTTGGGAAAACCTTATTGGGCGTAAGTCACCTTGCGACTTTTCTTACGCAGAACCTATTGTGTTAAGTGATGAATGGTTGGAGCAATAATGGCGAGGGAAGCTCTAATCCTTGGAGCGAGCAGCGAATCTCTCCATGCGATTGCGATCGCGAAAAAGCGTGGCTTTCACGTAACGGCACTCGATGGTTCCCCTTCAGCTCCGGGACTTCTTGCTGCTGATGAATCAGCCGTTATTGACATTTCAAATCCGGATGCGATTATGGCATACCTGAAAAACAGAAATGTTGATATCATTCTCCCTGTTCCCATAGGTCGTGTGTTAATTACTACGGGCATAATCAATGATCTATTAGGATTGCCAGGCGTAAGAGGCGCAGCTGCAGACTACTGCACTGACAAATACTCGTTTGCATGTGGCCTTGCAGCTAAGGGGTTAAGGAATTCGAAGTGCCTTCTTGCTCAAGAAATTATAGATGAGCCAGAGCTACTAAATTCACTTCATTTTCCAGTTATTGTTAAACCCCGATTTGGATCTGGCAGCCGTGGAGTTAGTCTTGTAAATAATAAGACAGGTTTAGTCGATTCGCTTTCTGTCAACGATATAGTCGAAGAGTGTTACCCTGGCATCGAATATGGAATGGACGGCGTTGTCAAAGACGGTAGGCTGCTCGTCCTAATGATAAGAAAAAAGGTCAACACCGAACCGCCCGCACGTCAGTGTGTTGGTTATTTAACTGTGCCACGCAGTGATTACATCTACCCCATTGTTGAACCATACATGCAATCAGTTGTTTCTGAAATCGGACTCAGCAACGGCCTCGTTCATGCGGACATCATGGTGGATAATGATACGCCGTTTGTAATCGAAGTGTCTGCAAGACCGTCTGGACATAGCATTAGCGGGGAACTAGTTTCCCTAGCGACTGGGCTTGATCCTTTAGATGTATTTTTAGACTGCTGTCTATTTGAAAAGAATCTTCCGGCGAAACCGGAAGTCAAGTCGCTCTATCTTGGCTTTTTTGATTTTGGTGCCGGAAAAGTACTATCTTGTCCAGAACCAAATTATCTTATAGATAAGTATGATCTAATTAAGTACGTGCAGAATTTCAAAACGGGGGACGTATTTAACAATACTGTTGACGGTACCGTTACGGAACGTGGCAGATTTATTATGAAAGCTGACGCCGTTTCGCCGTTGCATGCTGCATCCAGTCTACTTAACGAGTTTGAGATCGGCAGGAACGATGAAGGTTCTCTTTAGAACCGATTGTGACAATAGACAAGGTTTGGGCCATGTCATGCGCTGCATAGCCTTAGCTCAATCATTTGTTGCGAAAGGCGTGCAAGTTGCTTTCGCCTGCTCAAAGCAGGACGGCGTCATCCATGTGAAGTCGGTCGGATTTGATGCTATTGACCTATGCTCGTTGTCCGATCGAGACCAAATCGCGGCTATCTCTAGTCAATTTAGAAGCGATACATTGTCACTAATCATTGCCGACTCTTATGAGTTCAGCGCGTCCTATCTAGAAGCCCTAAATAATATCGCGCCAACTGCATACATCGATGATCTTCATACTCCTGAACTGAATATATCAGCTATTGTCAACGGCAACATTACAGCAGACTCATCTTTTTATTCGAAGCGTTATGAACAATCTTCAACACGTTTATTAATTGGCCCTAAATACAACATCCTTCGGTCCGAGTTTTACGGACAGAAATCGATTCAAATTAAAGACAAGGTCAAAAGGGTGCTTGTAACTTCTGGAGGGTCCGACCCGCATGGGGCTAGCATTAGAATCACCGAGACTCTACTCGAGTGCGAGCCACTTTACAATGCTGAAATTGTCGTTATGGCTGGGCCCCTCAGCAATAGCGTTAGTCAGTTACAGAGTATTTCTGCTAATCATCCAAGTGTTACAGTCTTACAAAACGCTTCCAACGTTGCTGAATTAATGCGATCATGCGATATGGCTATAGCTGCAGCTGGTGGCACAATGAACGAGCTATGCGTATGCGGAGTCCCCTCTGTTGTCTATGCATTGGCAAATAATCAAGTGCGCGCGGCATTCTCCTTCTCGAATAAAAGGTGCGCTTTAGATGGCGGCGCTGTTTGGGACACTGATTTCTCTTCGCGAATAAAGAACTGCTCCGAGGAACTTGCGCACAGTCGAGATCTTCGCTTAAACATTTCGAATAATGCCCATGCTCTATTCGATGGAACGGGAGCCAACAGAGTTGCAACTGAACTACTTGCACTTGCAACTTCCGCCGATCGATCACGTGTTTAACTTGACCATTAAGCTTCACTTCGCATTGCTGTGAACTATTAGCAATTCTAACAGTTTAAATAACGGGTGATGCCGCACCTACACTCAGCTGCAGTAAGTCGTGTCGGCCATCAGGATATGGCGCACCAACCTTGCTGTCAGGTTCCATCTGTCCCTGGCTTGATTGACCCGGAAGAGGTAAGCGTACCAGTCGAGATTGGCCTGCAGGTTCCGCGGTAACATCCCCGTGAAGCGCCAAAGGTAGCACTTGAGTCAGAAGCACAGTTCGTTCACCATCTTCATCCACTCCAGGTAGACTGGGTCGCTCACATCGGCCCTGTGCTCCTCCCTGACCAGCGCGCCGCGCGCCCTCTCCAAGTCGTGGATGAGTTGCGGCCATGGGCACAATCCTGCCGCCCATGGCCGCAGACGACCGCGGCGGGATTCTTGTGGACGTCGATGGCGATGCGGGCGCACAGCTTCTGGAGGGACAGGCCGCGCTTGCGCGCCTGTCCGTAGCCCATGGAGAGGTCAGTGTCGTTGACGTAGGCCTCGTCCACCCAGACGATGCCGCGCAGCACGATCCGGGCCTGGTGGCCGGATACCGTGGCGAGCACGCGGTGCCGCCAATCGAAGGCCGTCTTGTGGGTGACGCCGCAAGGCTCGGCCGCGCACTCGACGGGGACGTTGTGGCGCATGAGCCTGGTCAAGGGACCCGGACCGGGGCTTTCGGCAGTACTCAAGGACGGCGCCCGTGAGGGAGGTGAGAGTCCTGCCGCAGCGGCGGCAGCGCCACCTCGGGACGCCGGCCTCGTCGAGGCAGCGCTTCTCGTCGACGGCTTCTCTGAGCAGCAGGAACTCATCGGCGATTAGGGCGCTCGGGCAAATTCTCTGTTTGACTGGGAAGAGCATAGCATTCGGAGGCCTTCCGGTCCCCGAATCATAACTTGTTATCTAAACTGTTAGAAAGTCAATAATGACGAATTAATCGACCCCTGGGGACAATATTAGTTCCCCAAGGGGTCGATTTCAATTATTGCACTAATTTTCGTAGTTGAAGCATCAGTGCATTTGCAACTAGAGGCAAATATTACTTCTAATGCACTATCTGTTCCGTATGTTTAGCATGACAATTGGTACAAACAATCGAACGTGAAAGAGGACATGAAGATGGAGAAGGGGATTGGCTATTACGAACACGATATCAAGGTTAGGTTTGCAGAAGAACGGATAAACAAATCATCGAATTGGTAGTGGCTAATTGAATGCACTGAAGAACGCTTCTCTGCACCCAAAGAAATCACTTCAGTAAGTGAATTTCTAGGCGTATTGTCAGCGCTTCATGAGCCCTTTGATTTTCTTGCTACCGTCGTCGATTTGGTTGGTGATTTCAAACCAGATATTTCATCAATGTGGTTGGTGAAGTTATACGATTGCGTTCTCCTTAGAAGCGGAATGACCAAGCCAGAAGATTATGACGAACATGTTGGGTTTTTCGGCATGCTTGGCGTAGCGTCCTATGCAACTTACCTTTTCAATAAATTGACTGGCAGAAATGCCCTTATTGATACCCGTCCCATTTTTTATTCAAATCTCCACCAGCTGTATGACTTTACTGCGCTTAACGATGAATGGCCAAAGCTTGAATACTTAACCGGGAGAATCAATTTAACGGGAATTGAGCTAGTTGCCAAAACGCTTCAGCGCAATTTTAAGTGCGTCGATGTACCAATCAAATGCGATAGCGTTATTAAACTGATGGATGACAACTTTGATGCTGATTTCCTCAGTTTTAAAGACGTTGATCGGGAGCTATTTCAAACATGGCAAGAGGCTCTTCTTTGCGATGCTTTTAGGAGTTCTTACCAAAATGGAAAACTGACTCCATTGATCAGCCTTGGAGAAGGTGAAGAATCGTCATATAGCTCTGCATGGACAGAAGGCATGTTCCTAAAAGCAAAGGATGTCTTTGAAGATGATCGTGCGATATGCTTACTTGAGTCTATAGAATTTGCGAAATGGAATAAGACTCCTTCGACCCGTAGCCAAAGCATTCTGGTTGAACTAGCCATAAGTAATGCCAAGCGATTAATAGATAATAGTGAGCCGTTGTACCGTATTCAGTGCGCAGCGATTGATATTGTCGCTCAGCTAAAGCGGGATTCGATATTTTGCAAAGAAGCTCAGGCAGCTTATTTTCGAAGCATGAATGAACTTCTAAAAGACCGTACTGATTACAACGATCTTCGTTATATGTCGGAACATTCAATTCCGATGACAAAGGAGCAAAAAGGTCTTTTAAAAACAAAATGCCAAGCTTTCTTTGCCGAAAACTTAAAGAAGGTCAGTTCTACACGCGACCTGGTAGCCCTATTTGAAAACCCTCTAAGCGCTAAGTACTGCAATCAGCAGGATGCGGTGTACGCACTCGACTTGTTCTATAAGTACGCAGAGCATAGCGATATTGAAACTGCGGAGCTGTTCTATTCCGCAATGATGTTCTTATTCGATGTTTTGAGCAACCCTGGAGTGAATAACAATTGGGCTAAGAATGAAATTATCGCTCTTAGACATACTTGGCAAGATAAATACTACAGTCAAGTTGTGTCAGGAATGCATTGTTTTACGCGAGAATTCTCCATTCCAAACGCGAAAATCAAAATGCTAAACAAGCAGTTCCTAGAATCACCCCACGGATTTGCACAATCTTTATTACAGCTTTCCGATGACTCAATTTCATCCAGTTTAGAGGACATGTCTAAGAACATACTTATTTACATTTTTGGCAAGACAACTATCAGCGAATTCTATCCCAATCACGTTCACGTAATAGTAGAAGATGATGCGCGCTCGATCGACAAAATGATTGCAGATGAAGTCAAACGGGTTTACGAGGAGCGTTCTTATCGCTTCATCAATCATCTTAGCGAGCAAGTTATGCTTGACGGATTCTTCGAAAAGCTCAACAAGAATATCCAATTGGTTTGCAGCATGGTTGTCATAGAGCCTGTTTATGACAAGGTGGTTTCACTTGTTCCAAGTCAATACGAGCTTTTGCCCAATCCTGGCAATAGGCCAACCCTCGGTCACCTTACGCAGCTATTTCCTATTCTTGAAAATACCATTAGAAACATAGGGGAGATGTTATCCATTGTTCCCTTCCAAGCAAATAGGGATTCCTTTAACAAGCTTAGGGAAGTATCAGGCGTCTTGGCTGACCTCATTGGTAGCGTTCGTGAACTAACGGGAACTATCCAAGGATGCGGAGAGTTCCTATTTATCTACTTAGTTATGTACTCTTCTAACGGATATAACATCAGAAACGATTGTATCCATGGCCGTCAATACCAAGGTTCCGCAGATGTCGCTTTCGCCTACAGACTTACCGTGATCTGCACCTATATGATGCTAAAAAGGCTGCAGGGGCTTGAAACAATTGTAGAGAATGAGGTTAACAGCGAGGACCAGGAGGAGATCGTATGTCACGGTCGATGATTTTTTGGATTGACAGCTTTTAATGCGATACATTCTTCTCTCAAAAATCTCAAGAACTGTCTGAGGATTCCGATTACTTTTGAACGGTAATTACCCCATTACAGTCTGAAGTGGGCCACCGATAAATTTCGATGGCGAGCATTCGGCG
>OFMV01001961.1_pt1 | contig 14611 bp, 9 predicted proteins | sample 1541881 | NCBI WGS metagenome assembly OFMV01 (sample SAMN04209220, study PRJEB22552) | human gut metagenome | biome: gut; material: feces | host: Homo sapiens | place: USA: Oklahoma
GCACGAGCCGAAGAGCACTTAATGTGCTCTTCGTGCGAGCCAGGACTGTAGAGCAGCAAACATAACCAAGCCCCACCGGGCAACCGGTCAGGTTAGGCTACTTCGCGGCGCCGGGGATGCCGTGGGAGGTTTTGGCGGTTTTGGCTCCGTTTACGATGGCGGTCTGTAGGGCCCTTACGGCGAGCATGCCCAGTAGGTCTAGGGGAACGGCGGCGCTTGTCTGAGCGTCTAGTTTGCCGCTGGCGAGGGTGTAGATGGTGTCGCCGTCGTTGGTGGTGTGCGTGGGACGGATGGCGTGTGCGTAGGCGTCTGCGGCCATCTGGGAGACCTTGGTGGCTTGTGCCTTAGTGAGTTCGACGTTGGTGACGATGCAGCTGATGGTGGTGTTGGTGCGGTCGAGCGGCATCTGCATGGATCCGGCGGCAGCAAAGGCTGCGAGTTCCATGTCGATGATCTGGTCGCTATCGGCTGCGGCGCGCATACCGGCGACCCACTCGCCGGTGAAGGGGTCGACAACGTTGCCGCAGGCGTTGACTGAGACCACGGCGCCCACCTTGATGGGGCCGAGCGCCACGGCGGCAGCGCCAAGGCCGGCCTTCATGCAGGTAGCGGGGCCCATGAGCTTACCCACGGTAGCGCCCGTGCCGGCGCCTACGTTGCCCTGTTCGAGCTTGGTGGGGGTGTTGTCGAGTGCTTCGCGCACGGCGGCGATGCCGGCCTCAATGTCGGGGCGAACGGTGGGGTTACCAAAGGCGAGGTCGAAGATACAGCTCGAGCACACGATAGGCACCTGCGTGGGGCCGACGGGAAGGCCGATGCCGCGGCTCTCAAGCTCGCGAGCGACGCCGCTTGCAGCCTCGAGGCCAAAGGCCGATCCGCCCGAAAGGCAGACGGCGTGGACCTTGTCGACGGTGTTCTCGGGTCGCAGCAGGTCGGTCTCGCGCGAAGCGGGAGCACCGCCGCGAACGTCAACGCCGCCGGTGGCGCCCTCGGGTGCCACGATTACGGTGCAACCGGTGCCGGCCTCCTCGTCCGTATAGTTGCCATAGCAAAAGCCATCGACATCGCAGACGTCAATGGCCTCGAGCAGTGTATCCATGTTTAACTCCTATCGGTTTTCCGCCGCGCCTTGTGCCCGGTCGGGATCCGTACGGTACGCCAAAATTGTAGGCGCTGGGGGATACCCAGCGCCAGATGCAATTACGAGAGTTTTTGAATCGCGCGCGCGACGCGGGCGATGGGTAGGCCCACCACGTTATAGAAGTCGCCCGAAATATCGTGCACGAGCATGCGGCCGCCTGTGCCCTGGATGCCGTAGGCGCCTGCCTTATCCATGGGCTCACCCGAGGCAACGTAGTGCTCGATCTGCTCGTCGGTGAGCTCGTAGAACGTCACGTCGGTCACATCGACAAACGACAGGCTTTCGGCGGCATGCGGGGCGGCCGTATCGCCTGCCTTAACGATGCAGACGCCGGTTGCGACCTGGTGCGTGCGGCCCGAAAGCTCACGGAGCATAGTGCGCGCCTCGTCCTCGGTTGCCGGCTTGCCCAGAATCTTGCCGTCAAAGGTGACGATGGTGTCGGCCGCGACCGTCAGCTCATTGGGCTCGGCATACTCGGCAGCAACGGCAGCCGCCTTGGCGCGTGCCAAGCGCTCGACAAGCGTGAGCGGGGCCTCGCCATCAAAGGGCGTTTCGTCGATATCCGCGGGAATCACGCGAATGTTGTAGCCTGCCTCGCGCATCAGCTCTATGCGGCGCGGTGATTGCGAAGCCAAAATCATAGTTGGATGCCCTCGGCGACCTTCTCGACAGCCTTGTCGCCGGCGATCGTGCGCAGCAGCTCAAGCGCAAAGGGGAGCGACTGGGCCATGCCGCTGGCGGTGATGATGTTGCCGTCTTGCGTAACCTTCTCGCCGGTATAGGCGCCCTCGGGGAAGCTTTTCTCAAAGCCAGGGAAGCACGTGGCGTGGCGCCCCTCGAGCAGGTCGAGCTCGCCCAGGATAAACGGGGCGGCGCAGATGGCGGCGACGTGCTTGGTCGCGGCGAACTCGCAGACCACGTCGCAGACGCGCTGATCGGCGCGCAGGTTGGTGGCACCGGGCAGGCCGCCGGGCAGCACGACGCAGTCGTACTCGTCAAAGTCGATCTCATCAAAGAGCGCATCGCAGGTCACGGGGATCTGCAGCGAGCTTACGACCTCGCGCGTGGGCATAATCGAGACGAGCGTGGCGCGCACGCCGCCGCGACGCATGACATCGACCATGGTCAGGCATTCAATCGTTTCAAAGCCATCGGCGGCAAGAACGGCAACGCTGGGCATAAGGGTTCCTTTCATAGGGCGGCATACAATTAGCCGTCTTATACCCCGAAGACCCCCGCTTGCCACGCTCGATTTCCCAATGTTTAAAAGGGACGGGGATTAAATAATCATTCGGTACAAATTGATCATTTAATCCCCGTCCCAGAAAAATCATCAGCTAGTTGCGCCTAAGGTGGACGACGGTCTCGCAGTGGAAGGTTTGTGGGAACAGATCGACTGGCGTGATCTTTACGGGGGAGAAGGTGCCTTCTTCGACAAAGCGTTTGAGATCGCGCGCCAGGGTGGCCGGGTCGCAGCTCACATAGGCGACATCGCGAGCGCTTGTGCTGGCGATGAGGTCGATGGCCTCAGGTGCTAGGCCTGCACGCGGCGGGTCGACTACTAGGACATCGGCGTCCTGGTCGGGGAACTCGCGCACCGCGTCTCCGCCAATGACGTCGACGTTATCAAGCTTGTTGATTTCCAGGTTACGGCGTAGATCGCGCACGGCGGGGCCGTAGGCCTCGACGGCAGCGACAAAGTCGCAGCGGCGGGCGAGCGGCAGGGTAAAGGTGCCGGCACCGCAGTACAGGTCCACGGCAAGCTCGTCTTCCTGCGGATCGAGCGCCTCCATAACGAGCTCGATCAAAATCTCGGCGCCCTTGGTGTTGACTTGGAAAAACGATGGGGCGGACAGGCGCATCTGGCCGTCAGCGATGTTCTCGGTCCACGAGCCCTCACCGGCGAGCATCTCCACCTTAGAGACACGGCGGGCCTTCTTTTCGCCCTTGCTCATCACGCGCACGATGCTCGTGGGATGAGCGGCGTCCGCCAGCACGCGGGAGACCTGCGAGCGCGGAAAAGAGCCTGTCGGCGTCCAGAGTGCGACCTCGAGTGCCTTGGTGCGGCGCGATGCGCGAATGCCCACGCGTTCGAGCCCCAAGTCATGGCTGCCGCTTAGATAGTTAAGTGCGCCGACGACCGATTTGAGTGCCTTCGGGAAGCGCTTATCGAACAGCGGACACATATCGACGGTCACGATTTTGCTGGGGTCGACACCGTGCATGCCAAGGCGCACGCGACCGTTGACGACGGTCGGTTCGAGCTCGATTTTATTGCGGTAGCCCCAGTCGTCCTTGGTGTGGCAGATGGGCTGTACCAACTCATCGACCTGCTCAGGAGCGAACTTGCCGATGCGCTCGAGCGTGGAGCGCAGGTTTTGCTCCTTGGCGGCGAGCTGTGCCGTGCGTGAGAGATTGCCCCACGAGCAGCCGCCGCAGATGCCCACGAAGGGGCAGGGAGGCTGAATGCGATCGGGGCTTGGCTCCAGAATCTCGGTGGTGCGGGCGCGCATGAACGACTTGCCGTCCTGTACGACCTCGGCCTCGACGATGTCGCCTGCCACGGCACCCTGCACAAAGACGGCCTTGCCGTTGTCGGCGTGCGCCAGCCCGTCGGCGCCGTAGGTCATCGATTCTATAGTGAGCTTCATATTCCTGCCTGTCATTCGCGTTGTTGTTCGCACCATGGTAGCAGGGAAAAGCGCCCCGCATCCGAGGCTTTCCTCAAATGCGGGGCGCTTCTACAAACCGCTTCTACAAACGACTATTTCGTCTTGCCGGTAATGAGCGTCTTAAGACCCAGGCCGATCAGACCCAGGCCCATGCGCACGCGACCGGGGCGATGGCGCTCGATGGCCTTGGTCTTGCCGGCGGGCTTATCGCGACGGGCACTCGTCCCGGGTGCGGACTTGGTGACCTGCGGCTCGGGCTGAGGTGCAGGTGCAGGCTCGGGCTCAATGACGGTCGCCTGGACCTCTTGGACCTTGGGCGTGGTCGGCTGCGGATCAGGAGCTGGGGCGGGCTTTGCCTCGGCGGCGGGCTCCGGAGTCGCGGTAGCGGGCTCGGGCGCTTTCTCCATGGCGGGCTCTGCGGCAGCCTCGGGCTCATTCACCGGGGGAGCGGCAACCGCTTCCGGTTTGGCGGCTGCCCCATGTTCAACCTCGGCCTGAATAGCTTCTTCGGCCACACGTTCCTTCTCCTGTGCGCGCTGCTGCGCGGCGGCCTCGGCGTTGCGATAGGCACGCTCCAGTAGAGCTTCCTGCGAGTTGAAGGGTTTCTCACCCTCTGCACACTCCACGGGGACCCAGGTGCCGTCGCTCGTGAGGCTGCGGGCCTTCACGTTGTCCTGCAGCTGCATGCCCATGTACTCGTGTACCAGGGCGCGGCAGGTGGGGTCGAGCACGGGGAAGGCGATCTCCACGCGGTGCTCGGTGTTGCGTGTCATCATGTCTGCCGAGCTCAGGTAAATCATGTCCGAGTCCACGCCAAAAGCGTAAACACGGGCGTGCTCCAAAAAGCGTCCGACGATGGAGCGGACATGCACGTTCTCGGTCTTGCCCGGAACACCGGGCTTGAGGCACGAGATGCCGCGGATGATCATGTCTACGCGCACGCCGGCACACGATGCCTCGGCGATCTTGTCGATAACCTCGCGGTCGGTCAGCGAGTTGAGCTTAAAGAACACGCGGGCGGGCTCGCCGGCAAGGGCGCGCTGGATCTCGCGGTCAAGCCCGCGCATGATGAGCGGTTTCAGTCCGACGGGCGCCACACCCAGGAAGCGGTAATCGCCGCGCAGGTTGCCCAGCGACAGATTGCGGAAGAACAAGTTGGCGTCCTCGCCGATGCCGGGATGGGCGGTCATGAGCATAAAGTCGCTGTAGAGCTTGGCCGTCTTCTCGTTAAAGTTGCCGGTGCCCAACAGCGTCAGGCGTGTAAGCGCCATGCCCTCGCGATAGGTGAGCTGGCAGATCTTGGAGTGGCACTTAAAGCCCTCGGAGCCGTAGATGACGGTGCAGCCTGCCTCTTCCAGACGCTCGGCCCACTCGATGTTGTTCTGCTCGTCGAAGCGGGCGCGGAGCTCCATGAGCACCGTGACCTCTTTGCCGTTTTCGGCGGCATCGATGAGCGACTCGCACAGACGGCTCTGCTTGGCCACGCGGTAGAGCGTGATGCGCAACGAGATGCACTCGGGGTCGTAGGCGGCCTCGTGCACCAGATCCAGGAAGGGGTTCATGGCCTCATAGGGATAAAAGAGCAGCTTGTCGTGCTGAAGTACCTGCTCGCGGATGGAGCGGGTCATATCGATGGTGGGGTTGGGCTGCGGCTTAAACGGCGTAAAGAGCAGCTCGTTGCGCAGGTGCTCGGGAATCTTGCCCTCAATGCCGAAGACGTAGCCCAGGTTGAGCGGGATATCGCAGGTAAAGACAGAGCGGCGCGAAAGCTCGAGCGCCTTGCGGATAGTCTTGAGCGTTGCCTTCTCGAGCGACCCCGAGACCGCGAGCACTACCGGCTGCAGGCGCAGGCGCTTCTTGAGGATGCGCTTCATGTGCTGGCGGTAGTCCTCTTCCTCTTCGACGCCCTCGCCGTCCGGATCGATGTCGGCGTTGCGGGTGACGCGGATCAGCGCACGATCCAGCGGCTTATAGGAGCCAAAGCAGCTGTCCAAGCAGGCGAGGATGACGCCCTCGAGCAAGATGTAGGAGTAGGTGCCGGTGGGCGAGGGGATCTCGACCACGCGGTTCATTGAGGCGGGAATCTCGATAAGGCCCAGCAGGCTCTCCTCGTCGGTGGCGCCGTCCAGACCACAGGCCAGATAGAGCGCGCCATTGCGCAGGTTGGGGAAGGGGTGGCGCGGATCGATGACCAGCGGCGAGATGACCGGTGACACGTAGGCCTGGAAGTAGCGGGTTACAAAGGTGCGCTCCTCGGGCGTAAGCGAATCGATGCGGGCGCGGTGAACGCCCAAGGTGTCGAGCTTGCCCTCGATGCTCTTAAAGATGGACTCCCAACGGGTAAGGAGCCCGGGCATTTCGGCCATGACAGCATCGACCTGTTCGGAGGCGGTCATATTGCTCTTGTTGTCGACAGGTTGTTTTTTGAGCTCCGCCAGATCGGACAGGCCGCCCACGCGCACCATGAGAAACTCGTCGAGGTTAGACTCGAAAATCGACACGAACTTTAGACGCTCGAACAGCGGAACGGTCTCATCGAAGGCTTCGTCAAGCACGCGGTTGTCAAAGCGTAGCCAGCTGAGCTCTCGGTTTTGCGTGTACGAGAAGTCGCGCGGCGGTTTGCGCAGCTTTGCGGCGGCTTGCTTCTTTTCGATTTTGCTCGGCATATGCATCTGTCCGTTCAGTCCCCACAAGGGACGGTAGCCTAACACTAATCACTATTGTCTCAATTTAGTCGACCTGTGGCACGGACGCATCGCGCGAACGGTATCTTTACCTACTTCTTACGCTGCCAAGGCATGCAACTAACTGCCCAACTCGTTTAGAAACAATCTATATCCATACTCAATTGGTGAGGATGTATGAATAAGAATGATTGAGAGCTGAATATAATCGAATCCAAATTGAATCATGAACAAACGACATATATATGCAGAAAACCGTTTTAGCTATGCAATTCCTAAACATGAAAATATTTGTGCAATCTAGCTTAATTCCTTAGAAAAAAGAACATTTACCTTTGAAAACCTGCTTTAGAGAACCGAAGTGCATCATGGGGGAATCATATGAGATATACCGTTCATCGCACTTTGCTGACCGTTCGGGGGCGAGGTGGAATTGCAGGTGGTTTTTGGATATAACTAGAGCTGTCAGCAAGCAGCGTCCCATACGGAGGGACGCTGATACATTCGGCCAGTAAGGCCCGAAAGAAAGGTAGGAGGCCATGACGAAAGGTCTGCACGTGCCTTCCGAGATCGGCAAGCTCAGGAAGGTCTGCCTGCACCGTCCCGGCGACGAGCTTCTCAACCTGCCGCCCGACGAGCTCGAGCGACTCCTGTTCGACGACGTCCCGTTCCTGGAGGTCGCGCAGCAGGAGCACGACACCTTCGCCCAGATCCTGAGGGACCAGGGCGTGGAGGTCCTCTATCTCGAGAACCTCGTCGCCGAGGTGTTCGACCAGGTCCCCGGCGCCCGCGCCGAGTTCACCGACCAGTACATCGCCGAGGCCGGCATCCGCGGCCAGCACATGCCGCAGATCGTCCGCGAGAAGCTGGACTCCATCGAGGACAACCTCGAGTTCGTCAAGAAGACCATGGCCGGCATGACCAAGTCCGAGATCGACATGCCCCTCACGGCGTCCACGACCCTCGACTCCCTGGTCAACTCCGAGTCCGAGTCCGACCTGATCATCGACCCGATGCCCAACCTCTACTTCACCCGCGACCCGTTCGCGGTCGTCGGCGAGGGCGTCAACCTCAACCGCATGTACTCGGTCACCCGCAACCGCGAGACCCTGTACGGCAAGTACATCTTCAAGTACCACCCCGACTACAAGGACGTCTCGCTGTACTTCCGCCGCGACTGCCAGTTCCACACCGAGGGCGGCGACGTGCTGAACATCAACGAGAAGACCCTCGCCGTCGGCATCTCCCAGCGCACCCAGGCCGCCGCGATCGACGTCATGGCCCAGAACATCTTCTGGAACTCCGACTCCAAGGTCGAGCGCATCCTGGCCTTCGACATCCCGGTCTCGCGCGCCTTCATGCACCTCGACACGGTCTTCACCCAGATCGACGTCGATAAGTTCACGATCCACCCCGCCATCATGGGCACCCTGCGCGTCTACGAGCTGACCGCCGGCAAGAACCCGGGCGACGTGAACATCCGCCTGATCGAGGACACCCTCGAGCACGTCCTGGAGGACGCCACCGGCGTCGACCAGGTCAAGCTGATCCCCTGCGGCGGCGGCGACCCGATCGCGGCCTCCCGCGAGCAGTGGAACGACGGCTCCAACACCCTGTGCGTCGAGCCCGGCAAGATCTGCGTCTACGCCCGCAACACCGTCACCAACGACGTGCTGTACAAGGAGGGCCTGGACCTTCTCGTCGTGCCCTCCGCCGAGCTCTCCCGCGGCCGCGGCGGCCCGCGCTGCATGAGCATGCCCTTCTGGCGCGAGGACCTCTAAGGTCTTTCAGGACCCGTACAGGTCATAATACATACATCTAGCTGCCATTAGATGTCTCCCATTGGGGCGGTGCGGGTTTTCGCACCGCCCCAATCTTGTATGAGGGACGTCAACACGATTGGATGACTGCTTTTGTAAGGAGCTTGGCCATGGACATCAAGACGATTGGCGTTGAGGAATGGCTCAACGTTTGGGAGAAGAGTGCCACGTGGGACATCGCCCAGTCGACGATCTCGTCGCTCACCATGGGCGAGCTGCGCGCGCTCGATGAGCAGGACGGCGCCACGTTCTACGAGCGCCTGGACCGCGAGAAGATGAACTACGGCTGGATCGAGGGCTCGCCGGAGTTTAAGGCCGAGGTTGCCAAGCTGTATCGTCGCGAGGTCAATCCCGACCACATTCTGCAGACCAATGGCTGCACGGGTGCGAACCTCAACGCCATCATGGCCGTGGTCGAGCCCGGCGACCACGTTATCGCCGAGTGGCCTACCTATGCGCCGCTCTATGAGATCCCACGTACGCTCGGCGCCGAGGTCGAGTATTGGGAGCTTCGCGAGGGGCTCGGATGGAAACCCGATATCGAACAGCTCAAGCGCCTCGTTCGTCCCAACACGAAGCTCATCTGCATCAACAACGCATCGAACCCCATCGGTACGGTGCTCGATGCCGATATGCTCGGCCAGATTGCCGAGATCGCCCGCTCGGTGGGCGCCTATGTGCTGTGCGACGAGGTGTACCTGCCGCTTGAGAACACCGAGGCCTTTATGTCGATGGTCGACGTGTACGAGAGGGCCATTGTCACCAACTCGTTGTCGAAGACCTATTCTACGCCTGCGGCCCGCGTGGGCTGGGTCGTGGCCGACGAAGAGGTGTCCAACCGCATCCGTACCTATCGCGATTACACCATGATCTGCGGCGGTGTGTTCAACGACGCCTTGGCGACCTATGTGCTTGAGCACAAGGACAAGATCCTCGAGCGCAATCGCAAGATCGTGTTTGGCAACCGCGATATCGCGCAGGCTTGGATCGATACGCAGCATCGCGTTTCCTGGACGGCCCCACAGGGCGTGTCTACCTCGTTTATCCAGCTGGATATTCCCGAGGACGACGAGGAGTTCTGCAAGCGCCTGCTGTCCGAGAGGGGAGTGCTGCTGGTACCCGGCAGCCGCTTTGAGCTTCCCTGTGGCGCACGCCTGGGCTACTGCGCGAGCGAGGACGTTCTGCGCGAGGGCCTGAGGCTTTTGGGCGAGGCGCTGGCGGAGTTTGATCGCTAGGATTCCGATGATCTTCGAGGGCGTTATCTAAATTGGCCGAAGATAATCGAAAACGGACCCGTTTCCCTAGGGGAAGCGGATCCGTTTTTCCATACCGAGAAGTCAAGTTGTTACAAATGGGGCCGTAAAGCGAGTCGGTATCCGCCGGGCCTTATACTGAGCTTCCGGTGAACGGTATCAAGCGTCTGGTAAACGGTAATTTGTTTACCAGAAATGAATAGGACAAACTTTTTTCTGAATAAAAATGAAAATGGTTGAGACGTGGTACGAATCGCTAATTCTATTCATAGCTTTATTGGAAATATACAATTTGAGGGTGGTTTAACAAAGTTTAGTTCCATTTGATTTCTGGATTGAAAACGCGTTTAAGCACGTAAATACGCTTTATTAAGATGAAGTGTGCCATGCGTGAAGTATATGTGTATGCCGTTCACCCCCTATAAAAAACCGTTCGGGGGCAAGGTGGAAGTATGAGCTGATTTTGGATATAAATATGTCGTCAGCAATAACGCCTCACACGGAGGGGCGCTAACGAATCGGCCCTGACAAGGGCCCGAAAGAAAGGTAGGAGGCCATGACGAAAGGTCTGCACGTGCCTTCCGAGATCGGCAAGCTCAGGAAGGTCTGCCTGCACCGTCCCGGCGACGAGCTTCTCAACCTGCCGCCCGACGAGCTCGAGCGACTCCTGTTCGACGACGTCCCGTTCCTGGAGGTCGCGCAGCAGGAGCACGACACCTTCGCCCAGATCCTGAGGGACCAGGGCGTGGAGGTCCTCTATCTCGAGAACCTCGTCGCCGAGGTGTTCGACCAGGTCCCCGGCGCCCGCGCCGAGTTCACCGACCAGTACATCGCCGAGGCCGGCATCCGCGGCCAGCACATGCCGCAGATCGTCCGCGAGAAGCTGGACTCCATCGAGGACAACCTCGAGTTCGTCAAGAAGACCATGGCCGGCATGACCAAGTCCGAGATCGACATGCCCCTCACGGCGTCCACGACCCTCGACTCCCTGGTCAACTCCGAGTCCGAGTCCGACCTGATCATCGACCCGATGCCCAACCTCTACTTCACCCGCGACCCGTTCGCGGTCGTCGGCGAGGGCGTCAACCTCAACCGCATGTACTCGGTCACCCGCAACCGCGAGACCCTGTACGGCAAGTACATCTTCAAGTACCACCCCGACTACAAGGACGTCTCGCTGTACTTCCGCCGCGACTGCCAGTTCCACACCGAGGGCGGCGACGTGCTGAACATCAACGAGAAGACCCTCGCCGTCGGCATCTCCCAGCGCACCCAGGCCGCCGCGATCGACGTCATGGCCCAGAACATCTTCTGGAACTCCGACTCCAAGGTCGAGCGCATCCTGGCCTTCGACATCCCGGTCTCGCGCGCCTTCATGCACCTCGACACGGTCTTCACCCAGATCGACGTCGATAAGTTCACGATCCACCCCGCCATCATGGGCACCCTGCGCGTCTACGAGCTGACCGCCGGCAAGAACCCGGGCGACGTGAACATCCGCCTGATCGAGGACACCCTCGAGCACGTCCTGGAGGACGCCACCGGCGTCGACCAGGTCAAGCTGATCCCCTGCGGCGGCGGCGACCCGATCGCGGCCTCCCGCGAGCAGTGGAACGACGGCTCCAACACCCTGTGCGTCGAGCCCGGCAAGATCTGCGTCTACGCCCGCAACACCGTCACCAACGACGTGCTGTACAAGGAGGGCCTGGACCTTCTCGTCGTGCCCTCCGCCGAGCTCTCCCGCGGCCGCGGCGGCCCGCGCTGCATGAGCATGCCCTTCTGGCGCGAGGACCTCTAAGTCTTTCCGTTTCCGGTGCGGTCCCCCTACAACCGCACCGGCTTCGCCCGTTAAACGGGCAACACTAATACTTACGTAATTCATTTCTTCGAAAGGAATCGAACCATGGGTGTTAACCTCTCCGGCCGTAGCTTCCTCAAGCTTCTCGACCTCACCACCGAGGAGATCGAGTACCTGCTCAAGCTTTCCAAGAACTTCAAGGATATGAAGCGCGCTGGCGTTCCGCACCGCTATCTCGAGGGCAAGAACATCGTTCTGCTCTTCCAGAAGACCTCCACTCGTACCCGCTGCGCCTTCGAGGTCGGCGGCATGGATCTGGGCATGGGCGTCACCTACCTCGATCCGGGTTCGTCGCAGATGGGCAAGAAGGAGTCCATCGAGGACACCGCCCGCGTTCTCGGCCGCATGTATGACGGCATCGAGTTCCGTGGCTTTGCCCAGGACGACGTCGAGGAGCTCGCTGCTAAGTCCGGCGTGCCTGTGTGGAACGGCCTGACCACTGAGTGGCATCCCACCCAGATGCTCGCCGATATCCTGACCGTCCAGGAGAACTTCAACTACGACATCAAGGGCAAGACTCTCGTCTTCATGGGCGACTGCAAGAACAACGTTGCTCGCTCCCTCATGGTCGTCTGCTCCAAGCTCGGTATGAACTTCGTGGCCTGCGGCCCCGAGGAGTGCATGCCCGCTGACGACGTCATCGAGGCCTGCAAGCCCATCGCCGAGGCCAACGGCTGCACCATCAAGCTGACCACCGACGTCAAGGACGGCGTCACCGGTGCCGACGTTATCTACACCGACGTGTGGGTCTCCATGGGCGAGCCCGACGAGGTCTGGGCCGAGCGCATCGCTCAGCTTACCCCGTATCGTGTTACCTCCGAGGTCATGGCTATGGCCAACCCGGGTGCCATCTTCCTGCACTGCCTGCCCAGCTTCCACGACACCAACACCACGATTGGCGCAGAGAAGTGCGATCAGTTCGGCATCACCGAGCAGGAGGTCACCGACGAGGTCTTCGAGAGCCCCGCTTCCAAGGTCTTCGACGAGGCCGAGAACCGCATGCACACCATCAAGGCTGTCATGTACGCCACGCTCAAGTAAGAGCATCTAGCATCTCGCTCGGGGTGTATTGCTGCACACCCCGAGCAGTTTTATCTGGTAATAATCTCGCATCAAGCGGCAGGCACGGCACGGAAGATCCGCTTAGCGCGAGAAAGTTAAATGATTTATGAAGGGGGGATGAGAACCATGACTGAGACCGCTAAGAAAAAGCGCGGTATGCCTTCATCGTTCACCATTCTTCTAGCTCTGCTGGCAATTGTTGCAGTGATTACCGTTATCGTCTCCGGCACGTCCGGCGGCGCGGTTACTGCAGCCCGCTTGAGCGATTTCTGCACCGCCCCGATCCTGGGCTTCGCTGACGCTCTGCCCGTCTGCCTCTTCGTTATGATCCTGGGCGGCTTCCTCGGTATGATGACCGAGACCGGCGCTCTGGACAACGGCATCGCCGTTCTGGTGCAGAAGCTTAAGGGCAACGAGATCATGCTCGTTCCTGTCCTTATGCTCATCTTCTCCCTCGGTGGTACCACCTATGGTATGTGCGAGGAGACCGTTCCCTTCTACGCCCTGCTCGCCGCTACCATGATGGCCGCTGGCTTCGACCCCATGGTCGGCGCCGCTACCGTCCTGCTCGGCGCTGGCTGCGGCTGCCTGGGCTCCACGGTTAACCCGTTCGCCGTCGGCGCTGCCGTCGACGCTCTGACCGGCGTTGGCATTGAGGTCAACCAGTCCATCATCATCGGCCTCGGTGCCGTCCTGTGGATTGTCACTACCGCTATGTCCATCGTTTTCGTGATGAACTATGCCAAGAAGGTCAAGGCTGACAAGGGTTCCACCATCCTGTCGATGCAGGAGCTCAAGGACGCCGAAGAGGCTCACGGCAAGGCTGCTTCCGAGGTCCACAAGGAGGTCAAGCTCACCGGTCGTCAGAAGGGTGTTCTGATCGCCTTCGCCTTCACCTTCGTCGTCATGATCGTCGGTTTCATTCCGCTGGCCGATCTCAACGAGGGCGTCGCCAACTTCTTCGACGCTGGCGCTGTCTACGACGCCGATGGTAACGCCGTCGTCCAGGGCTGGTCTGCCCTGATCACCGGCCTGCCCATTGGCCAGTGGTACTTCGACGAGGCTTCCACCTGGTTCTTCCTCATGGCCGTCCTGATCGGTATCATCGGTGGCCTGTCCGAGAAGCAGATCGTCAACACCTTCATCACCGGCGCTGCCGACATGATGTCCGTTGTTCTCGTTATCGCCCTCGCCCGTGGTATCTCCGTCCTCATGGCTAACACCGGCCTCGACGTCTTCGTCCTCGACGCTGCCGCCAATGCCCTGGCTGGCCTGTCCGGCGTGATCTTCGCTCCCATGAGCTTCCTGGTCTACTTCGGCCTGTCCTTCCTGATCCCCTCGACCTCCGGTATGGCCACCGTCTCCATGCCCATCATGGGACCGCTGGCTGTTAAGCTTGGCTTCTCGCCCGAGGTCATGGTCATGATCTTCTCCGCCGCCATCGGTGTCGTGAACCTGTTCACCCCGACTTCCGGCGCCATCATGGGCGGTCTCGCCCTGGCCAAGATCGAGTGGACGACCTGGCTCAAGTTTGCCCTTAAGCTCATCGTCGCGCTCTCCGTCGTCTGCGCCGTCATCCTGACCGTCGCCTGCGTGCTGCTCTAAGTACCCAACGGGTACCCCACGGAAACCTTGACGATCCTGTAAAGGATCACCTGGTCATCGTCTGTCCGGTGGGGTAAACCCACCGGTAGACTCCTACCTTTAGCCCCCTTCCGTTCCGTGCGCGGGAGGGGGCGCACTTATGTTGCGCGGTTCTACGAACCGCGCAACCAGTCGACGCTGCGCGCCGCCCAGGACGACAATTTGTCATTCAAAAGGCAAGCCATGACCAAAAGGTCTATGCCTCGCCTTTTTCATGCCAACTTGTACGTTCTGGACGGCGCTCGCTGTCCGTCCTCTGCCTGCGGCGCTTTCCATTGTTGGTGCAGAGGGCGCTTTGCCTACTCTGGCGGGCTTTCGCTGGCTTATGCTCAACCTGCGACGTTTCCATTATTGATACAAAGGCCAGGTTTGTTTGAACCAAAAAGGGGGAGTTGCGGTGGAATAGTTCCTGTTTGGCCGTCTGGGGGTGCGGACAGAAAGTTGGACCGTGAAGCGGTCCGGACTGGAGGTTCGCAT
>OFMV01001966.1_pt1 | contig 14600 bp, 8 predicted proteins | sample 1541881 | NCBI WGS metagenome assembly OFMV01 (sample SAMN04209220, study PRJEB22552) | human gut metagenome | biome: gut; material: feces | host: Homo sapiens | place: USA: Oklahoma
CGGTACGTACGGTGCTGTGAGAGGACGGCGGTTAGTCACCGCCTCCTACTCGATTTTTCCACACTCCCAGACAATTACATGATATAATCAACATACAGAACCCTTACTTAAAACATCTCTAAATGAAAGGAAATCATGTATGAAGAAAAGAAAATCATGTTTTATCTGGCTCTTGTGTATTCTTCTCCTGGTCACAGCTTTACCTGCTGTAGATTTTACAGATGTCCAGGCAGCATCTGTCAGCAGTACTTTCACCGGATGGAAAACCTACGGTGGAAAAAAATACTATTATAAGAATGGCAAAAAGCTGACAGATCTGCACAAAATCGGCAAGTATTATTACTGTTTTGCCGCAGACGGTACTATGCTTACAGGGTGGCACCGTATTCATAATCGTTTCAGGTATTTTGGCAAACAGACCGGAAGAATGCGTATCAATCAGACTGTAAATGGACGAAAGATCAACAGTAAAGGGGTCTGGACTCCTGTTGTTGTACTGGATCCGGGGCATTCTGCTGTCGTTGCCGGTGGTTATGAACCTCTTGGGCCTGGTTCCAGCCAGCTGAAAGAGAAAGATACGTCCGGAACCCAGGGTGTTGCTACAGGAGTGGAGGAATATAAGCTTAACCTGAGCATTGGTCTTCAGCTAAGAACCCTTCTTCAGAAAAGAGGGTTCAAGGTAATAATGACCAGAACCAACAGTAAAGTAGCTCTCAGCTGTATTGACCGCGCAAAAGTGGCAAATAAGGCAAACGCGGATGCGTATATCCGTATCCATGCCAATGGAAGTGATAATTCCTCTATCAGTGGAGCACTGACTATCTGTACAACTAGAAACAGTCCTTATATTTCATCTATGTACAGAAAAAACAAAGCTCTTTCTGAAGCTGTGCTCAATGCATATGTGTCAGCTACAGGATGCAGAAAAGAATACGTCTGGGAAACAGACTCTATGACCGGAAATAACTGGAGCAAAGTTCCGACAACGATTATCGAGATGGGATATATGAGTAATCCTTCCGAAGACCGCCGTATGCAACAGAGTTCTTATCAGAAAAAAATGGTACGGGGAATTGCAAATGGAATTGAGAATTACCTGATCAAATAGCCTTGCTTTTGTGTCGCAGACAGTTTATACTGGACTGAATGGGTATAAAAAATAATTTGGAGGATTTTTCAAATGAAAATTGCAGTAACATACGATAATGGAGAGATTTTTCAGCATTTTGGAAAAACAGAGTCTTTTAAAGTTTATGAAGTGGAAGACAACAAAGTAGTTTCCAGTGAAGTGATCGGTTCTAACGGTACAGGACATGGTGCACTTGCAGGTCTGCTTGCTGAACAGGGTGTAAATGTTCTGATTTGCGGTGGCATCGGCGGTGGTGCTCAGACAGCTCTCACAGAGGCAGGAATTGAATTATGTGCCGGAGCCCAGGGAAATACCGACCAGGCAGTTGAAAGCTATTTAAAAGGCGAATTAGTATCTTCCGGAGCTAACTGTGACCATCACCATCATGAAGAAGGTCATTCCTGCGGCAGCCATGAGGAGGGACACTCCTGTGGAGACAGCTGTGGCGGCGGATGCGGTGGATGTGGCGGATCACAGCCTCCGCTTACAGGACGCAATGTAGGAAAAACCTGCCGCACACATTACAGAGGAACTTTCAATGACGGAACACAGTTTGATTCCTCTTACGATCGTGGCGAACCGCTGGAATTCATCTGCGGCGCAGGCCAGATGATCAGAGGATTTGATGCGGCTGTAGCTGACATGGAAGTTGGACAGATTATTGATGTTCACCTTATGCCTGAAGAAGCATACGGTATGGCAGATCCAAACGCTATCTTCACTATGGAAATCGCCCAGCTCCCAGGTTCCGAAGACCTGACAGTTGGTCAGCAGGTATACCTGTCAAACCAGTTTGGCCAGCCATTCCCTGTTAAAGTGACAGCTAAGGATGAGAAAAACATTACATTTGATGCAAACCACGAAATGGCAGGAAAAGAACTTAACTTTAAGATTGAATTAGTAGAAGTCAAATAAGACAAATACTCAGGGCAGTCTCCCGGCAAAAATTTTGCCGATGAGACTGCCCTGTTTTATACTTTATTTACCAAAGTGATAGTGCTTTTTGTAGTTTTATAATTTACGAGTAAAGATTTATCGTTTTTGTGGGCTTACTGTATATTCGCTTACCGTTTACTGTCTTAAAAGCTTTTACATAATAGTTATAAACCCAGTACATACCTGTTTGGGAATCATAAGCCTTTGTGTCTTTCCAGGTTGAGACAGAGGACTTCACTGTTTTGGCTGCAGAACCATTGCGGTAAATCACATATCCGGAAGCACCGGCTACTTTTGTCCAGGAAACCTCTGTACCACCGTTACTCATTTTACATGAAACCTTAGATGGAGCCGAGACAGCAGCTTTTCTTGATTTCACCGCTGAAAATTTAGAATATTTGTTTTTTCCACTTGCGTTGGTTCCATAAGCACGGACTTTAAATGAATAGGTTACTCCCGGTACTACAGCTGCATCAAAACTGAGGGATCCTGTTTTCAGAGTTTTTATCCGCTTATAAGAAGACTGGGAATCTGTTTTGCAGTAAATCTGGTATCCTTTGGCACCCGGAACCTTTTTCCAGGTTAAATGTATTTGATCTGCAGATTTCTGGGAAAGTTTCAGTACAGGTTTTGTCAGTGGTGTGTTGTTCTCAGATACCTTTACCGTCACCTGACACTGGGCCTGAAAATCTCCGGCAGAAGCAGTGATTACTGCCTGACCATAACCGTTCCCCTGAATGGTTCCATCCTCTGAGACAGACGCAACCCCAGGATTACTGCTTGTCCAGATCACATCTTTTACATCATCAGAGTTAGATGGTGTAAAGGAAGGTGTGAGTTTGTGTGTATTTCCTTCGTCAATTGTCAGATTTGTCTGGTTCAGAGCAATTCCATTAAGTGGAGTTGTCACTACGGGGATTTCATACAGGTATGTGCGGGAACTGTCATAGCTGCCGTTATCATAATTTCCGGATACCCATACAATATTACGTCCCCATAAGATCGGCTGGGAATCCGTCTGGATCGTTACATTCTTGTATAACTTGGATAATATCACATTTCCGGACATATCCATAAGGAGATAATGCAGAATACTCTGATTGGAGGTTTCCTCTGAGAAAAGGACTGCGTACTGATTATTTCCTGCCGGGATAAGTTTTGGTTCTGTCAGAGTTATTTCTGCTCCTGATGGTGAATACTGAGTGAGCCAGATAAATCTGGAAGCCATACTGTTCTTATCTGTGATTATCATAAAGATATTTTTGTTAAGATTCTCATATCCGGTCTGTCCATTCACAGCAAAACCATGGGGAACAGACTTGCCTACTGTGATCAGATTATTTCCTGCCAGAGAAAATCCGGTTACCTCGCATCCGGTATAATTATCACCTGTAGCTCCCATAAAAGGAAAGATATTTACCGCACGATCCTGAGCGATATATCCGCCGGAATATGCGGAGAAGGAGGACAGGATCAGACCTCTGTAATAAGCATCCCCATGATCCAGAAAATACACATGAGAGCCGTCATTTACAACAAACTGATTAAAGGAATGGCTACAATAAGGCATATCTGAATTAATAAGCGTCATATCCTGAGTGTTAATGACAAAAGTGATATTACTCTGATGATGTATCCCTTCCATCCCATACATTTCCCGTCCTGTGTGTACGATCAGAGTAGAACCGATCTGGGTCATGCGCAGGGAGGCAGCGTCAAAAGGAATGTAGATTCCTTCAAACATATTTGTATATCCGCCGCCAATGTCCGTTGCACCAAGCAGTTTCCAGGCACGGCTGTATTTAAGGATTCGGACAGCAGTTATGCTGTTGTCTTCATTCAGATTTTTCTGTCCTGCTGCAACATAAAAGTTCCCGTCCGGTGCAGCATAGAATCCTCCCCACAATGGAAGCGGAAGCTTTACTGTTGTTACATTGGTAACATTAAGATTGGAATTGCAGGTGGCATCGTATAAAGTCTGATCTTTCCAGGCAACAATGTGAAGATTTCCTGTCTCATCTGTATAATAGGAAGTATATTCAGGATTTGCCCAGTTCCAGCTATAAGATCCGCTGTTGATTCCCATACCCTGAAGCTGGGAAAGAGCCTTTCTCCGGCCAAAGGAAGATTTTGAGGAATATGTGGAAGTACCAGCTGTTATTCCCTGACCTGCATTTGCAACCAACGTGTCCCCCTCCTGAACAGAAGGCATTTCCTTTTCATCCGAAAAGAAATCATCATCTGTCTGTTCCGAAGTAAACTCATCTTCAGTGTCATTGAACTCTCCATTGTTATCGAATTCCTCAGGAGAAAAACTCATCTCGTCGTTTACCGCATTACCCATGTCAGGAATCGCATCAACATCAGATGAACCTGGATTTTCTACAGCTGTTACATTATCCGAGTCAGTAAAATCACCTGCACCATATGCAGGAGCAAAATTCATTAAAATCATGGAAGAAGTCAGCAATAAAACTAATAATTTCTTTTTCATCTGTCAGAGCCCTCTTTTCCCCTTTATCTAAGTTCGATAGTTATACGTTCTTTGATACCGGTTTTAGAATTAACTGCAGTAAACATGATCCTGAAACCTTTGCCTCCCGCTACCGGGATCTTGCTTCCGTTTGCCACGGATTCACTGCGCATCCATCCTTTTTGCAGGTATTCGATCGCTGGTTTCATACTGCCATTCACAGGATTATTTCCACTATATATGTACAGTTTGTCAAGCTTCCATCCTTTTGCAAGAGTAACCGTTGTTTTTACTTTCTTTCCGGCAAATTTTGCGTAGCTGAGACTTGTTTCAGAAGAAGATTTAAATCTGGAACCTGGAACAGTAGTTGCGCCGATCTTTACTGATTTAACAGGATTTACATATTTTTTAACAGTTACCTTTATTTTATATGTTTTACCCTGACATTTAAAAGAAACAGTAGCTGTACCGGCTTTCTTTGGGACTGCCAGAATCGTATAGTATGTCTGTGAAGTGCCGTAGGTGGATTTTGACAGTTTGACAGTGACAACTGCCTTATTACTTGATTTTAGTCCGGAAACTTTGGACGATAAGGAAGCCAGGGATTCTGTTGCCGGCTTCGGATAGGCAACTAAGGTTGCCGATGCAGGAACATGTTCATCTGCCGCCCAACCTGTAGCAGAGGTCACTGCAAACATGGCAATGATCATTCCAAACGCCAGTAAAAAAGAGAGTAATTTTTTGCTTGTTTTCTTCATTCTTTTTCCCTCCTAAAAGTGTATGTTAGTGTTAACTGAACGATTCAGACAGGAACAGCTGTCTGGAGCATTCCTATATACTCAATATAGCACACAACTTTCACAGCGTCCATGACAGATTATGTTGATTTAGCGTGCAAAATTGCCGATAAAGAAAGACTCCGGTCGCAATGACCGGAGCCTTCTTTTTAGGAATCTGTATTAATTACCCAAATGGATTATTTAACAGTAGCCTTTTTCAGGTTTGACCATGGGCTGAAGACTTTCTTTCCGTCTTCGGATGTTCTGTTGAATGCATGCATTCCAACTACCCATGTTCCCTTTGGTACGTTCTTGAATGTTGCTGTTACTGTACCTTCTTTGAGGTTCAGTACTTTGTGATCGCCATAGTGATATGGACGTGTCTCACCGTTTTCTTTCTTGGAGGATGTTCCAAGTACTACATCGTAACCAGTTGCATTTGCAGCTGCTTTGTATGTTACTTTGATAGTAGATCCGCTTACTTTAACGTTTGTGATAACCGGAGCATCTGGTGTGATTGCTGTTACAGAGAATGGATAAGCATTGGACCATTCACCAAATACTTTCTTACCGTTCTCATCACGTGTCCAAGCGTGGCAGTATGCATAGTACATACCCTGATCTACATATTTGAATGTAGTAGAAGTCTGTACCTGATTCTTACTGATAGATGTATAATCTTTGTTTGTGATGCAATCACGGTCTGTAGAAATTACATAATCATAACCTGCAGCGCCGTCAGCTTCACCAGAAAGGATAACAGTTGCTTTGTTACCAACAACTTTAACATTGCTGATTACTGGAGCACCAACATTTTCAGATTTCTTTACAGATACTTTCTGGCTTCCTGTATAGCTCTTGCTATCAGCTTTAGCTGTTACAGTAGCAGTTCCATCACCATTGTCTTTTACATCGTATTCTGTTGCTGGAACGATTACGCTACCATTAAGTACAGTAGTTGTTAATTTACCGTTTGTTTCGGAAATTTCAACTGTTGTATTAGCAATGTCTTTTTTAACAATCTTCCATGTTATATCAATAGTATATGTGTTTGTAGTGTCATTTACAACTGGATTGCTGAATACTCCAGTCCATTCACCTGTACCATTGCTCAGTTTATATCCATTTTTAAGCTTTAATGTAGCTTTTAATACTTTATTTGAAGCTGTAACATCTACATTGTTAGAAAGTCCTGTGAATTCATAATCAGTTCCTTCTACTAATGTTTTATCGCCAACCTTAATTATTACATTTGGTGTAACAGCTACACCACCAGCATATTCTGTGTCTGATACAGTAATATTTTTGCGACCTACAGTAACTCCTTCAATTGCGAAGTCCTGAGCTTTTGTATAAGTTACATCGCTTCCTTCAAATTTTGTAGAACCAGCATAGTTTCCAATACCTGTAACATAAACATATGCTTTTGGTCCGGTAATATTATTGAAATACTTGATTTCATAATCTTTACCTTCAACAAGATTCATAGTTCTATATTTAGCTACGCTTGGAACAAATTTAATGTCTTTAAATGTTTTTTCTGTTCCGTCATATCCAAATACATAATTTGTTTTGGTAAAGTCAATCTTATCACCGTTTTCATCAAATGCGTAGAATGTACCATTTAAATAGCTGGTAGTAAGTGCTCTAGGAAGAATCTTAAATCCAACTTCTTTAGTTTCACCAACAAAGTTAGTATTTGTTTTTACTGGTGCTAATGTTACTGTTGCATCACCAACATTTACATTTACTTTAGAAGTTGTTGGGTATGTAATTGCAAAATCAGAAGCGCTCAGTTCAACATCATTTAATGTGATTTTAAAATTAGAAGTTGTTGGCTTAATCTGACTTCCTGTATAGGTAAATGCTTCTTTTTCTGCGTCAGTAGTAGCTTTTGCTTCAACTTTAACATCACTCAGATTTGCTTTGTTAATTGTAAATTTAGCTGTCTGAGTTCCAGAATAATCACCTTTTCCTACAACAGTTACTGTAGCTTCACCAGCATTTTTGTTGTTAGAGCAGGACTGGATTTCATAATCAATACCAGATGCCAGTTCTACACCATCAACTGTTAATTTTACAGTCGGTGTAATTGCTTTTCCAGTATAAGTATAAGATCCTACAACTTCAAGTTTTGCATTAGTATCAGCGATATCTTTGTTAGTTACAGTTGTTGTTTTGGAAGCAGTAACTTCAGTTGTACCAGTTGTATAGTTTTTGTTTTTAATATCTGTTTCTACTAATTTTGTAGTAATTGTTGCACCTACTGAAACAGGAGTTGTGCTTGAAGTATATGTTAATTTATATGCATCTGCCGGAACATCTTTTTTCTTTCCTGTAGCGCCTGCTTTAACAGTAACTTTTCCATCCATGTAGTCAGATGCGGTCTGAAGACTTCCATTGTACTGAACTTTTTCAGGAACAGTAATATCTGCAGCTTCGATTACTGCGGCATTAATTGCAAATGTACCAATTTTAACACGGCCACTATAGTTTCCAGTACCTACAATGTAAACTTCTACGTCTTTTTTGGAAACAGCCTTAGCATTTGTGTTATCATTTACATACTCTACTTTGTAATCACTTGTAGATAAGTTAACATTTGTAGTTCCACTAACAAATTTAACATCTTTAATATCTTTAGTGATTGCCTCACCAGTGTATGTTTCAGCTCCTAAATCTTCAGCAGAATTTGCTTGTTTATCTTTAGTTGTGCCAAGTGTATATCTTAATCCATCTACTGTAAGTTTATTTAATGTTACAGAAAGATTTACGGTTGTGTTTCCGATAACGTTTGTATTATCACCATTTACAGAAACAGATAAAGTTGTCGCACCACTTGCTAAAGTTGCTGGAGCAACAGTAATAGCAGAAGAAATATAAGATGTTACCTCTGTGTCGCCAATGTAGAAATGAATTGCATTCTTTACAGCTGTTGCATTAGATGCATCATCTTTTCCAATACTGTCAGTAACAATTTTGAAATCTGACATCTGATTAGCAACAACTTTAACTTTATCTGTTGTAACTTTTATTACATTACCTGTATAATTGCGATTTGTTTTTTCATCTTTATCTAAGGAGTCTGTAGCAATGCTCAATGTGCTTTCAGTGCCAACAGCAGTTAATCCACTTCCAGTAACTGTATATACAGATGTTGGAAGAGTTTCTCCTGTTACAGTGTCTTTAACTGTTACATAATCAGAAGAGATTTTAGATCTTTCTGCATAAGAAACAGTATTTTTCTTTAATGTTAATTCTAATTTGTCTGGATTCAGAGTACGTTTGTTAATTATAAAAGGTGCTTTAATCTGTCCTGTATATCCTGCTTTGTCTACAGTAGCAACAACCTGAAGTGTTTTTCCAGCAGGTGTAGCATTTACAAGATCGTCTCCCTCATATGTATACTTAAAGTCATTATATGAAAGACCTGAAATACCAGCAATTGTAAATCCAGCAATCTGAGTATCACTAAATGCCACCTGTTTACCAGTATAAGCTACAGTTGCGCCACCAAGATTTAATGTCGCAGATGAAACATCTACACTCTTAATTTCAATGCCTTCAATTGTAGTTTTAAATCCAGCATTAGCACCCGTTCCTGTAATCTCTACAGATACAATATGACCAGCATCAGTAGATACAAAAGTAGCTGATGTTAATTTACTATTTAAATCAGCAACACTTGTAGCACTTCCAGTATAAGTTCCTGAATGACCAACAACTTCTTTGCCATCAATACGAACTTTATAATCAAAGTTTGCAACATCAGTGCTACCATCTTTAAGATCACCAGATACAGCCAAAGCGCCTGTCCAATTTGCTAATGTTAATTTAGGTGCAGTTGCAGTTGCAACATCTGTCACGTCAGTAGTATTTTCTACAACCGGAGCTTCTGTAGCATCATCAGAAAATGTTTCAGCAGCCGGAGCTTCAGTCTCAACGGCAGCATCAGTACCATCGCTGAACTCAGCAGCCCATACCGGCACATTAGAAGTAGCAAGCATTGCAACAACAAGTGACATACTTAATGTCTTTTTTGCCATGCCCTTCTTTGTGTTTTTAATCTTTGTCATGATTATAGTTCCCCTTTCCTTAATATAACTATTTCTTTTTTGGGTAAAGATTCCTAGACATAATCTGTCTGTTATGGTTAATAATAGTGCTTTCACCACTTTTTGTCAAGGGTAATGCTCAAGAATTTTACGATTTTTTTAAATTTCATACACTTCAAAAGCATTTATTTTCCTTGATTTTTCAGGTTTAAAATCTATAACTTGTTACAAATGTGGTGAGTTTTTCTTGTTTATCACAAGATGATGTAGTATTCTCTTTTTTACCGATTCTAACAGTTAATCCTGATCTGTTCTGGAAGCTGGCTTACAATCTTTCTTTCTCCGAATAATTTATGATAGAATTCATATCCTGAATTAGAGTCTTCTGTTATTACCAGATCTGGTTGGATATCCTCTTTTGCCTGCAAATTATATAACTGATAAGTTTCATTATATATTCTTTTGGCGTTTTGATATTTCTGACTGTCTCGCTCTTGTCTCATGCCGTAAATTTCTTCGATACTATATGGTAAATGTTCCAGACTATCCCTTGTGACCAAAACGAAATAATTGTCACTGCCTTTTACCATTCTGGTAAATTCTTTACTGCGCAAAAATGGTGCTCCTTCATCAATAAATATAATGCATTGCTGCAGTGTGGCAAGTCTTTCTTTCCATGAAGCGTTTTCTATTACTACACATCGTTTTTCACATATTTGGGTAATTCCTGATGATATGCCATTGTTCTCATAATCAGAAATCATTCTAAGAAGTTCTGTTTTTCCTGTTGCAGAATCTCCCTGAATGACTGTGATATTTCTCTTTACTGTAAGATGATAATGAACTCGTTTGTTGTATATTTCAATATCATACTTTCCTGTCATGTTTTATTATCCTCTCAATAATCGGTTTACAATGATTTCGTCATCCAGTTCCAGCATGGAATGAACCGTCTTTCCTGTGTTTACAATATAGATATCAAATGACTGTTTTCCAAAGTCCATGATATAGCCCAGGCGAATTGTGATGTCTTTTTGTTCTGCCAGTTTTAGAATCCATTGTGCACAGTTGTTTCCGCAGGCAGATGCGTTAAATATATGATCTGGATCATTTTGCATCAATATCAGAGTTTTTACTCCTCCTGAAAGGCGTTCCGGTGGAATCGGGCCGAGAAATGGACTGTCGATCATGCATGGACCTTTTACCTCTGATCCGTCTATATCTTTGATCATTTTTCTGGAAGTTTCTGATGTGATCCACTCATCTTCATATGTGTTATTGAAAAACACATCAGGATTAAAAATATAATTGTCTCCCGGATTGTCCCCAAAAAATATTTTCAACATCTTGTATTCCTCCATTCTGTCAAAACTGATTATCTTTTCTTATTTTATCAAAAATATCTTCCTGTTTCCAGCATCACAAAAACAGCAGAGAACTTTTTTATCATTCTCTGCTGTTTCTCTACCATTTGCTTTAAGGTGTTAAAGCAAACATATTATTTCTTTCTGACAATAACCTTATCCAGATGCCAGATATCATCTACATATTCCTGGATAGTTCTGTCGGATGTGAACTTGCCGCTGCATGCTGTGTTGAGGAGTGCTTTCTTAGCCCAGCCTTTTTCATCTCTGTATGCTGCTTCTACGCGTTTCTGTGCGTCTGCATAGGAACGGAAGTCTGCGAGGATGAAGTAGCGGTCTGCTCTGTCTGTGTTCTTTGTGTTGAGAAGTGAATCGTACAGGTCACGGAAGAGTTCTGTATCATTGGAGAAGGTTCCGTTGATGAGCTGCATCAGTACCTGACGGATTTCTTCGTCTGTGTTGTAGATTACGTTTGGATCGTATCCGCCGTTGTTTTCGTAGTTGATTACTTCGTCGGAGCTTAAACCGAAGATGAATGCGTTTTCTGCGCCAACTTCTTCTACGATCTCTACGTTAGCACCGTCCATTGTTCCAAGTGTAGGAGCACCGTTGAGCATGAACTTCATGTTACCTGTACCGGATGCTTCTTTACTTGCTGTGGAGATCTGCTCGGAAACGTCTGCTGCTGCGAAGATCCACTCAGCGTTGGATACTCTGTAGTTTTCGATGAATACAACTTTGATCTTGCCGTTGATGGAAGCGTCGTTGTTTACTACGTCTGCTACGGAGTTGATGAGTTTGATGATCTTCTTGGCTGTTGCGTAACCTGCGGATGCTTTTGCACCGAAGATGAATGTTCTTGGATAGAATTCCATTTCCGGATGCATCTTGATCTGGTTGTACAGATAGATAACATGCAGGATGTTCAGGAGCTGACGTTTGTACTCGTGAAGTCTCTTAACCTGTACATCGAAGATGGAGTGCGGGTCTACTTCTACGCCATTGTGCTCAAGGATGTATTTAGCCAGACGCTCTTTGTTCTTGAACTTAATGTTCATGAATTCCTGGAGTGCTTTCTCATCATCTGCATAAACTGCCAGTTTCTTTAACTGTGGAAGGTCTGTAACCCAGTCCGGTCCGATGTGCTCTGTGATCCAGTCTGCAAGGAGTGGATTTGCGTGGAGCAGGAAACGTCTCTGAGTGATACCGTTTGTCTTGTTGTTGAATTTCTCAGGCATCATTTCATAGAAGTCTTTTAATTCCTGATTCTTCAGGATTTCTGTATGAAGACGTGCAACACCGTTTACAGAGTAGCCTGCTGCGATTGCAAGGTGAGCCATCTTAACCTGTCCGTCATAGATGATAGCCATCTTTTTGATCTTCTCATAATTTCCCGGATATTTTGCCTGGATCTCAAGGATGAAACGACGGTTGATCTCTTCGATGATCTGGTATACACGCGGAAGCAGTCTGGAGAAGAGCTCGATCGGCCATTTCTCAAGTGCTTCGGACATGATAGTATGGTTTGTGTAAGCAACAGATTTGGTTGTTACTTCCCATGCTTCATCCCATCCGAGTCCTTCTTCGTCCATGAGGATACGCATTAACTCTGCTACTGCTACAGTCGGATGTGTATCGTTCATCTGGAATGTTACTTTTTCATATAATTTATGGATATCGTCATGTTTCTTTTTGTATTTGGCAATTGCTGCCTGGAGGCTTGCAGATACAAAGAAGTACTGCTGTTTCAGTCTCAGCTCTTTACCTGCATAGTGGTTGTCGTTCGGGTAAAGGACTTCTACAATATTGCGGGCAAGGTTCTCCTGCTCTACTGCTTTCTTGTAATCACCCTTGTCAAAGGAATCAAGCTCGAAGTCTACGATCGGCTCTGCATCCCAGATACGAAGTGTGTTTACTACATCATTGTCATATCCTGTGATCGGCATATCATAAGGAATGGCTTTTACAGCCTGGTATCCTTCGTGGATAAATTTGTTTCCGCCCTTTTCAGGATCGTACTCTACTCTTACATATCCGCCGAAGTGTACTTCTTTGGCATATTCCGGACGACGCAGTTCGAATGGGTAGCCGTTCTTTAACCAGTTATCCGGTACCTCGATCTGATAACCGTTCTGGATTTTCTGTTTGAACATTCCGTAGTGGTAACGGATTCCGCAGCCATATGCTGCGTAATTTAAAGTTGCGAGAGAATCAAGGAAGCATGCAGCCAGTCTTCCCAGACCACCGTTTCCAAGTGCCGGATCCGGTTCCTGATCTTCGATACAGTTAAGGTCAAATCCCAGTTCTTCGAGAGCTTCTTTTACTTCACCGTAAGCGCAAAGGTTGATCAGGTTGTTTCCGAGAGCACGTCCCATCAGGAATTCCATGGACATATAGTATACGATCTTCGGATCCTGTTCGTCATAAGCTTTCTGTGTTGCAAGCCAGTTATCAATGATAACGTCTTTTACAGAGTAGCTTACTGCCTGGAAAATCTGCTCCTGTGTAGCTTCTTCAATTGTTTTTCGATAGAGGAATTTTACGTTGTCTTTTACGCTTTTCTTGAATGCCTCTTTCTTGAACATTTCGTTTGTCATTTCATACCTCCCGTAATGGTTTCACTGTTCACTTTATTCTCAGCAATACACCTTGCGGATATTGCCGGTGAACCTCTTCATTCCGTCAACTCTTCTGTTTTCTCATATCAGAGAAATTGGGGGCAAAGAATCTCTGCCTCCAATTTCCTCTCTGAAATCAGACTGTCAAAGATAATGATACTCCTTTTTCGACAGTCTGTCATGTGTATAATTGCCGAATTTTATAACATTTTTTTGTTATCGTGCATTGCGAAAGTAGTATATTTCCTGTGAAATACCTGTAACTTATCAGTACCTTGTCAGTAATTGACCGAATGTTGTCAATTACAGTTTCTTAACACCCATAGTTACTGCTTCTTTGTTGATGTTCCACTCTTTCACATAACCATCGGTCTCGCCAAGTACCATTTCGTCTGCAAGTACTTCTGACTTGATCTCATCTTCGTGTGCTTTCATGACATCCTGGATCTTGTCGTTTCCGTGAGCGTATACTACGATCTTGTCCATAACTTCGAAACCGGCTTCCTTACGCATGGTCTGGATCTTGCTGATGATCTCACGTACGAATCCCTCTTCGATCAGTTCAGGTGTCAGGTTTGTATCAAGGACTACGGATGTTTCACCGTCAGATTCGGATACATAGCCTTCTGTCTGTGCTGTTTCAATAAGAAGGTCTTCTTCTGTAAGTTCTACATTGTTTCCGTTGATATCCAGTTTCAGGACACCGTTGGTTCTCAGCTCGTTCATTGCTGCTGTTCCATTGATGTCTGTGAGAGCCTGTCTGATTCCTCCAAGGAGTTTACCGTATTTCGGTCCTACTGTACGAAGCTGTGGTTTGAAGCTGTAGGAGATAAAAGATTCTACATCATCTGCGAATTTTACTTCTTTGACATTCAGTTCGTCTGCGATGATGTCAGTGTAGAATTCACTCATTTTCTTCTCAGCTTTTACATACATGGTTCCGATTGGCTGACGATTCTTGATGTTTGCTGTATTTCTGCAGGCACGTCCCAGAACTACGATCTCCAGAAGCTCTTTCATGTCTGCTTCCAGATCTTTGTCGATCCATGCTTCGTTTACAGTTGGGAAGTCGCAGAGATGGATACTCTCCGGAGCATCTTTATCCACGCTTCTTACCAGGTTCTGATAGATGTCTTCTGTCATGAACGGGATCATCGGAGCTGCTGTCTTGGCGATGGTTACCAGTGCATGGTACAGAGTCATGTAAGCATTGATCTTATCCTGCTCCATTCCCTTTGCCCAGAAA
>OFMV01001969.1_pt1 | contig 14588 bp, 19 predicted proteins | sample 1541881 | NCBI WGS metagenome assembly OFMV01 (sample SAMN04209220, study PRJEB22552) | human gut metagenome | biome: gut; material: feces | host: Homo sapiens | place: USA: Oklahoma
ATACTGAGTAAAAATAAACCATCCTCGAAAAATAAGCCCAAAAGTCCCAAAAACGTTGAAATTCCAACGTTTTCAGCACCTTCGAGCCTTTGAAATTAACAAAAAATCACTCGAAAAATACTCACTTATTCCAAGGTTGTGCACAGATGATTTGATTTACAAGGCTCAAAAAATCGCTTAAAATCATTAATTTTTCGATTAATTTTACAAAACCAAAATCAAATCATCTGTGCACACGCATTTTTCAGACCGAAAATCACCACGATTTTAAGACCATAAATGGCTCAAAATCTACCGAAAATTTGCTCGGAATAGGCACATCAAACACCTTTCTACACTTGTGACAGTACACTTTATGGAGTAAATATTGAGGATATTCACCCCAAAAATCGTACTTATCCGGCTCACAAGGACCTAATTTTGGTGAAATATCCAATTGATCCCAGTGAAAACATAGGTTTTTACTTGCGGTTTCATGCACTCTAATGAGTGCAGCATCGGAAATATACGGTAATTCATCGATTCCGCATACGAATTTCGTGCGTTTATGGCACCCAATACAGTATGCACGCATCTCAAAACCGTCATTTCCATACATTCCAACCAGATCTTCGAAGTCATTTGGGTCTTTTGGGTCAAAATCTTCAGGATAAATATCCGGAATCGTTATGGCACACACCGTATTGAAGGGGCATTTGCACCCTAAAAGGGTCCTAGCCATACGATATGCACCCGCGACCTCGTCATAATCCACTTGAAACTTCACTATGCGGCCTTTCCGAAGCTGTCTCCGACCGATTTCTTAAGGAATCTGATGGGTTGGAATTTCTTTTTGAGCTTAAGAGCCCTAAGTATGGCCACATCGATAGGTGCAAAGCTCCGGAGCAGGTAGTAATTCAGCTCCTTATACTTCGTATTCATTCTATCAATGCGTCCAGAAGCCTGTTCCATCACCTTATATGAGTAATTCAGACTGTAAAATATGATTGTATCTGTCGTGATGCAGTTCCAGCCTTCGCATCCGGCTGTATATTGCACCAAATAGATCCATTCATCACTATCCGGAATATCCTCATGCTTATGTCCGTTCCACTCGGCCACCTTGATCCCAGTGAGCTCGTGAAGTCTTCTGAGTTCCTCCAGTTCGGCATCAAGATTGTAGAATATGATCGTACGTTTTCGTTCTATACAGATCCTCACACACTCTTTGATGCGTGAACGATCCGTATTCACGATCTTACGTAATGCGATCATAAGCTCGGATATGTTCTGAATAGGCTCATTCGTATATGGATTCAGCCTGAATATGCTCCCATCTGGCTGTATAACGCCCTTCAGAGTCGATTTATACAGATTTTTGTCGTAGTCACAGATGATCTGATATACTTTCCTATGGGTATCACGCTCGATCTCCATAGGAACCAGTATCATTTGTCTAAGACGTTTCAGATGATTTTCCTCGATCCATTTATCGACCTTCGGAAACTTCGCATATCGAGAATATACCGCGTGTCGATTCATGAATTGTGTTTTGTTCTTATAGAACCCATTGGCCACGAAGACCGGAATATAATCGCTCCAGGTATCACCAGGCGTAGCCGAGAGCAATATCCAATGATTATGCGCCGCGATCTTGTAGAACGATTTGACCCATTCGCCGCTACCCACAAGACGCTGTTCATCGAATATGAAGAACGCACCCCGTACATCGACGAAATGACCTATGTTGTTCCACGACTGGATCGTGATGTTGATACCGCCCATTTTCCGGTTCTCACCGGATTTTAGATGGTATTTGAGCATATCGGATTCCCATTCGAGATTATCACGCTTCTTTGCGGTCGTGATGATATAGAGATCCGGAGATCCCTTCTCTGGAATATAGGATACTCCATCCGGGCCTTCGATTGATTTGCTTCGACATTCACGTGACAGATAATATGCAAGAGACGTCAGCGATTTACCAGAACCAACACCTCCAGCCAATATCTTTCCAGAACGAAGGCGCATTACAGCCTCGCGTTGTTCGGGCATTAACTTTACCATTTAGAACTCCCTATAAAGTCCATCGGACCTCTGGAACCGACCGAACGGATCAGTATCCTCGGATGTGAATATCGTAGTACCAGGAACAGTATTTGAAGAAATATCATACGCTCCGGTTATCAGAAACTGAATGCTTCCGTTATCGTTCACTCTTTGGGTAACGGTACACTTGTCTTTGGATCCATAAATGAGAATATCACGACCGCTCGGAGTTGCAATACGAACCTCGACAGTATTCGGAGGAAGCGGAGGATCCAGCGGAAAACTGTAAATATCAGTCATTATTCTCTCCTTTGAAGTCGATATATTGATCAAGATCTTTACGGGTATTCTTATAACGCTTATCCAGTTCCTTCTGCATGATCTCGCGGATCTCGATCGTGGAATCTATAGCCATCTTGAAGAAATCGGACTGACGAAGACAAATCGGCTTTTGGAAACCTTCGAACTTTGAATATAGCTTATCGAAATAATCTGCTTCCCATGCATTCACATGCTTGAAGAAGAAGTCCATAATATCATGATAGGCATCGAGTTTTCCATAATCATAACCAATCTTGAACTCGTCTCGTTTGCTGGTTTCGTAAATATCATTCATCTGATAATTAGCCATGATGCTTCCTTACAAAAATATCAATTTGTTCCACTACTTTGAGAACAACCCACAGTATCCCCAATAAGATTATAGTTATAGGAATACAAAGTATAAACATTAGAACCACGATTATCAGTATTTCGAGAATATTCATGATCCTAACTTTCCGCTCTTAGAGAACTTTTCATCCACGATAACAGAAGTAAAACCCGATGCACCACAGGATTGGCATTCACAGTATAGATCCAGAGTCCAATAGTCCGGATCTCTCCAAGCATGATGGATGCAATTTAATTGACCTTTATTGGTGATCGATCGATTCCAATCTATGAATATAATAGGATGATCCACAGGACATTTGGAATCATGATCTTGTTCGACTTTACTACGAATATAGTTTTTATTGAGATCTTCGAGTATTAATTTGGTTGGATCAAATTGCATAATGGTTCCTTTCACATTATTCCGTGCATAAGTTGATTGTCAAGTGCGATTTTATCGAAGTCTCGAATATAACGGCTAACCGTTCTAGAATCGAGACCGATTATTCCTCCAATCGCTTTGAAAGTCGGATATGGCAATGTAAAATATAGATCTCTGGCTTCTTTGGCATTGAAGAATCTCTCTTCCTCTCGAGCCATATGATACATCGTTACGAGTTGTTCATTGGTGGTTATTGCATATTTATCATTGAAAGCTTCATCATGAACTCCATTTCGATAATCATTTAGAAATGTACGCCAATCCTTCTTCTCATTTTCTGAAGTCCATTGGTTCAGAAAATATCGTGCAAATCGGTTTCTACGTGATTTGTGATAAGGTATTAGATGCCATCCATGCCATGTGTTGGTGCGGCACATTAGGGCATTACGTATTGCTTGACGTCCAGTTCCATACTTGGTCATCAATGCCTCAATTGTCGGGAAATATTCATCAGTTTCATAGATGAATAGATCGAATTCGTTTGACATGATAAACTCCTAAAAATATAAAGCCATGTATAAAGGGCTCTGGAGATCTTTCGATACTCACAGAGCCCTTTATTGTTAAAAATATCAGTCTTCGATGGACTTCACAGCAGCGAAGGTCATCGTGTTACCGAACGAATCAGGTTCATCCTGATATGCGTCCTCGAACGGATCCTCATCCATTTCAACATGAAGAATCCTCAAATATGCGGTGACGGTCGGATTGCCTTCACGATCCTTGTTATGATAGGCATTGAACGAAATATCACCGATACCGAACTCCCTCGGAGAATCCAGGATCGCGACATTCTCCGAAGTCAGAAGACGACGTCCGTGGGATCCATGAATATAGATCTTCGGATCAAGTTCGGGATTGTCATCGTGATAACGGACATTGACCTTCATTGTAAGACGGGTCGGAAGCTCCGGATCATTCGGTACACGTTCCTTGATGTTGAAACCATAGTCCTTAAGCTGCTTTGCAATCTCTGGAGTCAATTCGATGTTGAAATTACGATTGCCTTCATTGTTGTAAATTCCCTTCGCTCCAGAGAAATTCTTCCAAAGCAGCGGAACGTTCTTGATCGCGACACCGCTTCGATCCGGATCGAACTTGACGAGCTCTTCGATTTCAGTGTTTGCCATTTTTGTTTTTCCTTTCAATATCATTAATTTGCTTAAAGATAATCACATTGCATACAGTGACTATCGCTACTATTATTAGTATGAATAAAATGCGATCGATCATTGGACGCCCATACTGGCACGGAGCAGTTCATTCAGTTGATGGCTCTTACCGGTTTGGTAACCAATATAGAACACAGCGGCTGCCCCAAAAAGAATCACTTCCGGATGATCCGAAATATACTCATGAACTGCGGTCTTTCCATTCTTAACCATTTCATTGGCATTGATGGTTTCATTGTTTTCCATTTTGTTCTCCTTTTGCTTAAACAGATTTTTACGAACCGGAATGTTTACTTCGAATTTCATTTTGTTTCCTTAATTTCCATACGATTATAAGCATGAAGTGTGATATCATCGATCTTGTTAATCGGTCCGGAAATTCGGACAAGTTTTTGGCAGCCATTACACATAAGGATCGCTCCGTATGCTTTTTCACCATCGGAATTCTCGAATAAATAATTCGAGATAAAATTCACAGGTGCCTGGCAATCGCAATCCAGAATATCATCGATGAGTTCGCTGTATTCATCAATTTCTGGAGATTCGTTTTCCATGATTATCCTTTCAATTAAAGAATAAGGATCCATGTTTCCATGAATCCAAAAATATAATGAAAGAATTCAGCAATCGGCCCAACGAAAACCTAATTGCGGTAGGTGTGGAAACGTCCACACGCCTTCGTGTCTTACCTTTTTATTATCCTTTCATTATAAGCTATGTTTTTATCGCGAGGAAAACCAACTAATAAAAATCGTAGCGATTATAAAGGCTACGAAACAAATAGTATCATTTAGTGTCATTGAATAATCTCTCCATTTGATTCGTTCGAAATAATAAACTCCTAACGATATAAAGTAATATTTTATTGTGAACAAACGTATTCAATAACGAATATGCATATTACTAAAATCACAGAACAAATAATATCGCTTATTGTTGATTCGCAATTGCAAAGCCATAATACAACAATTACGAAGATTAGTAATGCAATCCCGACAATAAAACTATTTAACACCATTGAACAGTCTCTCCATTGTCTTGTTTGATTCCGGATTCGGTGAAATATAAGGTTCATCTGAAACAAACCATCCATAGTCACCTCGTTCATTGATCGCTCCAATTGCATCATCGGCAAGTTTTTCGTAATATGACATGTCGATTTCATTATTGAGATTACGATCACGGACTATCGATGCTTCTTTCCACCGATAACCTTTCGCTCCGGTAGCGCTCGAATATCCTCCTTTGCCATCGCTTCTGACAAGTTCTCCACCGCCGGAACCACTTTTGACTGGAATGAACGCACCAACTTTTCCAACGAATGAGTAATTATGCTCATCTGCTGGTAGATCTTCATTGAAGTCGAGATATAGTGATGTCTGTACACTTTTAGTCTCCGATAGATCCGATAGGCTGATTGACTCACCTGAAAATAAGGTTTTGAATACATAAGGAACCTGGAATTGCAACCCAGTAGCAGTCCATTCTCCGGCATGTTCACCCCATGCGGAATGAGCAATATACGTGGATTTGTTGACAATGCAAAGCTTGTCATAGGTTGCTTCATGCTCAAATGTGTATCCATACTTATGTCCGAACTCAGTCACCCAGTTGATAATATAATCATCAGCATCGGCGATCTTGATTGAATCTGTCTTGATATGGACGACTGTATAACCCATTTCCTGGACTTTATGCTTCAGCGTGATCATAAATAATGCACCGCGCTTGGCAACTTTATTGTCCATATTGCGATCGAGTCGTCCAGCTGCAACATCATTGAACCTGGTTGGAAAATGAGCCGAAGTCAAACCATAAACCGAATTGATAGGAATCTTCAATGCTGTCGACAGGATCTTCTGGTTCTCACGAAGCTCAGCATCCGTGAATTTATTATCCAGAAGCTTTTCCGCGGTTGCGAAATCTCCATGCTTGATGGCGATACGCGTATCCAGAATATCCTTGTACTTTTTTGTATATGGCCCAAACATGTTCATTGCAATGATCGAATGCGGATGCATCGAAGCAATATCCAGCAATGCGACATTACCGAACATGCCACCAAGGATTGGTTTATCACTCATTTGTCATCTCCGAAAAATAGAGCAATGGCGAGAAATATCACGATAATAGCAATACCGATCAATATCTCGCCACTGAAGTTTTCAAACATCTCTTCGATCATACAGCCACAGGAGCCTTGATTGCGGGATGGCACTTGTAGTTTTCCAGATGGAAGTCTTCAAGCTTGTAGCTGAAAATATCCTTTGCTTTATCGATCTCCATCGTCGGGAATGGATAAGGTTTGCGATGTAGCTGAAGATTGACCTGATTTAGATGATTGTTATAAATATGAACATCACCCCCGACCCAATATAGCTTACCTGGATTCAGATCCGTCTGCTGTGCCATCATCATGGTCAATAAAGAATATGATGCGATATTGAAAGGAAGACCTAGGAATGCATCAGCCGAACGCTGATAGACCTGGCAATCCAGGTATTCACGATTATATTCACTGCGAACGTAGAATTGGAATAGAGTATGACAAGGTGGAAGTGCCATATTCGGAATTTGAGATGGATTCCAGGCGCTTACAATGATCCTACGAGAATACGGGTCATTCTTGATCAAATCGATTGCGTTCTGGATCTGATCGATATGATCTCCATTCCAATCACGCCATTGCTTTCCATAGATCGGTCCGAGATCCCCGTTCTTATCAGCCCATTCATCCCAAATATGAACACCATTATCATTGAGGTATTTGATATTGGTATCACCATTGAGGAACCATAGAAGTTCGGTGATGACGCCCTTCAAATATACTTTCTTCGTCGTGATAAGCGGGAAGTGGTGACCTAGATTATAATCCAGATTACATGAGAATAAACTGGTAGTTCCAACACCAGTTCGATCGTATCTATCCATACCATTGGTAATTATAGTTTCAAGTAATTTTTCATATCGATCATTTACATAATACAAACCAGTATTGATTCGCATGATTAACTCCTTTTATCTATTAAATGAGAAATAGTGCGCTATCGTCTTGAAGATAACTGATAACCGCAGTGGTATTCGAATTCGCCAGATGCGTTACTTCATAAATACGATCATCACTTGGTTCATCTGTTACAACAAACGCATAGTAACTCCCACAAATATATCCACTCGATTTGATAGATAGATTGTAATCTCTTTTCTGTTTTAAATATCCCTTCTTATCGATGTAGCGACGTACTGCATATTCGATTAATTGATAATTCATTATTCCTCCCATGGATGCTTAATATTCATATAATCCTGATCGACATCGCCATTATCCATGCCATATACAAATACGTAACCGCCTTCCGACGGATACTCGCCCATATACTTGGACTTTTGATCCTTTGGTGCATATGGATCAAATGTATAGCCAGGAAATAGTTCGGCAAGATCTGGATAATTAAATTTGCTTTGTGGATGACGTTCGTCACCGAATATGATCTTGGCTGTATGTGTGTTGTTGGTATCATTTACTGTAAGACCTGAAAGCTGAGCTAGAATCTTACGAGCTTCGAAATCACCACTTAGATGATTGAAGACCGCTTTTGTAGCTCGAACATCATCCTTACAATATGATTCCACCAATGGCCATTGCTCTTTTGGAATATCTGAATCCCAATCCATACCAAGTTCATGATGATCGATTCCTAATTCAATTTCCCATTTCTTAAGAGATTGCTTCTTTGATGAGAAATCGTAGATATCCGCATATGAGATGTTGTATGCCTGACCAAACAATGCATCTTTTTGACCAGATACAATACGTTTCGACAGATCATACAATTGGGCATTACTATAATTAAGAAATCCCCATGCATAGAGAATATGATTGTCATACTTACGGTTATTGAATCCGACAAGATTCTGTTCCATAAGCGTGATAACTGATTCCCTAGGCGGATTGATCCATGATCTGACAATATCAGAATCGCTATCCATAAAACAGATCATAAAGAGATTCGGAAACACCTCGACATCGTAAAATATGATTTTATCCGTGTTTGACGGATTTAATCCCTCTGGCATTTTTTCAGATTGGAATTTCATATTTGTTACAACAGTCAGGCAATAATCTGCCCAATGTGTTGAACCCATGGCGAAGTGCATGACCTTTTGTTGGAGATCTCTGACATCATAAACCAAGCCTTGTTCATATGCTTCATCCAGTACCTTTGCAATGAAATCGATACTTGGTTTGGTTCCAGGTTGGTACTTTTTGAGAAGAGCATTCTTTATGATGTTCCTCAGATGTCTTTCATCCTGAATCTCCTGTTGATTGATCAAGGTCTTTTCTCCTTTCAACGGAAGTCCTGAGGAAATATGGGCTACTTCGAGATCATTACATCTGGATAACTGTCGTCTCAAGGACGATTTTCCCTTGTAAACTTTGATCTCAATATGAGTACTGTAGAGATTCTTCAGTCTTGACACGTCACCATCATAAATATAATGGAGATGCAGACCGTTTCCGGACTTTGACACTTCGGTGTACGTAGGAGGAAACTCAGAAGCTGCTTTGATATTCGCTTCCAGATTCTTCTCTCCATCATCACCTCGTACATCAAAGTCGAGAACAATATGATTCTCAGGTACTCTGACCCAATGAAGTTTCTTGGTATCAATATCTTTCAATGTAGTTTTTACATTGTCCCATGCCTCCTTTGGAGCTCCGGATTCATCGTTTCTGGCATATTGAGCTTGATAATCTGCAGCAAGTTTATCGAACTCAGAAATATCAGTATCCAAACGGATCCAGCTAGTCGGTGTTTCGACCTTTGTTTTCTTCGATGTGAACTTGTCGTATTTGAATCCCTGGAATGTGACATTACTTCCATGTCGTTCCATTGTATCAAAATATGTTTGAAGTTCATACATGAAGTCTGAACGTTTAAGCATTACGTTGACTTTGAAGTCATCTGCCCATGCTTTATACGTTCTCCACAACGTCGCGAGACTTAGTGGATCATCGGTATCGAATATCTCGAATTCATCCTGAATGAAATTATACACATCATTCGTTCGAGCAATCATGTCAGTTGGAATATATCCATCATAATATGATCGACCGAGATTCCGATAAATCTTCAGACAATGATCAGCAATCGCTCCAAGCTCGAATTTGATTCCATCAAGATCTTTGAAATACTTATCCGGCTTTATTTTCTTACCAGTCGGATGAATATCAATCAATCGTCGAATCAAACCAGATTTCGAGTCGGTTACTTTTACCGGATGATTCGTAGCCATGAATAACATTGTGCGAAGTTCGATCGGATACTGTTTTACACCTTTCTCATTCACCTGTATAGTTTCGTGAGATACTATCTGGTTGAGAATCGTGTTGTTCCATAGACGTGACAAATCACCATCATGTTGAATCGCCACCAATGGAGCATTTCGGAATGCAGCAGTTGCAAACTGATATCCTTTACCGAGATCTTCAGCTGAGAAATATGCGATGTATCCAGGAAATAGTTCTTCAATGATGTTCAAAATCGTCGATTTACCAGTTCCAGGATCACCATAGATCACGAACATCTTTTGGATCTTCTGAATATCATGACCATCAATCATGGCTCCGATACCCCACTCTAGTTTTTGTCTCTCAGCTGGAGCATAGAGTGTCGACATAAGTTCCTCATAACAAGGGCACTTACCCGGTTTGATTGAATAATCAAGTTTCAGTGTTGCATAATCTTCACGCTCTGGAACCTGATCAGAAAATATCATCTTCTGATTCAGGGTTCCAGGACTATTATCAAGGTTTCTCAGGAAACCCAAATATCGATTCCAACATCCATTGCTTCCATCATTCATGAACATTGGTGCGACAACAGCACCATCTTTAGATTCATAGGAATCATAGAAGTTCTGAATATCATTGTCGATCAGTTTACTGAGTGTTTCACGTTTCTGAGACCACAGATGAGTTGAAGGATCATAGACAGCGTAGAACTCGCCTCCTTTTACCAACAAATCATGAAATCCTCGGACCTTCGGATCTGCATAGATTTGTTCATGGCCTTTGGTCGTAGGCTTCACACGAATCTTTACCTGATCCAAGGTTACTCCTTTCACTCAGAAATATGATTCTCAGTAATCCAGTATTGCATCTGCCACCATAGTTCGATCGTTCTAAGATCACACGGAGGTTTCTTCATAGGAAACAATCCACCATGTTCACCATTGTAATCATAGTCATGATTCAATGTCACACGAATATGGTTTCCGATCGCTTCGTCATACTCATCGATATCTTTATCAATGAAATATGAAAGTCCCATGTTCTCAATGAACATTGTATACCATTCTGAAATATCATGAACGTATCCACATGTTTCCTCACAACGGGACGCTAGTGCGATCAATGCTTCAAAAACAGACGCATTCGGAGAATCATCACTTGGCTTGACTCCATGGGAATCAAAATATGTTTGTCGCATATACAATCCATCGGAATTTCTGTTCTCATCCATACGAATGGGTGAATAGAAATAATGTTGATGAATTGCCCAATCTAGAACTGGATCGAAATGAACCAGACTTTCAAGCCACTGAAAATATGATTCATCCTTATTGTAATTATTAACGCTTATTCCTTCCACGAGTCTCCTCCATATCATCGGCCAGTTCCTTGTTAAACTTACGAGGGACTACTCGACTATCTTCATCGGGAATGCCAAGAACTTCATTCTGGAATGATCCGGTATGTCTTGTAACAATATAATCGGTTTCGAGTTCATCATTGCGACAATATACGACGTTTGGATCAGACGACATCGAATTCTTTCCAAAATGATTCAGAATCGTTAGATCTATTAAATGAGATGGATTTGGAACAATATCTCTACCAAGTGCGAGAATATCATCCACTTCATAATAGTCGAGTTCTTCAGTATCAAGGAATTCGGGCATGTCATGATGCTCTTGTTCGCTGATCTGATACATCGGTTCTTTTTCATCGATTGAATTGATGAATCGTTCTTCCTTGATATTCATCAGAATGGAGTTCTCAATATCGGGATCCCCACCTGCATTATCATACTCGGCTTGTTCATCATCAGTCAATGGTCCATCCCATCGCTTATTTCCATCATTGATGACATATCTACCGAAAAATCGTTTAGTCATCGCAATTTCTTTCTCTGATTGCTCTTCTGCATCATCAGAACGAAGTCCGCGTTCAAGCTCAGACGATCGATCAGTCTCGTAATCATCCGAATAATTCTCATCAGTCGATTGAATTTCTTCGAATTTCTTTTCATAATATTCCTCATCTCTGTTGATGGCGTCAGGATTTCCCTGATCCGCGACCAACTGATTATTCTGTTTCAGTTCTTCCTTTACGGAATCAAGCTGGGACTCGTAAAAATCGAGTTCTTTATCCATTCGAGCCGTACTCTTTTTCGTGGATTCCGAAAGAGAATCATACGAATTCTGAATCTTTTCGATCTTCGAGAGAAGCTCACGTTTGCGAGACTCTAGTTCATTGATCGAATCGTTTATCTTGTTCAACGGAACATACTGACGATATACCAAATATGCTCCAAGACCGGTGATTGCAGCTCCAGATAAAGCTCCAATCGAAAGCATAATCAGATCGTGCTTGTCCATGATAACCTTTCTAAAAATAAAAAGGGTCATGTGTTCACAAGAATACATGACCCTTGAAAATATATCAGATGTGATCGTAAATAACGGAAGAGCCATCAAGATTGAAATTCAGTTTGATGCCCATCTTTCCGTCCCATGCACAATCGTTTACTGAATCCCAAGCCTGACCGGAATCGTCAATGACACCAAAATCAACATAGGCGTCCTGATGATCAGCATCATACAGCCATCCGACAACACGGCTTGCTGGAGTCTGAGTGATGCCCAACCAATCATAAATATCGCTTAGGAACAAATATCCATGAGCGTAAAGATAATCGTTCGCCTGGGATGCGACTGCCTCCAAATGAGCGACATTCAGTTCAGGATTATTTTTACACCAGAATGGAGAGAATTCATCGAAGAATGCCTGGGAGAAATCTGTCATATGATTGTCGACAGTCTTCTTCTTTTCGACAACCTTACCTTTCTCATCCTTGACTTCCTCAGTCACGATCTCATTATAGAATTCACGATCCTTTTCAGCACCATACTCATCACGAACATGAGCACGATAATCCATGAACTTGTTCGAGACAGCTGCGAATGCCGCACTTAGAGCAGCATTACGCTTCGACATAATATTATGAGCCGAAAGAATGCAGGTGATGCTCAGACCAGTCAGAATAACAGTCGGCATATATAGACGTGCAAAGGAAATAGCACTCTTCATATATACGACAGTTTTGTCCGAACGTTGCTTTTCGACAGGATATGTAAGAGTATCATCGTTCTCGACAGCCTGCTTGGCCATCTCAATCTTGTTCATGTTCGCCTTATGTGTATCCAGAATGGAATCACAATGAAGCGTCGAGTTAACTGCAGTGGCAGTGGCACCGATGCCAGCCACAATGCCAACAGCGGTCAGGATTTCGGGAGAGTACTTTTTGGTGACGAGGATTACTCGATTGATTCCAAGAACCATTTGCTGTTTGATGCTCATTTTTAAATATATCTCCTTAGTTGAGCGTCTTTAATTCTGCCGAACCATATTTGGTCGTTTTAAATTCAAGGATCCGTCCATCATAGGTAAGAATAACCAAAGATCTTGGAAGATTCTTCGGATCATAAACACGAAAGCGATACTCTCTTGCTTTGGGAACAAGTTCCGGAAAATATGATGCGAATCGATCCTTCCAAATCTTTAGAAGACTCTCTTCAGTTTTATCCTCATATGTTTCCGCAAGAAAATCATATACACCTGGTATTGTCGATACTTTAGTATCAGTAATCATCCTTCTGGATGCTCCTTCCGGTATTTGCGAGCACTCTGCAATCGCATGAGAACTGCGAATACCTGCTTATCTGACATGTGATTTACTTTATGAGCCCAGCTGGGTGTGCTATAGAATTTAGTCAACTCGGCTCGGGCTTGTTCTGCGCTTACCATCATACCTCCTCAGTCGGTGGAAGTTCCATCAGCCATCCTTCTCGGATCTGACGGATCTGGGCACGTGCCATCGATCGCCATCCCCACTTTTCATCAGTAAATGTCGCTTGGGATCCTTTACCGATTGAATGCAGAAAATCGCCAACAGTGGCTTGTCCCTTACGTTCAATCAGTTCTGTCAAATATGTCAGAACATCATCGGCTTGATCCCGAGATGGAGCAATGAAATTACTGAACTCGTGAGTATCGCGTTCACGTTGAGTAAGTTCGCGAAATCCACGCTGCGACGATTGACGATTGCTGTAGTATTGACCATAGCTTGTGAATTCACGACGACTCGGACGTGCTCCACGTGTCGGTGCATCGTTTCCATAAATAAGACGGTCCATACCTTTGGTAACAATATCATGAAGAAGATCCTTGCCAGTTGGGATGATGACATCATAAACGATGCACGTCATCACATCCTTGACATCTCCACCCAGAAATGTCTCCGCAACCTTCTGGGCTTTGTTCTTCTTTTTCTCAACGAAATTGTTACCGATCACTTTTCGATCTTCGGTCGAATCTTCGAGACCAAGAGCTTTACGGGAAATATCGATGTCTTTCTTTTCAGACATTGTAAAACCTTTCGGAATAGTTCATGAAAAACTCCAAATGAGGAGCCATGACCGAAATATGATCACAGCTCCTCGTATTAAGCGATGAAAATATCGCGAATCACTTCTGGAACGGATTGTAAGCCTTGGAATCCGATTCCTGGATCTGACCAAAGACAGCATCAAGAGTCTTGCTGTGATCCTCGTCCTTCGGCATGATCTTCTCAAGAACCGCTCGGTTCGGCATAACGGAACGCATAAAGTTCATGATCGCACCTTCAGAAGCAGTGAGCTCAATGAACAGAACGTCCCAACCATCGGATTCGAAGAAATATTTCTTTTCATCTTCAGTCATCGGGCGGAATTCGGTGAATCCACTATCCTTATGAACCGGGAAGCCAATCGACATGTCGACAAAGCTCTTAAGAATATACATGAGATCTTCCGTGGAAGAATTCGGAGAGAAATTCTGCATCTTCTTCATAAGATCTTCATTGTTGACAATGTCAAGCAGCTGATTAATCGAGAGACGGAAAATAAGGTCGTAGGAAACGTTACGACCGTCGAGATCCTGATACTGAATAGTAGTCTTGTATGCC
>OFMV01001996.1_pt1 | contig 14459 bp, 8 predicted proteins | sample 1541881 | NCBI WGS metagenome assembly OFMV01 (sample SAMN04209220, study PRJEB22552) | human gut metagenome | biome: gut; material: feces | host: Homo sapiens | place: USA: Oklahoma
TCAGGTTCTTTTGCTGGAGCGTACTGTACTGGAGATAGCGCATGACCGTATAAAGTTCATAAGGTAGGAAACGCCACGCCATACTTCCTTTCGTCAGCGGTCTTGGCGTAACCCCCTCCAGAACCGTGCTTACACCTCTCGATGTACACGGCTCGCCATCTTTCATAGTTTAAGTGATTTTAGCTTTGCTTCTTCATAGCATTTCGGGCAGAGAGCCAGTGACTTCCGCCTTTTCTGTAACATCAGTCCGTCAAATTCATTATCAGCATTTAAATCTTTTAAGCGTTGCACATGGTGCATATACACTTTTACAGGGCTTGCCCCACACATTTCACATTTTCCGCTTTTTAAGCGTCCTGCAAGGCTGTTCGGTTTTATCCGACCTCTATACTTCGGCATAATGTCTACAAATTCGGGAGCGATATTCTTGTTACGCCTGAATCCCTCATTGTAAAATTCACATCGCTTTGTTCCACTCTTGGTTTTATAATCTGCGCCGAGGTCGCCCTTTTCACTGCGGTACTTCTTATACATCTTCATAACAGAAGAATTATATTTTGCCGCCAGCGTTTTTAGGCAACTGCAACGCATGATAGAATGGAATTTTCCCAGATTGCATACATTGATTGCCAATCTGTAATAGTTGTACAAACCTCTGATTTCTGAATTATACTTGCTGATGATTGCCACATCATCCAATGGCATAAGCGCCCCTCTGTGGAGCGGTTTCCAATTCTCTTTGCCGTTCTCGTCCTTTTTGATTTTAAATGCTCCGTATTCATGCAGTTTTGCAATCCATTTTTCTTTCGGCATATATAACTGCACTTTTCCATACCACACCCGTTGTAAGCCTTTTTTCGTCCGCTTCGTATCCTGACTTCTTGATATTCTTATGTCGTATCCAAGATAACGCACCTTTTCAGAGGAATGGGTAACGTGAGTTTTCTCCTCTGACATCGTAAGATTTAACTTGTCTTTCAGAAATATCCTCACCTGTTCCTTGATATTTTCGGCATCCTGCTTTGAGCCTGTTATCGAAATCAGAAAGTCATCAGCGTAACGGTTGTATTGAAGCCTTTTGTAACTCTTATCCATTTCATCTAAATGCGGCGTGGACAGCATCACTTTTCTTGCTTCTTTAAATGTGGTCAGGTTTGCTTCTGTGCGCTCTGTTTCCAGATTTTTCTGCGCTTTCCGATAAGCCCAGCGTACCTTATCATGGTCTTTGTGGACTTTACGGTTTCTTGTATCGCCTTTGTCAAAACTTTTTTTCATCTTCCCCATAAACTTATCGAGTTCATTTAGGTAGATGTTTGCAAGTATCGGACTGACACCGGAGCCCTGCGGACTGCCGGAGTACGTTTCATGGTATGTCCACTGTTCCATATATCCTGCCCTTAAAAATTTCCACATCAGCGATATGAATGCTTCATCTTTTATGCGTTTTCTCAGAAGCTGTATTGTGATATGGTGGTCGAAGCTGTCAAAGCAAGCCTTAATATCTCCCTCGATTATCCACTTTGCGCCAGTAAACAGCGTTACAATTTCTTTTAATGCTGTGTGGCAGCTTCTTTTCGGTCTAAAACCATGTGAATTATCGGAGAATGTCGGCTCATAAATTGCTTCTAATATCATACGGACGACTTCCTGCAACAGTTTATCGTCCGTTGACGGAATCCCCAATGGGCGCTTTTTATTGCTATTTTTCTTCGCAATATAGACACGCCTTGCTGGGTTCGGCTGGTATGAATGGTCTCTTAATTTTGCAATGAGTTTTTCAATGCGCTCCATGCTCATACCGTCAAGAGTGAGTCCGTCTGCCCCTGCCGTCATGCTCCCCTGAGAGGTCGCAATATTCTGGTATGCGAGCAGATAGAACTCTGGATTGTACAGGTTACGGTATAATCTCTCGTACCTGTATTCTTTGTTTTTTGCTTTTTCACTTAAACTTTTCAATACATTTTCGGGACTTCTCATAATGCCTCACGCACCTTTCCTTGTTATTTGTATTGAAGAAAGACTGTCTCCCTTCGCCATGTGGACGGCTTTCCCGCCCTCGGACTACTACGGAGACTCTGTTGCCATAGTAAGTATTCAGAGTCGCTTTTTCTCATAGCACTCATAGCCGATATTTCGGCGTTTTACCGTAGGCAATCCCCGTTTAGAACTGTAATAACATAAGCCTGCTATGATTTCGGATGTGACGTTCGCCGTTTTCCATTATCCTATGGCTGATTTACTCTGGGTATCTTGTGGGTACGCATGGCCGACTCATATCCACCAGAGTACATGCGAGTATAACTTCCTTACGCATGGAGCAACATTTTGCCCAATCTCCGACTGTCATTCAGGCAGTTTAGCTTTCATCCTTATTCATAACTTTTCGTCACTACCACGCAAACACTTTGGAAGTTTCCATGTTTCGTGCCCTCCGACATGCTACACTCCCCGTCGGGTTTCCCCTTTCGGATAAGTCGGGTGACGATAGGGTGCGGATTATTCCGCTTTGATACCTTGCCCTATTACTTGCTCAAGGTAAGATTATTACAGCCCCTTACGGGCGCACCACCATTGAGTTGCTGATGGGCGTTCCCGTTGCAAACACAATGCCACGTCCGCCTGTGATTTCGTCAAGGTATCGGCATTTCATAAACAGGTCACTTGATTTCTGTGCTTCGGTCTGGGCAATGCCGCCCACATTCCGCATTTTTGTTGATAAAAAGAGATTCTTGTAATAATGGCTTTCGTCAATAAAAAGCCTGTCCACGCCCAATTCCTCAAATGTGACAACATCGTCCTTGCGACTTTGGTCATTGAGTTTATTCAGCTTTGCCTGTAGGCTCTTTCTGGTCTTTTCCATCTGCTTGATGGTGAAATTTTCACCTCTGTTTCTCTTTACTTCTTCAATCCCCATAACGATTTCCGCAATCTGCTGTTCCAGAATGGTTCTCTGCCTTTCGGCACTCATGGGAATTTTCTCAAACTGCGAATGTCCGATAATCACAGCATCATACTCACCCGTTGCAATTCTGCCGCAGAATTTTTTTCGGTTTGCCGTTTCAAAATCCTTTTTTGTGGCAACCAAAACATTTGCGGAAGGGTAAAGCTGTAAAAACTCGCCTGCCCACTGCTCCGTTAAGTGATTCGGTACAACAAACATAGACTTCTGGCACAACCCAAGACGTTTGCTTTCCATTGCGGCGGCTGTCATTTCAAAGGTTTTGCCTGCCCCAACGCAATGTGCAAGCAGCGTATTTCCGCCGTACAAAATATGTGCGATAGCGTTTACCTGATGCTTCCGCAATGTAATTTCGGGATTCATCCCATTAAAAACAATATGACTGCCGTCATATTCTCTTGGTCGGTTGGAATTAAACAGGACATTATAAGTATGGCAAATATCCTCACGCCGCTCATGGTCTTTCCATATCCACTGTGCAAAAGCGTCTTTAATTGCCTCTTGCTTGCTCTGTGCAATGGCAGTTTCCTGTTTATTTAAAACCGTCGTTCTTTTGCCTTCTGCGTCCTCGTGATAATCAAAAATACGGACATCTTTCAGATTCAAGGTTTCTTCGATAATGCTATATGCATTGATTCGCTTTGTGCCGAAGGTATTGGTTGCTTTGATGTTCCCTCGGTCTTGATTTTTCCCTTCAATCCGCCATTCGCCTGTAATCTCTGAAAAATGTACCTTTACGTTATATTGCGCCCACCTTGGCGTGGAAAGCATTTCAAACACAAACTGTTTCACATAATCGGGCTTCAGCCAAGTTGCACCCAATCTTACGGAGATTTCGCTTGCCGTAAGGTCTTTGGGCTGTACCTGTTCCAATGCGGAAACATTGGTTTGAAGGATTTCATTTTCCTGTGCTTTGATTCTTGCAAAGGCAAGCTTTTCCCGCACATTGCCGGAAAGGTATTCATCGACAGTCAGATATTTTTCCGCTGTCTTTCCTTCTTCATACTCTGGGTTCAGAAAAATAACATTTTGCAAATCCGAAAAGATTTCTTCCTCGCTCTTGCCTGTAAGCTGCTGCATATACGCCATATCCACCTTTGCTTTTTCGCCGATGGAAACGGCAAGTGCTTCTGTGGCATTGTCGGTTTTCTCAACAGCCTTGTGGCTGCGGATGGTTCGCTTCGTAAAGAAATCTGCCTTCCGTTTCAGCTTTCTGTCCTCATCCAAAATTTCCAGAGAACAAAGTAAAAAGTACGAGCTATCCTCGGAGAAAGCCGTATTGTTTCCTCGGGAGTTAATCAGTCCGTACTTTTCGGTAAAAGCATCATAAAGCGTATTCAGTTTTTTCTGCTGCCCCGAAATTGCCTCATCGGAAAAATCGTTTATCTGCATATCAATCAGTTCTCTCACGCAGTCCCTCAGCTCAATCATGCCTTTGATACGGCTTTGTGCGGTTTTCGGGACATCTGCCTGAAACATTCGGCTGTTCTCTCGGTAATAAATCTCGCCATCCACAAGGGTATAGCTGAAATTTCTAACACTGTTATCCGCAGGAATAGAGACAGTTTCATTTTCCAAATCTTCTCTTTCGTAATCGGTAATTCTGCCTGTGATTTCAGAAACGGCAGTATGCAAAAGCTCCTCAAGGTTTTTATCGGGAAAGGGCAGACAGGCGGCTTCTGTGCCAAATGGCCCGCTTACATTTTCCATTTTGCCTAAAATCATCTGCGAATGAGAGATAAAATATTCATTCATGGATATGCCGTTCTCATCCTTGCCCGTATGCACCCAATCCGGCGTAATATCCATAATTCTGTCACGCTTTTGCAGAAACAGAATGTCGGAAGTCACTTCCGTCCCCGCATTTGCCTTAAACGCATTGTTCGGCAGACGAATGGCACCCAAAAGCTCGGCTCGCTGTGCAATATATTTTCTTACGGCTGTGTTTTCCTTATCCATTGTCCCCTTGGATGTGATAAACGCAATCACACCGCCGGGACGCACCTTGTCCAAAGCCTTGCCGAAAAAATAATCGTGAATCAGAAAGTTATTTTTATCATACCGCTTATCGCTGACCTTAAACTGTCCGAACGGAACATTACCGATTGCCACATCAAAAAAGCTGTCGGAAAAATCCGCATTTTCAAAGCCCTGTATGCGAATATCCGCTTTCTGATAGAGCTGCTTTGCAATTCTGCCGCTGATACTGTCAAGCTCTACGCCGTAAATGCGGCTGTTTTCCATGCTTTCGGGCAGAAGTCCCAAGAAATTGCCTGTGCCGCAGGAAGGCTCCAAAATGTTCCCCGTTTCAAAGCCCATTTGAGAAAGCACCCGATAGATTGCTTTGATAACCGTAGGCTGCGTGTAAAAGGCAGTCAGCGTACTTTCCCTTGCGGAAGAAAATTCTTCTTCGGTCAGCAGGCTTTTCAACTCAACATAGTTTCTGTTTGTTTCGGAAAAGCAGTCCGCAAGGCCGCCCCAGCCCACATACTTCGCCAAAACAGCCTGCTCCTCGGCAGTTGCCAATCGGTTTTCGCTTTCCAGTTCTTTCAAAAGGCGAATGGCAGTAATATTGTTTTGATACTTTTCTGTCGGTGTGCCTGTGCCAAGCTCTGTATCAGTGATATGATAATTCCGCTTTTCAACCGTCTGTTCAGTAGCTTGCACTTCATCAATGAATGTTTCTTTCTCTACTGATTCAGAAATAATCTCACCTGTGTCCGGTTCAAGAATACTGTTTTCTACATCTTCTTTTTCTTCTGTAACTCTCGGTTCTTCTGTGACGGTATTTTCTGCAACAGTTTTTTCTTCCACTCGATGGTTTCCGTTAAAAAGTGTAAATTTTCCAATGGAATACTTTTGCAGATTTTCAAAGCTTCTCTGCATACTCTCATAGTGTCTGTCTGTTGTATCTGTGCCGTCCAAAACCACTCGCATGGTCTGCAAAATCTCTTTTACTTTTTCCGTATCGGATAACTGCTTAACAATATTTTCTGTTGCGGTATAATAATCCTCCTCCGCACGAAAAGGCATAGCAGGTAAATCAGAGCCACTCCTAAAAAAGTGATAAATCCCTTTTGCAATCTCCTCTTTTTCATACTGCGGAATCTGCTCCAACTGCTTCGGTGTCATATATTTGTTAAAAGCAACCAGACTCTCCACAATTCTTGCAACATCCGTCCACTTCAAAAATCGGCGGTCATAAGCTATCCCATCATAAGCCTTTTTTATCTCAATGCCCTTGGCATCATGGTTTTCCGAAAACCCTTTATATCCGACACCGCCTGTACCATATTCCTTTTTCAGAAAATCGGCTTTTTCCTGCAAGCTGTGTGAGTAGGAAAAATACGAGTATATCCGAAACTTTCCGCCACTGATGCTTGAGCCGCCCGAAAGCACCTTCTCTACCTCATTCTCGGAAATAAACTTTTGGCACTGTCTTTGAAAATCCTGCTGTGCCGTAAATTCTCTTTTCGGCAGTGTCAGCAGCTCCAAGTCCCGTTCCAATTCCCCCACATGATGATAATGAAACTGCAAAATATCTCTGTTTTCCGCATAGGCTTCTGCAAAAGTTTGAAACTCCTCATAAATTGCCTGTGCGGAAGATTTTTCGGCAAGCAGCTTCGGCAATTCCTGCTCCCAGACAGGATAGCCGCCGGAAATATTGCGGATTCCCCTAATGATAGGAAGATACTTCCGATTTTCCTCATTCTCTTGGTCAATATCTCCATAAAGATAGAGTAATCTTTGTGAAACATCAGAAAATTCAAATGCTTTTGCCTTCTCCAATTCGGTTTGAGAAAGATAGGTGCCTTCCTCCAAAAGCGTTTCAATCCTTTTATCAATCTCCTCCCAAGAAAGACTTGTTTTTAAAAATCCGCTTCGCAATCGTTTTCCTCGTGAAATATCCAAGCCGTTCTCCGTAAACCAAACCGTATACTGCTGTTTCTCATGGATCATGCCAAAGCCCGATTCCGCTTGAAATACCGTTTTCAGAAAAGCAATCCTTTCCTCCGCTAAGATATCCCTACTGTATCTTGCCGCAACCGCATAGGGTACAGTTTCTCTTTCGCCTGTATAAAGAACCTTATCTATAACCTCCTGCGGTATCTTCGCATGATATATGGGCTTTTCTTCATCCGCAATCGCATTTGTGATTTCTGTTTCCAAAGGCATAGAAAACAAATTCAACTGCTCCGCTTGGTTCGGCATGGTTTCCGCCCCAAAGGCAAGAGAATGTCTGCCTTTTTCCATATAGCCTTCAAAAAACTCTGTTACAATTCCCCACGAAAAAACGGACTCCGATGTTCTGGAAAGATAGCTTCCTTCCCACATCAAAAGTCCGTCGGGCTGTTTCCGATAGCCGATACGCTCCTTGTCAATCAGCAGCTCCACAAATGTATCGCTATAAGCATTTTTCATGTATTCGATTTTTTCCTGTGTGTCCTTGGTGTTTCTGAAAAATTGATTGATTTCCTGTCGGCTTTTCCTTCTGCCTTGGTCATCCAAAATAATCGCCTCAATCAGCGGTTCACTGAGAAACGGCGGTAATTCCGTTACTTGTAAATCAGCTCCCGAAGGACGATTTCCTCCGCCGAGTGTTTCAGATTGTTCATTGCCGCCGTCCATTCCAGAGGATTCTTTTCTTTCATTTCCTCGTTGATTTTCTGCTCCTGTGCCATTTTCGTCACGAGCTGTTCTGCCATCTTCTTGGCGTTCTGTTCCGTTTCCGCCAAGTGCTGTGTCAGCCGGCAGGTTGTTTTCAGCGTTGTGTATTCCGCTCTCCTGTGTTCCTTCAGAAATGCTTTCCGAAGTTGTGCGTATTTGCCTAAGAATATTTCCTCCTGCTCTGGTATTGTCAGGTTGGGAATCCGCACGCCTCTCTCCGTTCTGTATGTCACTTCCATGTGCAACGCTCCTTTCTTCTGCTGTCTTTTCTTCCGTCCTGCTTTCATCATAAGCCCTGTCACGATTCTTTGCAAAAAATTGTCCTACCGTTTTGGCTACCACTCGCAGCTCTGTTTCCGCAATGTCGCTTACGGCTGTGCCAAGGCAGTTGATTTTCTTGGCAGAGTCAAAACGTGCAATGCCCGCAAAGGCACTGTCTGGGATATATTCATCGGCAGGAAAACCCATACGAGCCAAAGCCATGTAAGAAATGCTGTTCTCCACAAACTTTGGAAACCTGTCAACAATTTCAACATCGGCAGTTGTATTGACAAGCTCGACCAGATAGTCCGAAATGTTGTCCGCCATAAGATTTTTCCCTGCCGATAACACCGCCTGCGGAAAGGATTCCTTTTCGGCAAGTGTCCCGAAACTGTTCTCAAGGCTTTCCGTAACATAAGCTTCAAATCCCTGCTCCATCTGCCATACAGGAACAGGCTTGGCATAGCGGCTTTCGTGTGTATCTGCCACATCAAAATAATATTTCAGACCGCTCCTGCCGTTTCTTTCCTCGAAAACCGCTATCCCCGTTGCTCCCTTGTTTACCCACCTGCCGAAAAGCGTGTTCCACTTTTCCATCTCCAAAACAGCAGTTGCTTCAGGCTTTTGTGCATAGATCAGCACCTGCTCGTCAAAGGGGCATTTGTAATTGTTGCAGGCGGAACGAAGAAACGCTTTCCATATCTGCGGCGTTTCCGTTACGGATAACAGCGTGGTACGGTACAGCTCGGTAATGAGCTGATATTTGTTTGCCATTGGTGTTCACCTCCTAAAGTTTCTTGATATTCACATTCCGAAAAAATAAGATTTTTATAGAATCCCAAAACACAATTTAAGTTATTTTCTATAAAATTCTATTTATTTTTATAGAATTCTATCTATTTTCTATTTGTTTTAAAGAAATTCGATAAAATTTCATAGAATTCAGCTGATTCCCCTTTCTCTATATTTTTTATATATCTACTACCCGAAAGAAAAATTTCTTTTTCGGTAGGTAATTTATTTCTTCGGTAAGTAATAATACAATGCCTATTTTTCAGCAAAACCGAATCTCTTGTCAAAAATAACTTTTCCATGACAGCAATTTACCGTTCCTTCTCCTGCATCCGTTTCCGGTACCAGTTCTCCAAAAGCTTTGTGATCACCTGCTGCATCTGCATCGGTGTGTATTCCTTGGGAAAATATTTCTTGATGGTATCCCCCTTCAAAACCAACTTTGTATCCGTTTCCTTCTCCTCGGTCATAATGGCATCTATCACATCCTCCGTCAGCTTTCCCTCTTGGCTGTATTTCTTTAGCCTTTTCGCCTGCGACAAGGATGGACTGCACTCATTCACATCCATGTTGTCATGTAAAAGTTTCTGTTCCTTTTCGGAAAGATAAGAAATCTCAACAGCCGCATTGAAAGCAATATTTTTGTTATCGACCATTTCCAGAATATCGGGAATGAGATGTGTAAGGCGGATATAGCGTTGAATTTGTTTATAACTTTCACCAGTTTGCTCACCTATAATTTCTGTTGTACGCTTTCCAAAAGAATTAGGGACAACTTGTCCCACATTATTCTTATTAGGTCTACCAAGCGTTCTCTCTACCGCCTCCAACTTCATCTTATAAGCAAAAGCCTTTTCCGAAGGCAATATACTTTCTCTTTGCAGGTTACTGTCCACCATAACCAAAACAGCGGCATCCTCGTCCATTTCTCTGACGATTGCAGGAACTTCCTCCTGTCCTGCCAGAACAGCGGCGTGGTGTCGGCGGTGTCCCGAAACAATTTCATAATTCCCATTTTCCACAGGTCTTACGATAATCGGCACAAGCACACCGTATTCCTTTATGCTTTCCACCATATCCATCATTTTGTCATCATCCACAACCTTAAACGGATGATTCGGAAACGGCTGCAATTTTTCTGGAGACAGCATTTGGATTCTCTCTTGCGTATCCGCAAGTCTTTCCTCATCGTTCTTAAATAAATCATCATAACTGGCGAGCTGTATTTTTCTGGCACTGCTTTTCATTCTCCAAAACCTCCTTCGTAAACTGTTCATAGGCCTTTGCTGTTTTCCCTTTGCCGTCAAACGCATAAATGCTCTTGCCTTCCGCACTGGTTTCCGCCGCCTTAATTCCTCTCGGTATCTCCGTTTCATAAACCTTGATTTTATTGCCGTAGCTTTCTCTCAATAGCCTTCCGATGTCCTTTGAGAAATTACTCCTGCCCTCCACCATCGTCAGCAGAATACCGCCGATTTGCAGCTTCGGATTTAGCTGACGTTTTACCTTGTTTACCGTTTTCAAAAGCTGCTCCAATCCCTTTACGGGAAGGAAATGTGCCTGCACAGGAATAATTACCTTATCTGCCGCCGTCAATGCGTTCAACGTAGTCATCCCCAAGGAAGGCGAGCAGTCAATGAGAATGTAGTCATACTGCCGCTTGATTTCATTCAGATATGTCCGTAGCACCGTTTCTCTGCTCATCGTGTTTACCAGAACAACCTCCATCCCTGAAAGTTCAATATTGGAGGGTATCAAGTCCACCCCTTCCTCGTGATGCAGAATTCCTTCCTCAATATTTAACGGTTCATCACAGATCACCTTCTCCAATAGGTTTGAAAGGGTATATTCCAGCTTATCCGGCTGCTGCCAACCAAGCATTTCCGTCAGATTTCCTTGACTGTCGGCATCTACAAGCAAAACTTTTTTACCCTGCCTTGCAAGACCTATCCCAAGGTTGACCGCCGTTGTACTTTTGCCCACACCGCCTTTTTGATTTACCAATGCTATTGTCCGCATTACAAAACCTCCTTAAAATAAGCATAAAAAAAGAAACAGAATCATTTCTGTTCCTTTTCAAAGCAAATATTTATTTTTCCAGTAACCTTCCTGCTCTTTCTCTCACCTGCTTTTCGATTAGAGTCAGGTGTTTCGAGGGAAGATTATATCTGGAATGACGTTTGAATCTAAAATTCAAAAGCTTTCTTAGTCCCTCTTTATGTTCCGGCGTAAGCACCGCCTTTGCCGTTCCTATAAAATCATCATATACACAGGGCAACAATGTCTCTGCATAAGCTGACAACGTTTCCTCCGATGCAAAATCATCTTCGCCTGCATAATTGAACAATGAATTTCCATGGTCGAATAACGGTGCCGGAGCAATTATTCTATTCGTTTTGCTGTCTATAAAAAATCCAAAATTGCCGAAATGTCTGTCTGTATTACAAATAACCGCATCCAATACAAACATATCGCACAAAGCCTTTTCATACTCACTGCCTAACGATTTATAATACTCCATTACAGCTTCCATACCACCAGAGGTTACTAATCTTCCTACCGGCAAAAAGATTTTTCTTTGCTTGTAAACAATGCACAGGTCGAGCATAACTCGCCTTCCCATTTTGACAGATTATACTCGATTGCATTGATCCCTAAAGCCTTTGCAATTTGGGCTGCATAATACTCAGAATAAGGCTCTCGCCCTGTATTTGAGACTCCTTTGGTTCCACTTTTGTATAACCGAATAACATTTCCACTTCTGCGCCAACACTTTGGCAACATCCCATTTGTTGTAAATTCAGGACAGGATGCCAATGAACTTCTAATGCTGCTGCCATATCCGGTAAAAGCAATCAGTGCCAACACTCTGCTAAAGCGATTATCATAAAGATTATATTTATCAAATGTACCTTCAAAACCTTCTTCTACAACCCAATAACAGTCATTCAAAGATAATCCTTTCGAAACTTTAATGATATTCATCGGACGATTGATATTCAATCCACACTTGCTTAAAAAGTTATGCACATACGCACGATTCTTAGGTATTGTTCTGTGCTTTAACCATTTCGCTAATCCTTCTGCAGAACAATCTAAATCAAGCGGTAATAATTGTTTTTTATCTTCATCCACTGATAAAATCTTAATTTCCGGTGTGTTGCTGTCCTCAGTTGCAGAAAAACGAAGCAGTGTTGTATCAAAATGCCTTAATTCATAATTCATTTTCTGCCTCCTGCTTATGTTCATATAAAACTATTTCCCATTTTTAATAACATTTTGATTTTGGGAAATATTGTTTTAATCCGCTGCAAGCCAATCCGCCACATCCACAATTCGAATACCTTCATACTGATATTCTTCGCATCTGGTTCTGGCAATCAGCATCTTCGGGTAAGCATCCTTGATTTGTAACAACGGACTTACTTCTCTCTCAAAGGTTTTTTCTTCACTAATATCATCAGATACCTGAATATAAATCTTTTCATTGCGTTTTAGTGCAACAAAATCAATTTCCTTCTTATACAGTACTCCAACATACACCTCATATCCTCTACGAAGCAGTTCTACAGCTACAATATTTTCAATAGTGCGTCCACGATTCATATTCTTAGTCCCCAGCTTTGCATAGCGAAATGTGTGGTCACTCAAATAATACTTATCATTGGAAGAAAGGTACTTCTTTCCCTGAATATCATAGCGGCGGATTTTATAAAATGCAAAGGCATTGCAAAGGTACTCAATGTAATGACCAACTGTCCTATGATTAATTTTATCCTTATGGTTTGTCAAAGAATCAGCAATATTTCTTGCAGATGTCAAATTTGAGATGTTGTCCATCAAGAAATCTACGATGCGATTCATAAGAATTGGGTTGCGAATTTTATACTTCTGCTTGATGTCACGAACAATGAGTGTATCAATTACATCCGCCACATAATCGTACTTCGCTTCCTGATCTTTATACAGATAAGAACCTGCCATACCGCCTTCTTTCAAATAACGGTCAAAAGCCGTGTAATAATCAGACAAATTGTAATATTTCAAAAACTCTTTAAAAGAAAAGGGAAATACCTTAATTTCAAAGGTTCTGCCTGTAAACAATGTAGCCAAATCTGAACTTAGCAAAAATGCATTAGAGCCAGTAATATAGATGTCAAACCGTTCCAACGCATGAATATTGTTGATTGCAAGTTCAAAATTCGAGCACATCTGAACCTCATCAATCAGCACAAAGTTTTCCATACCTTTTTTGTAAGAATTCTCAATATAATCATTCAACACATGGTAGTCCTTAAAATCTTCAAACTTAGTCAGATTATAATTGATATGAATGATATTGGCATCCTTATAAGTTTTTTCAACATAGTTCCTAAATGCTTCTAACAGTTTTGACTTCCCACTTCGCCGAACACCGGTAATGACTTTTATATCAGGTGTACCAATAACATTTATCATTTTGTCAAGATATACCTTTCTTTCAATCAGTTTCATCTGTTCATCACCTCTGTTTTCATTATAGCGTCTCTATTTTCCAAAAACAATATTTTTTCAATTTTGGGAAATAGATTTTTTACTGTTATGATTATTGTCACAACAACTAAATTCTATGTACTATAAATAATAACTTTTCACCGTCACATTCCATCTGCAAACTGCTCAAGAAAAGACCTAACCAGAGAAATATGTTCATTCGTCTTACACCTGATGTCAAAGCAACTCTCCGACACTATAAAATCCAAAAAGCAACTTTTAGGGATAAGGAATTTCCCTGAAACACGAAATGCTTGTAGCTTTTTATTTTTACACCAGAGATAAATGGATGCACTGCTATATCCAATTACCTCGGTTACATCTGCTACCTTCAGCAAATCATCATAATCCTCCATCTTAGCCTCCATATACGTCCGAAAATGCTTTGTCTCCGTCTCTGACAATTTTTTCAATCTATTACAACCCTTTTTTCGAGGTTTCGTGCGACCGGATCGTTTTGCATACCACATCTCCGGTGCACGATAGTCCTCCGGATGAATCTCACGTTCCATTAAGTAAGTAATTACATCCTCTGTCCGAATTGTATACCGTCGCGTTTTCTTTCCCGAATCAATACAAGGCACCAATCCGCTTTGCAGCAGATAAAGTGCTGTTGCTTTGCTGATGTGAGCAATCCGATAAAATTGATCCTTAGAAATTGTTTCGGGATACTGTTTTCTTATTTCATCATAAGCCTTTCTTCTTTTTTTCATGCAGAAATCCTCCCCTATTTTATATTAGGTACAGGTAGGTATTTCCGCAAAAAAGCTACTCCAGTTCTCTCCAATTCTCCCCCAGTTCTCTCCAAAATTCTCATAAATGTAACATTTTGTTAAAAATTCGCCCTATTCGAACTTTCCCGAAATTATCGGAGTTTTCGCTTTTCATTACAATAAAACAAGGAGAAATCATTGATATTTCGCAGTTTTCAACATCCTTTAAATTCTTCCGACTTCCACTAACTTCTCACAAAGTTGGAAGAAGGAGAACGACTCGAAATCGTTTGATCCGTCAGGGTCCGTGGGTTCGAATCCCACCGTCTCCGTAGGAATAAGTCAGTAGTTGATTTTCGACTGCTGGCTTTTTTATTTAGAATCCATTCCCAAACCATTCAGCATTGCATCAGCCGAAATCAGTTTGGAACTGCAATCCAGATGTGCATAAATGTTTGCTGTGGTTGAAAAATCGCTATGACCAAGCCACTCTTGAATCTGTTTCATAGGAACACCGTTTTTCAAAAGCAACG
>OFMV01002011.1_pt1 | contig 14383 bp, 10 predicted proteins | sample 1541881 | NCBI WGS metagenome assembly OFMV01 (sample SAMN04209220, study PRJEB22552) | human gut metagenome | biome: gut; material: feces | host: Homo sapiens | place: USA: Oklahoma
GGCGATAAGCACGCCCTGCTGGTTGACCCGGAGGCCGCCGAAGTAGTCAAAAGCATTTTTTCCATGTTTCTGTCTGGTATGAATAAGCGCGGGATTACCTATTATCTGAACGATCATGGTGTCCTTTGCCCCACGGCCTACAAGAAACAGCAGGGGCTCAAATACAATGCTCCCAACGCCCAAAGCAATCCTATGTGGAGCACGATTACCATAGACACGATCTTGAAAAACCGTGTCTATGTGGGGGATATGGTGCAGGGACGTCAACGGGTGAAAAGCTATAAAATCCATATCCAGGAGCGGGTGCCGGAGGAAGAATGGTTTATCGTAGAAAATACCCACGAGGCCATAATTGACCGAGAAACCTTTGATAAGGTGCAGGGCTTGCTCAAGCGCGACACGCGCACAGCTCCAAAAGCAAAGCAGCTTTACCTGTTCAGCGGCTTTCTGAAATGCGCCGACTGCGGCAGGGCGATGTCCCGGATCGCTTCAAAAGGCATTTATGTCTATTACCAGTGCGGAACATATAAAAGCCTTTCAAAAAAGGCTTGCACCATGCACTCCATCAAGAGTGACCGCCTGGAGGCGGGCGTCCTGTTTGCAATTCAACAACAGGTACATTTGGCCGTTGCCTATTCGGAGCTGGTGTCCCGTATCAATTCCGCGCCCCTCAAAAAAAGCAAGTCAAAGCGGCTGGAGGATGCCATCGCCGCAAAAGAAAAAGAGCTTGCTAAAATCATGCGATATAAGCAAGCCCTTTATCAAGACTGGAAAGACGGGGAAATCACCCGCAACGAATACCGCCACATGAGCGAGGACTATGAGCGGCAAGCCGAGGCCCTAAATAATGTCCTGCGGACGCTGACAGACGAGCAGGAACAACTGGAAAACGGCGTGGATGCGGAAAGTCCTTTTCTGACAGCATTTCTCAAATATCAGAACATCGACAAACTGACACGGGAAATTCTGGCCGAGCTCATTGATTATATCAAAGTTTACGAGGGCGGCAATATTAGCGTGAAATTCAAATACGCTGATGAGTTCCGTCGCATGGCTGAATATATCGAGCTCAACGCTCCTATGGTTCAAGAGGCTGCGGGCTGATATATAGCCCTATTACCTAATCCGTTTGCTGGTTTTCCTAATATATATTGCCCATAGGCCCAAAAAGTCAAAATATTGCTTCCCGCCCCATGCTTTTTTATTTCTGCTCTCGCCGTATCCGGACTATCTGCCCAATATGACAATTTTTGATTTGGAAACAATTTTGCATATCTGTTAGTCTCCGAACAGATTCTCAAATTTCCATTAAATAGTGTACTTGCTGTCTTACCATAAAAATCCGCCTTAAATTCCACGCAACGGAAGAAATTGAATTCATCTGTAATATAAACCGACAACTGTTCATGTTTATATATTGGACGTCCATAGCTTTGGCTTATAAACGCGCGTTCCCAGCTCATTTTTCAATCTCCGCAATAATCTTATCAATCTCGTCACGCAAAACCTGTTCACGCGCCACAATGCGCTTGATTTCTGCGTTCAATTCGGTAATGTTGATGACCTCGCGGGTGTCCTCCTGCTCCACATAGGTGGATACAGACAGGTTATAATCCTGCGCGGCAATCTCGTCATTGGGTACAAGGCGGCAGAAATAGTCCTTATCCTCACGGTCAACGAACGAGGCCACGATTTTTGCAATGTTGTCCTCGGTCAGCTTGTTGTTGTTCGTGACCTTGACAAATTCTTTCGAGGCATCAATAAATAGCGTCTTATTCTCCGCCTTGCTCTTCTTCAGCACCATAATACAGGTTGCAATGCTGGTGCCAAAGAACAGGTTGCCGGGCAGCTGGATAATGCAGTCGATAAAGTTGTTATCTATCAGATACTGGCGAATCTTCTTTTCCGCGCCGCCGCGATACATAATACCGGGGAAGCAGACGATAGCCGCCGTGCCGTTGGTCGCCAGCCATGCCAGCGAGTGCATGATAAACGCCAGGTCTGCCTTGGATTTCGGCGCCAGCACACCCGCGGGGGAAAAACGCGGGTCGTTAATCAAGACCGGGTTATCATCGCCCTCCCATTTGATAGAATAGGGCGGGTTGCTGACAATGACCTCAAAGGGTTCCTCGTCCCAATGCTGGGGAGAAATCAACGTATCCTCGTGGGCGATATTGAATTTATCAAAATCAATATCGTGCAGGAACATATTGATACGGCACAGGTTGTAGGTCGTCAGGTTGATTTCCTGACCGAAGAAGCCCTGCCGGACATTCTCTTTGCCCAGAATCTTCGCCGCTTTCAGCAGCAGGGAGCCGGAGCCGCAGGCAGGGTCATAGACCTTGTTAACCTCGGTTTTTCCCACAACGGCAAGGCGGGTCAGCAGCTCCGAAACCTCCTGCGGGGTGAAGAACTCGCCGCCACTCTTGCCCGCGTTGGAGGCATACATACTCATCAGGTACTCATACGCATCGCCAAACGCATCAATCGTGTTTTCCTTGTATTCACCGAGCTTCATCGCGCCGATGCCGTCCAGCAGCTTGACGAGCATTGCGTTGCGCTTTGCCACCGTAGCGCCCAGCTTGTTGCTGTTGACATCAATATCATCGAACAGACCGGCAAAGTCGTCCTCGCTCTCGGTGCCTTTGGCGGAATCCTCGATGTGGCGGAAAACGGCCTCCATCGTCATGTTGAGGTTGTCGTCCTGCGGCGCACGGGCACGGACATTGACGAACAGTTCAGACGGCAGGATAAAGAAGCCTTTGGTCTGCACCAAGTCATCCCGTGCCTGCTCGGCCTCCTCGTCAGACAGCTTGGCATAGTCAAAATCCGCGTTGCCTGCCGCGATTTCGTCCGCGTTGATGTAGTTCGTCAGGTTCTCGGAAATATAGCGGTAGAACATAATGCCCAGAACGTAGGATTTGAAATCCCAGCCATCCACGCTCCCGCGCAGGTCGTCCGCAATCGCCCATATTGCGCGGTGAAGTTCTTCGCGTTCCTGCTCTTTTTTGTTATCCGGCATTGTGATTCCTCCAAATTTTAAGTACACTTTTTAACCCTATGTATATTGTAGCAAATACGCCATCCTATAAATCGGACTTGCAGCCAAAGATACATATTTTTATCTATTATAACGAAAAAGCGGGTGTATGTCACCCGCTTTTTGCTGCTATTTTTTGATTGATGGAAAGAATGAACTGTGACAAAAGAAAAAGAGGACGGTCACCCGTCCTCCTAATCAATCGTCATTTTCTGCTTTGCTTTCATCTTCAATAATTTCATGCTCAACGCCATTACCTGCGTCAAGCGCATCAATACCACGGCGCAGGTGAGCCATATTGCTTGCAGAATAAAACGGGTCTACAACAATTTTAGAATCAAAATTTTCATTAAGCTTTTGTGACATATACAGCACCTCTTGCATAAAGTATATGCCCGCACCAATTATGTGTAAAGTGATTTTTATTTGAAGTAGAAATTTTTCCGCAGCCGGATTGCCCCATCATCACAGATTACAAAGAGGTCTTGTTCCAAATGTGCTAGGTCGGCTGGCTTGATGATAAGCTGTGGTTTTTGGTTTGGGTCTATTGCCAGCAGGGAGTGTTTCTCGCCAATCATTTTGGAGAAATACTCCTGTGTTTCGGTGTCCTTGCAGCCCAGTATGACCGTAAATTTGAAGTTTCCGAGCATTGCCTTGCGCTCATCTTTACCGTAAATCATGTCAAGGTCAGCCAGCGATTGCGTCAGCACCATAATGCGGATATGCCGTTTCCGCAGCTTACGCAGGGCCTCGGTGATTTGCAGCTTGCCAAACGAAGCAAATTCATCCAAACAAAACAGAATCATTTTCTTATGCTCTGGCGGTCTGGATGAAAAATATTCCATTGACTGGGCCGTGATAATGCGCAGCAGGTCGCCATAGATTTTGAGCTTTTCATCAGGGATATAGATATAAACGCTGTTTGTTTCCAGCGTAGCCGGGCTGATTGACTGCTCATAGCTGGCTGATTTTCGAAGTGCATTTTTAATTTTTTCGTTTGTGGCAAACAGTTTTAAGGCATCGTCTGCCGCCTGCTTGCATCCTGCTGTATTCTGTTCTGACGCGCCTGCAAAGGAACTGATGAACATATTTGCAGTCTGGTTCTGCTGCTTTGCAATATCATTTAGCAAACCGCGCCAATCATGGCCGAGGAAGAACTCGCAGATTTGGACAAAGCCCCAGCCCATACCGTAGTAGCAGATAAGCGCTGCCGTTATCATTTTGCGGCCATTCTTACAAAAGAAGATGCCTGCCTCGCTGTCGTTGGCTTTGTCCGGCAACAGCAGGTAGGCAAGTTGTTCCAAGCGTTCCTGCCGTTCGGTGTCATCCGTTACCGCATTGATTGAGGCAAACACATCATACGGGATGCAGTTTTCTGATGTGGGGTCAAATATGATTTTGTTCGGTGTGTTGACGTTAGCTGAAATGTCGCCGGAAATATCTACCACCAGCGCTGTTCCCTGCCAGCTGCGCAGCGTTGGAATCAGCAGTGCACTGGTCTTGCCTGTGCCAGACGGCCCCATTACGAGAATATGCCCCTCGTCCTGTTCAGGAGAGTAGGCCAATAGGCTCAGTTTCTTGCCAAACAGGATTCCTCTTGCTTGCGCTGGCTGCCGATACGCAAGATTCTTTTTGGAAAATGGATTTGGCAGATGATTAACCTGCCCGCGCAGATACACCAACAGCAGCAGTATAACCAGTAGAATTGCCGCCACGCCATAGAGATAACAGCTGATAATCCATATAACTTGTTTCATGGTCGCACCTTATTAAAAGTGAAGCCCCTGCTCAATTCTGGATTCTCCAAAATATAACGCAGGGCGTTCCACTTCCTGCTGGTACTCGCGTTCGGCTTTCAACTGTGCAACAGTGCGGTTGCCGCCCTGCCGTTTGGTTACGCCGGTCATAACGCGGGCATCTTCCAGACCGTGCTCATTCAGGTAGCGTTGCAGGTCAGGGTGAAAATTGCGCAGTTCCCGGCGGTCCAGCACATCGTTCGCACAGATTTTATAGCCCTGCTCGTGCTTCAAATCTTTCTCGACTGGGATAAAGCAGAAATGCAAATGCGGCTGACCGCCCTCGTCATCGTGGACGATAGCCTGCACGACATTTTCCTCACCATAGCGATTTGCTAAGAAATTGTATGTTGCGTAGAAGAAGTTATCGTAGCGCTCCGGGTCTAAATCCTGCGGGGCTGTCACAATCCAGCCGACCATAACCTTTACATCGTTACGGTTGTAGCAGTACAGTTCCGATTTGCGCTGCAAAAAATAGTCATACTCAGTCATGCCCCGGTCTGGGGATAGTATATAGTCCCGCTCCAGCCTTTTCGGGTCAATGTCATGGTTACTCGAATGTTCGATTTCTCGCCGGTTGTGGCGAAGTATATTGCGGACTGCGCCCGCACCAAACTTCTCGGCACACGCCATCATAATCATTCCCTTCTCGTTGGGGGCCATGCCCCATCCGATTGCGGCTTAAAATGTACTGCAAAAGCAAGCAGTACATTTAGTCTCCATCTGCTGTGTCATACAAGGTATGGCAGTTTCCCCGGAAACTCCCACCGCCCTTGCGGGCTTACCTTGCCAAAGGGGCGTGACCCCTCTGGACTCCCCGCTGCCGACAAGACCCGCTTGCCGTCAGTGAGGGGCCGCGGCCCCCATCGGGACGATTTTTCATCGTCCCTGCCCCTATAAGATTGGCGGTGCCAAGTTCTGCACTTCCACGCAGAGCATCAGCACCGCCCTTGCTGCGACCTGTACGCCTTACTATCGCAAAGGCGTGTCAGGTCTTATTTTTTCTACCCGATGTACAGCACCACTGGCCCATTGCATCATGCTCAATCCCTGTAAGGAACTGCATGCCCTCAAACCAGTGGAACGCCTGGTTCGGCTCGCAACGAAACGCAAGCGCCGCCAGCACATCGTACACAGCCTTTTCGCTCCACAAAGTATCCCACTCTGCAAAAATGTCATCCACCAAACGCGCACCGTTAATTTTGCTGATGCCTCCAGCTGAAATCTGTTTGCCGAGAATATTGTAGACCTCAACAGCAGATTCCCACAAGGCATCATTCTCTGTAATGGTGCAGTTCTCTACATCCTCATGCAAATGGTACCGGGCAAAAAATCCTTGCAAGCGGTCTGCATCACGCACCGGGCGCGTTCCTAACGCTCTAATACCGCGCGTCATCGACTGCTTGATTTCCTGAGCTTCCAACGCTCCTTCTGTATGGCGTTGCAAGATAAATCTTGCCTCCGTGCGGAACGGTTCCGTAATCGGCAGAAACTGATTTTTAATTGCCATATTGATGATGTCTCCAATTTTCAATCCAAAGGTTTTGGTTGCCTCAGCGATAAGCATATCACTCTCAGCATCCGACGCAAAGAAACGTTTCATAATGTTTTTCCTCCTTTAAAACGTTCATAATTCAATACATCATGTATATATCGTTTAAAGTATGCACACGGAAAATATATACATTTTGTATATTCAAAATTGTTATGCGTGTGCTATAACGGTAAAAGGGATTCCTCCTACAAATTTCATTTTCTGCAATTCGCAAGGATTGGCAAGCCCCAAAAATGCTTTTTTGCAAAAATTATATTTTTGCAAAAAAGCGTTATTTATACTTTAAAAAGACTGATAAACCGCTGCGGCGGAGATTGAGAAGCGTGGCCCTGCCGCTCAAAAAAGTATATAAGCCCCCAGCCCTAAGTCAACAGACTTTCACGGCATATTCTCGCACTTTTGCGGGGAGTGCTGCGATATTCCATGTTCTGTTGACACCGGGATGGGGGCTTTACTTTTTCTTTTCGCCGGCAGGGGCCAAACCTGCAAACCGCTTCGGCGGGGATTTAAAAGTATACTTTTAAGACGAAAGGACAACGAAAATGAAACAGACGATTAAAACGAGCCGCGTGGCAGGTCAGTTAGAGAAAATGTTCCGAGCACTTAACAACCGCTTTTTTGACGGCGAACTGCCGGAAGTCGTTATTAGTTTAAAAAAGACTGCTGGCGCGTATGGGCACTTCACCACTGGAAAGGTTTGGAAGACAGGCGAAGAACGGCGCTACGAAATCAATATAAGCTCTGCCAGCTTAAATCAGGAGTGCGCCTTTCTCGCAGGCGTTTTAGTCCATGAGATGGTACACGAGTATTGCGCTGAGCACGGTATAAAAGATACTAGCAATAACGGCGTGTACCACAACAAGAATTTCAAGCACATTGCAGAAACCCACGGTCTGGAAGTCGAACACCATCCCAAATATGGTTGGACAATTACCAGCCCCGGCCTTGAACTTCTGGATTTTGTTGAGGAACAGGGCTGGCAAGATTTCCAGATGGTCGAGAGCCTTAACCTACTGGATGTACTCGGAACGCTCCCCAAGGGCGGCAACAGCGGTGCAGGCGCAGAAACCAGAACGAAAAAGCCCAGCAGTACCCGCAAATATATTTGTCCCAAATGCAGCAACAGCTGCCGAGCAACCAAGGTCATCAACCTAATATGCGGCGACTGTATGGAAAAAATGGTTGTTGCCGAATAAATTATAACAACAGTGATAATGGTCGAGTGAGAGTAGACCGCTATTTTTATATGTACACTTTTAAAGGAGCTACACAATGCAATACGATTATTATTCCTGTCCGTATGAGCCTGATACCGGCATACCACCGTGCGGAGAAATGCCAGAGTGCCAAACCTGTTCTTGGTGCTACCTTGCAGACAGCGAAAAGTAGAACGATGGCGGTGGTCACACAAGCGACCACCGCCATCATTTTCAGTATCAAATTTAAGCTATGCACAAGTAATATCAAAACTGCTTGCTATCGTATGACAAAGTAAGTATACTATCAGTATCAAAATTAACGAGCCTCAGAGGTGATACCGCCATGCAGATATATGGTTACTGCCGTATTTCCACTCCACAGCAAAATATCGAACGGCAAGTACGCAACATTTTGGCAACGTACCCAACCGCACATATCATCCGAGAAGTATATACCGGCACAACCTATCAAGGCCGCAGAGAACTGGACAAGTTGCTTCACACCGTGCAAGCAGGCGACACTATTGTATTTGACAGCGTATCCCGCATGAGCCGCAATGCAGACGAGGGCTGCCAGTTGTACGAAGACCTGTACGCCCAAAACGTAACGCTCTGTTTTCTCAAAGAGCCGCACATCAACACGGAGACTTACCGCCAGACCATCCAGCGGCAAATCAACACCCAGTTGGAAACTGGCAACGCCGCCACCGATAGCTTTGTGTCTTCCGTCATCGCCGCGCTGAATCAGTACACCGTTGACCTCGCCAAAGAACAGATACGCCTTGCCTTTGCGCAAGCCCAAAAGGAAGTTGACGACCTGCACCAGCGCACCAGAGAAGGAATGTTGACCGCCAAACTGAACGGCAAACAGATAGGTCAGGAGCGCGGTCGCAAACTGGTAGTCAAAAAAGCCGCCGCTTGCAAGGAGTCCATTAGAAAATATAGTAGGGATTTTGACGGAACGCTGTGCGATGCAGATTGTATCAGGCTCATTGGCATTGCACGGAATACATATTACAAGTATAAAGGGGAACTGCGAGAGGCAATACCCCTATAACCGAAACAGCCTGTAAAATGATTTCTCATCCCACAGGCTGTTATCTCCATGACAAAGAAAATGAGAATGGTGTCCTGTTCGCAATCTTTTTTATCTCTTGTCACACATCATTGTAATGCCTACACTTTAATTTAAAAGTACATTTATAAAAGTTACAGTTTATCGTCACATATTGACTTATATTCTTTTCTATATTACTATGATACAGGGCGTTCACCGAAGACTAAAGAGACAAGTTAAGAATCCACACGCAGGCCCCTCCGCCATCCGGCGGCGGGGCCTGCTTTCTTTTTTGTTTCCAATCCTCTCTCATTCTGTCCCATGCGGGAAAACATGAGATAATGCGTTGATTTTGCTTGGTGTGGACTTGGAATGTTCTTGGAGTTGGCTTGGAGATTAGGCGGATTGCGAGCGGAACGGAGTGGAGCGAGCTCCTATGCGCTCTCTTGATTTCCTCTGCGCCTTTCTGGATTTTTTCGTGTGCCCGCGCATATAGTACGGTCAATGCAAAATCGGAAAATGTGGAATCCTGTTTTGCCTCTTAATACGTCTTTATGCCATTACAGCGATAAATCTATGAGGCAAGCAAAAATTCAAGATTTTCCAAAAGGCACACTGAAATTCCACTTTTTCCAAATTTCGCTCTTTTCAATTCGATTTTTGGAAAATGTGGAACAGAGGTTTGCCCCAGAAGGGCACAGGTGATTTTCCTTTTTCTTCGGTGAACGGACGCCCCAAATTTACAACAGGGAGCGTCAAAGAAATGCGAAAACAAGTCCAAAAAGAGCGCTGTACCAAAATCATGCTCACCAAATGTAAGGCCGTCTGCTGTCTGTATGACAAAGTGCAGCTTGCCGCCGCGAAAATGCTGGATGCGGAACCGGCAATTTTTCAATTTGAATCTCGAAAACTATATCGTCATTGATAACTTCCTTATCTGATTTTGGAGGTCGCATTTCATGATAAAGGTCAAGATAGCGGCTTTGGTAGTCCTGCATATCGCGCGGGGCAAGCAGCTCATTGCCTGCAAAATCATCAAACGAGGTAAGGATATTCCTCATTCGCAGGATTGCGCCAAACAGCGCGATAAAGTCCTTTTGGTTTTGCTCACCAACAATGGGCTGACCCAGCGGGAATTTATCTTGCAGCTTGGCAATCAGTTCTTCGTAGCCGTCGTGGTGCTTGCCGTCCTCGTCATAGCCCTCATAATAGGCTTTATAGTTTTTCAGCAGAACGACACTTCCGGCTTCGCGGTCTCCGAATAGTGCTAAAGCGTCATTGGTTTCCTTTTCCAGATTGCGGAAGCAGACAATGTTGCCGTATGTCTTTACGGAGTTCAGGATGCGGTTCGTGCGCGAGAACGCCTGTATCAAGCCGTGCATGACAAGGTTTTTATCCACCCAGAGCGTATTTAGCGTGGTAGCGTCAAAGCCCGTCAGGAACATATTTACGACAATTAGGATGTCAACCTCGCGGTTTTTCATGCGCAGGGAAAGGTCTTTATAATAGTTCTGGAATCTGTCGGCCGATGTGTCATAATGCGTCTTAAAAAGTGCATTATAATCCTTGATTGCAGACTCCAAAAAGTCCCGCGAGCTTGCATCAAGCTGGCTGGTATCGTCAGAGTTTTCCTCGCCCAGCATGCCGTTTGCATCTTCCACGTCCTCGTTGGGGGCGTAGCTGAAAATCGTTGCCACACGCAGGCGCTTTGCTTCGGGCAAATCCTGCATCTGGCGCTTAAATTCCAGATAATACGCCTTTGCCATCGCAATCGAGCTGACCGCAAAGATGGAGTTAAAGCCCGACAGGCGCACGCTGTCCTTGACCTCTGTGACCTGCTCGCGTGTTTTATCGGTGGCTACTGCTTCAATGTTGCGCAGCGCACGGAAAGAATACGTTTTACCGTTACGTTTTGTCTTCTGGTCGAAATGCTCTAAGATGTATTTGACGATTTCCCTTACGCGGCGCGGGTCAGCAAGTGCTTTTTCGGTGTCGATGGCCTTGACCTGCTTATCGCCAATGCCTGCCTTGCGGTTGACCGTATCCACATAGTCAATGCGGAACGGCAGAACGTTGTTATCGTTGATAGCGTCAACAATCGTATAGGTATGCAGCGGCAAGACTTTTTTGCCGTCGGCATCCGGTTCACCGCCAAACGCCTGCGGTGTGGTTTTCAGCGTGGGTTTGCCGCGCGTGCTGGCATTGGCCGCAAAAATCGGCGTACCCGTAAAGCCAAACAGGTGATAATTCTTAAAATACTTGACAATATCCTCGTGCATATCGCCAAACTGGCTGCGATGGCACTCGTCAAAAATCAAGACAACGTGCTTTTGGAAAATCTCATGTCCCTTATTGCGGGAGACAAACAGCGCCAGCTTTTGAATCGTTGTGATGATGATTTTATAAGTATGCGGGTTGCCCTTGGCGTCCCGGTCTTCCAGCTGGCGTTGCAGCACCTGCGTGGAGGTGTTGCCGTTGGCTGCACCTTTTTCAAAGCGGTCATATTCTTTCATGGTCTGGTAGTCCAAATCCTTGCGGTCTACCACGAACAGAACCTTATCAATATAGGGAAGATTGGACGCCAACTGCGCCGTTTTGAAGGAGGTCAGCGTTTTGCCGCTGCCTGTTGTGTGCCAGATGTACCCGCCTGCCGCCAGTGTTCCCGTCTGCTTGTAGTTGGTCGAAACCTCAATGCGGGACAAAATACGCTCGGTGGCCGCAATCTGGTACGGACGCATCACCAGCAGCAGGTCTTCGGACGTAAAGACGCAATACTTCGTCAGGATGTTCAGCAGCGTATGGCGGGCAAAAAATGTGCGGGTAAAGTCCACCAAGTCGGGAATGACGCGGTTTTTCCCATCAGCCCAAAAGGACGTAAATTCAAAGCTGTTGCTTGTCTTTTTACTGCTCTTTCGGGTCGTTCCGGCGCTTTCTTTAATGTGGCTGTCGCGGGTCGTGTTGGAGTAGTATTTCGTGTTCGTGCCGTTGGAGATAACGAAAATCTGCACATACTCATACAGCCCGCTGCCCGCCCAAAAGCTGTCCCGCTGGTAACGGTTGATTTGGTTGAATGCCTCCTTGATGGGCACACCGCGCCGCTTCAATTCCACATGAACCAACGGCAGACCGTTTACCAGAATCGTGACATCATAGCGGTTATTATAGTTGCCGCTGTTTTCCACATATTGGTTGATAACCTGCAAACGGTTGTTGTGGATGTTCTTTTTATCCAGCAGCGTAATATTGACCGTAGAGCCGTCCTCGCGGGTCAGGTTCTGAATGTTGTCCTCTTGGATGCGGCGGGTCTTTTCTTTGATATCATCGTTTGCGTTAGCGATTTTATCCTTAAAGAAGTTATCCCATTCCTTATCCGTAAAGGTATAATTGTTCAGAATCTCCAGCTGACGGCGCAGGTTTGCCACAAGGTCAGCATTATCATGGATAGGGAGGTAGGCATAGCCCTGCTCCTCCAGCATCTTGATAAATGCCTGCTCCAGCGCAGCCTCGCTCTGGTAAGCGTCAGAGCGTTTGCTTTGCGGTTCGTATTCTGTTACAACGGTACTTTCATTGCTGGCAGCAACTACATTGTAAGTGCTCATGCTTTATCTTCCTCAATTTGGCTTTTGGCATTGCCTTGCTCTGCAAAGAATAAAATACCATCTAAAAATAACAAGGCTTTCAGAAAATCCATTCTGTTATATGTACGGTGTGTTCTCCCATGTTGCAACCAATTTCTATTTAAAAGCTTGGTCTCACTTCCCTTGAAATCTACACCACAGAACATTGAATTTGAAGCGGCTCTAATTCCTTTATAAACACATAAAAGCTTTCTGTCCAATACTGTTAGTTCTTCATTTTTCCTGACTGTCTCCTCAATTTTATTTATTCGCTTATTGTAATTAGTGCTCACCATGTCGGTCAAGTCTGAAAGTACACCATCTAATAGAGCAAACATTCCTATACAAGCGAGTTGATAATGCTGCCTCTTAGAGCACTCCACTATCTCACTATAAAACATATAATAGCTTTCTATTGCCCTATCTTTTCCAATTCTATCTATAAGTTGCCGGATATGCCCCAATGTATAGTAGTAGTCTTCAACAGCTATAGAAATATCTTCCTTATCTTCCCATTCATACGCCAAATCCGCTGTCAAGTCATCGGTAAACACAATCTGTTTCTCCGCCAACTTTCCCACAACACGAAACCAAATAGCCATCTTTCCAACCGCTTCAAGGGTACTGACTATTTTAGGCATTGCTGCATCGATTTCGGCTGTCACTTTTTTGAGAGAATCATAAAAAGCTGTTAATCCTTCGAGTATTCCTGAAAATGATGTTTCTGAATCGTTATTATCCATTTTATCCTCACGCGTTTAAAATGTTAAAAGCTTGTCCCGATAGTATTCATATTGCTTTTTCCTTGCCTCAATTTCGGCTGGAAGGCCTGTGGTAAGGTCGTTGCAGAGGGTGTCGAAGTGGTCAAGGATGGTTGTTATACGCTTTTGTTCTTCTATTGATGGTACCGCTATGATTGCCTTCATTAAATTATCATTATAAAGCCGTTGAATCGTTCCTCCCTCGGCAACATTCCACGGTTTTAATGAATAGCAATACGCAAGATATTTATTGGTCACAAGTGTTTCGTTGTTGTCAATCCAAACAATATTGGAATCTTGAAAATACGCTGGTTCTCCATTATAGACCACGGTTCTGCCAATCGTTCCGGCTGCCGAAATCAGCACTGTTCCCTTTGACGGGAAATTGTATTTTCCCTTATATTCGTCAAACAGTTCTTTTGATATAAATGCGTCTGCCGTCTTTCCAAAGGTTCCAATCTTATAGAAAGGCACTGCACCAGAAATCGCCGTTTGTGCCTTCATAATACGTTTACACATACAAACCGAACCCACATCAGACAACGGAATTTTCACATAACCAAACACATACTGCAAGAGCTTAATTAGGCTCTGTCTGTCTGTCTGTCTGTCTGTCTGTCTGTCTGTCAAGATTATGTCGTCAGCCGCAGCAAACGTCAAGAGCATATCCCGATAATATTCATACTGTTTTTTGCGGGCTTCAATTTCAGCAGGCAGGCCAATGTTCAGGTCAGAACAGATGGCATCGAAGTTATCCAAAACTTCCGCTATTTTATTCTGCACTTCTACATCTGGTATTGCAATTTGAAAGTTTGCAATATCTTTTTGGCTTATGTGCGGTATTGCCCCCTTTGTTTTCTTTAATTCAACATAGTGTGGGAACTTACAGGAAATGTAATGGTATACATACCTCTGATTTGCCTGCACTGCTCTAATTCTCGCCACACGCTGAACAAGCAGTAAGGGCAAGTCACTTTTCGCTACTGTACCAAAACTTTTGCCCGCTAAAGAGCCATCCATCGAAATTACGATGTCCCCAGCATCAAGTAAGTATTTTTCAAGTCCCTTGGACGATTCCCAATATCGGTCTATAGATTCATCAAATACCAAGCCTCCACGCTTGATATTCATGCCTCGCATCAACCGCACACCCGATTTTTTAAATTGTGCGCTATCGAAAGGATAGCCCGTAAGAATGTCACAGATTTCTCCGAGCGTTCTCCATTTTGTTTCAAATGTCCCCCCCCTGTGGACACCAAAAGTCAAAAGCGTATCACGGTAATATTCGTACTGCTTTTTGCGTGCTGTAAGCTCCGCTGTAAGCTCCGCTGTAAGCTCCGCTGTAAGCTCCGCTGTAA